>JGI20130J15133_1002612_pt1 | contig 13150 bp, 12 predicted proteins | sample WasSprMetagenome_FD_15133 | JGI IMG/M metagenome (IMG submission 15133) | reverse complement strand
GCGCGCGCGCGCAAAAGAAAACATTTTCATTGAACGAGGATGGATTTCAAAAATTTGGAGAATTAATCTACCATATACTTGGGGAAAGACTTTTTAATAGAAATAAAGATACGGTTCACGCTTAAATTCATCTTTATTTGCAAATCGGTTTAAAACGGTTTCTTTACGTTGCGCCGTTTTCTAGTATAATAGTTAGTTTTGGTGATAAAAATGGAGGAAAGCAACCCGATTTTGATAAATCAATCCGCAAATGGTGTCGCTAGGAAACGAAGGATAGAACCAAAAATCATCGAAGATCTACGTGACATCGGTTTTAGAATGTCGAAAAAGGAAGAGGAACTTTTGAGGAGAAAAAATGCACTCGAGGCAGAAAGAAGACTTAGGACAGGCGATCCCCCTTGTATTTGCTGTGGCACTTGGAGTGATAACTGGCTGTGCCCCAAGTGTAGAGAGCGATTTCCTTGGATGCATCCCGACTTTGGAGGTCATTAGAATGTCGGAGGAATACCAATACCCAGAGTTAAGGCGTAAGATAAGGCGGTATCCAAATCCCTTCGAACCGAAAGAAGAGGATATCTGGGAAGTTGTAGAGCATCTTAAGCGCAGAATGGATACATACGAACTCGAGCATCTTGTCAGAGAAATGCCACTAGAAGATGTTGTGAAAGCTCTTCTATTGCGTGGGCACCCTCTAGCCTACATAAGCAGAGAAATAAGAGAGACGAGAGAAACGAGGACTGAAGGCCTGATCTTCAAACATCCCGTCGAAACGTCAAGTCGTTACATAAGGGAACTTCGCATATCTAGCGGAGGTTACGGGTATGAACCAGATACTAGTTCAACGTAGGCCTGTACTAGCCAATCAAGACTTTGTTAGCTTATGCGAAGCCCTAGAAGCCAATCCTAGGGACGAAGGAGCGTGGCGTGAACTCTTTGACCATTACCTAGACAGGCATGTGTGCATTGTAATCATGAAGCGAACCATTCAGTCTAGGGCCATCAAATCAGAATACCTAGCTTGGGTGATGTGACATGATAGGGTTAATAATGTGGATAATAGCGTTCGCCGGCGCATCCTACATGGCTGCTAAAGGGATCATGGATGCTGAATATTATGAAGTTGAACATGAAGACTTTGATTATCAGGATAGCGATGATAAGGAAGAAAGCATAACAATACTACGCCACTATCCTGACGGAACCGTTGAGGTAGACGAACAATAACCCCTTTTTCTTTTTTTGGAGGGTTAAGCATGTCAGATCCTGAGTTAAGGAGAATCAACAAAAGACTTGACGAATTAGAAAGAAAAATTGAGTTCGGAAGGATAATCCTTGAAGATAGAAAGGAAGAAGCCCACGAGGGTGAATTGGACAATAAAACGTATTATTCTACACCAGACGGGGGAATAATTAAAACAACTAAAGTTAGAATGTTTTGTGACTGGTGTGGCCGGAGAAACGATAACTTCGACATGTGCGTTGTGTGTGGAAAGAAGATTTGTAACGAATGTTCAATCCATTTTGAAGGAAAAATCCTCTGCCCAGAGTGCTTAGGAACTTTACACCCATTAAGCAAAGAAGAATTTAAGGTTCTCAAATCATTGGCAAGCGAGATAAAAGACTTAGATACAATTGCAACTTTAGCGAGGATAAAGATAGATAAAGTTAGAAAATGCGTCAGAAGTCTTATTGAGAAGGGACTGATCCAAAAAGAAGGGTTCTTCCCATTTTATGAAATAAACCTTTTAGACCAAGGTATTGAAGTGCTCAATGCTTACGAACAAGTCTTCCAAAGGTATGAAGACGTAGCTATTTTTGAAAAAGAATTGGAGCGTGCTCTTATTGAAAAACCCTGAACCCTTTGTTCTAACCATACTTTTATCGGGCATCTTTACCTTCATTCTCGGCATAGCTTTGTATGTCTACCAACTTATGGAAAGGTATTCTGTGGAGTGGCAGGTTCAACTTGCTTTCTTCGGTTTTATCCTGATACTCTTGGCCTTAACAGTTTCGAAAATTTTGTGGAAGGTGAAGTACTTTGGATGAGTTGGAATGGGAATGGATAAAAGAGACTATAGAATGGGCAGGCAAAACACCATATGTCAGTAAGGATCTCATCGATAGGCTTTTGCTTGCCTATACGCTTGAAAACGACGAAAAAGAAAAAGTGAAGCAAGAGATAGACTCGCTGATAGACGAATTCTCTTATCAAGTCTTCCTTTCTAAAAAGCCTCTCCTCGAATGCCCAACTAGAGAAGAAGCCTTTGGAGAAATAGAACTTGGAAGGGTGATGCAAGGTGATAGACTACTTTGGATTTTCGGCTTAACAAGGGAAGAGTTGAACCAGGATTTACTTATTACAGGGAGAAGCGGGTGTGGCAAGACTACCCTAATAGTGCAAATAATAAAAGAACTACTCAGAGAAAACATACCATTTCTAGTTTTTGACTATAAACTGGACTACAGAGCTTTAGTTCGTGTATACCCGCAAATATTGGTATTAAACTGGAAGGAGCATCTAAGGGTAAATCCTCTCGAACCTCCTCCAGGTGTTAGCTTTCAAGAGTGGAAGCAACAGTTTCTAAACATTTTTGGACATGTTCACGGTGTCTGGCATGGTTCAACACAATACTTGCTTGAAGCCATAGACAAAGCCTATGAGGAGAAAAGTGCGATTCCAACGATAGAAGAAGTTTATAAAAAAGTTGTTGAAGCTAATGAAACAACACGTAAGATGCAAGAGTATGCTTCAGTTATTGAAACAAGATTGTATGGGCTTCTCAGTAAACTTAAAGAAACTATAAACAACCGAGAAACACTTTTAGACCTAGAAAAGCTTCTCGAAATGCCTGTTGTTCTTGAGCTACATGGTCTGGGAAGAGATGAGTCCACACTTATTGCACTTTGGATGTTCTACTGGATATACGCTTACAGAAGAGCTAAAGGGATCAGAGGAAAGCTTTTGCACGTTCTGATAATAGACGAAGCTAAAAGGATCTTTACAGCGAGCGAGCAATACAGTCAAACAACAACTGAATACTCTGGAATACCTCCAGCAGACTTAATTTGCGATGAGATTAGAGATTTTGGAGAAGGAATAATTGCCAGCGACCAGGAGCCAACAAAGCTTTCTAACTCTCTTAAAGCAAATACGTACACAAAGATCGCTGGTTTTCTTGGAAACGGCAAAGATATCAACGATATAGCTGAAGCAATGGACTTGAACGAAGAGGAAAGAGATGCAATAACAAAGCTTGAGCGCGGGGAATGGCTGGTAAAGCTTGCTGGAAGATATACAAAACCTTTCATGATCAAGACCGAAGACTTCCCGCTTAAGAAGGATGTAAGCGATGAAGAGATAAAACAAAGAATGAAACCAGTTCTTGAAAAAATAAGAAAGCATCCTGAAGAGGCTAAAGCAGTAAAGAGTGAAAGGGTGTTCCTCTCAGATGATGCCTTCAGACTTTTGTTAAACGTGAATGAACGTCCATTTAATGGGATAGCTGCAAGACAGAAAGAGTTAGGCATTTCAGCTACAAGACTAGAAAAGGCAAAACAAGAGCTTATCACAAAAGGTTTTGTCCAGCAATTAGAACTAGCTTTGGGTGGAAGAAGACCAACAGCCTTTCTAGTTTTAACACAAGAGGGCATAAGCTTTCTTGAGTCAAGAGGCATAGACACAAGACTTTGGGCTTACATAGGCCACGTCGGTTTTGAACACATGCTCTACCAGACGCTGATAAGATGGTATCTTCAAAAGCTAGGTTATGATGCTCACTTAGAAGTTACCCTAGGCAACAGAAGGTTTGATGTTCTGGCTTCAAACGGTAAAAGAAAACTAGCTTTCGAGATAGAGCTCGATGCAAGCGCTAATGTAAAGCAGAAGCTTGAAGGAATAGAAGCAATTGATAGGCTATACATAGTAACAAGAAAGAACCTTTTCTATGCGATAAAAAGCAAAATTAATCCCATACCACAAAAAGTTAGGCTTTACTCTATAGAAGTTCTTCTGGAAAAGCTACGCTATTCTGTTAAGAAATATTCGGAAACAATGAGCTTTCGCCAGAATAAACCAGAATCAAGCTCATTCAAGCAGAACAAAATTGTTTCTAGTCCAAAAATAAAGGAGGAAAATATTTGGGAAAGGAAGAAGAACTAGAAGAGTTAGTCAAGGAGCTTAAAAAGGCTTTAACCAAAATCTCCTACAGGCCAAGGTCAAGCTACAGACCAAGATCAGGCTATACGCCAAGAGTTTATGCACAAAAGCAAAGCTATGCAACAAGGCATGACTTTAGATATCAGCCTGAACCAAACCCTAAGCCAAAGCCAGAAAAACCAAGCTATCACGGTGGAAAAGTTTGGACTGAACCTACACCTTACAAACTCGAAAAAGAGAGAATAGTCTACGATCCAGAAGTTAAAGACTTGTTAAGGCGAATAGAAAAGCATCTAGTAGAGTCAAGGCCTGACGCAGAAGAACTTCTAAAGCAGCTGGAAAGCAATCCTGAACTTTACAACGAAATTTCAGAAAAATTGATGGAAAAGATGGACGAAGACTTCCGTAAGCAAGTAGAAGCAATAGGAAACAACAGCCAAGAACAAAGCGAGGTTATGCAACAAGGTTCTGAAGAGGCGAACGAGGAGCAAGAAAGCGAAGTAGGCATAGAAGAGAAAGTAGGTGAAGAAGCAAAGCCAAACGAAGAAAGCGTTGAGCAAGAAGAGTCTTCTGAAAGCCAAAGCCTGGGCAGCGAAGAGACAGCTTCCCAATCCAGCGAAGTTGATAGCCAAAATTCTCAGGTGGAACAGCCTGAAAGCAGTGAGGATGAAGACTTCTGGCATGACATGTACTTGGAAAACGAGGCTGAAGAAATGCTTGAGCAATCAGAAGGTGAGGCAAATGAAACAGTTGAAGAGATGGAAAGCCAAGACCTTTCCGAGCTTGAGGCTGAGCTTTTCTCTGACGTAGGAGCAGAAAGTGCAGAGGTAGGATCAGAAGCGGAAGAGGCAGAAGAATAGGATTAGCTATGCCAGCTTGCCCAAACTGTGGAAGTCAGAAAATATGGAAAGATGGTTTACGGCATACTATTAGTGGCAATCTTCAGCGTTATATTTGCAGGGAATGCGGGTATAGGTTTAGCGAAAATTCTGGAAAGCAGAAGAACAGAGAACTTTTAAGAAAGTTTGTTCGAGAATTAGAATGCCAAGATTGCGATGAATCGGAGAGAGGAGCGCTCGTCTCCTTGGCAGGGACGATAAGCTTGGCCGAAGTGGAACCCCAAGAAGAAAAGCGGGCTGCGGGGGCCACAGATGAACTCGAAGCTGATATCAAGGGAAAACTCGTAGAGTATGCATGGCATGAGAAAAAACGAGGTCTAGCTGAAACGACAATATTGCAGCGAATATACAAGCTTAAACAATTGATCGAAAGAGGTGCAAACCTACTAGATCCAGAAAGCGTTTCAGCAGCACTTGCATCGAGCAATTTATCGCCTTCGTACAAAAAGTCTTTAATAATCGCGTACAAAAGCTTTGCACAAACTTACAAACTTGCTTGGGAACCACCCAGAGTCAGGGTTGAAAGAAAAGTACCGTTCATACCAACAGAAGGTGAGATTGACGCACTCATTGCAGGATGTGGAAGGAAAACAGCAGCTTTCTTGCAAGTGTTAAAAGACACGGGAGCAAGAGGTTCAGAAGCTTGTAGACTGAAATGGGAGGATATAGACGAGAAAACAAATACAATAAGAATAAACAACCCAACAAAGGGAAGCTTAGCAAGAGTGGTTAAAGTTTCACCAAAAACCATAGCCATGCTGAATAGTTTGCCAAGAAACGGCGAGTACATATTTAACACTAACGTTTCATCAATACGCAAAAACTTCACAAAGCAGAGAAACAAAATCGCAGCCAAACTTCAGAATCCAAGATTGAAGCAAATACACTTACATACGATACGTCACTGGAAAGCGACCATGGAGTATTACAAGACAAAGAACATAAAATGGGTTCAGTATGTGTTAGGTCACAAGAAAATTGAGAACACTGATATATACACGCATCTTGTAAACTTTGAAGGCGATGAATGGCACGTTGCAGTGGCCAAAGACCTTGAAGAAGAGAAAAAGCTAATAGAGGTTGGCTTCGAATTTGTTAGATATAGCGAAAAGGACGGCGTTGCCATATACCGAAAGAGGAAGTAGACTGTCTCAGTGGGCCGGTAGTCTAGCTCGGTTAGGACATCCGCTTGACGTGCGGAAGGTCACCGGTTCAAATCCGGTCCGGCCCATTTTACCTTACCATTCTTTTTTCTGAGCTTATTGCTCTTTTAAAGGCTCTTTCCATCTGCAGTTTTTTGTATTCCTGGTATGTTATTTAAGAGAATGGATAAAGTTCTTCGAATCTCTTGTAGGTAAGCCTTAAGTCCATCCCTAGGTTCTTCTCGAAACTTTTAGTGTAGTCTCTGGCTTTTGGTTCAGCTTTTTTGCTATCAAATAAAGTACTAGGACAACTGCGATGATTATGTAAAACCATAGTATCAGTTCTGACAGAGGCATTTTTACCCTCTTGACATCTCGCTTTCTGTTGTTGTTTTCTTTTCTGACTTTATGGGAATCAACGGCGCACGTTCAAGCCCAAGCTCAGAAAAAACAAGAAAAAACAACAAGTCAAGCCCCCCTTTTGAAGATTCATTTAAGCCGTATTTCAAGTCATATTTTCAGGGCTGCTCGATAACCGTCATGAATTGCTTTTAGAACTTTGCCTGGTTTCTCAGCATCTCCTATGGCATAAAGTTCGGGGACTTTGTCTTTCAGCGCCTCCATTAAGCTTCTGTTCGATTTTGAACCCACAGCCAGCACCACGCTATCAGCCTCTACAGTTTGTTTTTTCCCATCCTTTTCATAAACTACGCTGTTCCGTGTTATTCTCTCAACCTTTGCGTTAGTAAGCATGACCACGCCAAGCTCCTTAAGCCTCCTGTACAAAAGCGTAATAACCATGGGAACCATGTCCGCGCCAATTCGTCCTAACATTTCCAAAATCGTCACTTTCTTGCCTCTCTCAGCTAAGAATTCCGCTGTTTCGGCACCTACCATTCCGCCGCCGACCACAACAACTTTTTCTCCAACAGACGCCACCCCAGACAGCACATCTTGGGCGGTCGGTATGTTATCTCCCTTAACTATCATGTTTTCTGGAACAATGGGAATAGACCCTGTGGCAATACACACCACGTCGGGCTTAATCTCTTCAACCAACTGAAGAGTGACCTCTTCTCCAAGTATAATTTTCACTCCGAGTTTGCGAATTTGGGTTTCGAGGTAGGTTGTCACGTTTTTGATTTCCTCCTTGTGGGGTGGAACAGCAGCGAGATTAAGTTGCCCTCCCAGCCTTCTGCTTTTCTCGTACAAAATCACTTCATGCCCCCTAAGAGCGGAGACCCTCGCCGCTTCCATGCCCGCTGGTCCCCCGCCGACAACAAGAACTCGCTTCCTAACCTTCGCCTTCTCGATTCGGTACTCCTCTTCTCTCCCCAAGGCTGCATTCACGGAACACGCAATGTCTTCGTTGAAAAACAATCTGCTGATGCATTCATCACATGCAGTACATCGGTTAATTTCGTTTAGGGCTCCTGCGGCTGCTTTCCTCGGCAAATAAGGGTCAGCCAGCAAGGCTCTCCCCATAGAAACCAAGTCGGCCTTCCCCTGCCGTAGAATTTCCTCAGCTAGTTCAGGATCGTTTATTCTTCCAACCGCAATAACTGGAACGTTAACAACCTTTTTTATTCCAGCGGCTAGGTGCACCATGTTGCCCCGAGGAAGAGTCATGGGCGCCGTTGTAACGGGTATGGGTGAATCGTAGATTCCTCCAGACACATGAATGGCGTTTACTCCGCCATCTTCCAGCATCTTCGCAATGACTTTTGCCTCCTCCAATTTGATGCCGCCTTCAATGTAGTCATCTCCGTTAATTCTGCACAGAACTGGATAGCCACTGCCCACCTTCTCTCTGACACGCTCCAGAATCTCCAAAAGAAACCTTGCCCTACCCCTCACGTCTCCACCGTACTGGTCGTTTCGCCTGTTTGTGAGGGGAGAAAGGAACTGGCTTATCAAGTATCCGTGGGCGCCGTGAATTTCTACGGCGTCAAACCCCGCCTCCTTAGTTCTTCTAGCTGCCTCGGCGAAGGCTTCTATTACATCTTTGATTTCCGGGACAGTTAAGGCTCTAGGAGTTTCTCCTGTCAATTGACAAGGAACTTCTGAGGCTGAAACTGGCTGGGTTCCAATGATTGAGGAGTGGGATTGTCTGCCGCCATGGAAAAGTTGAAGGGCAACTTTGGCACCGTTCGCTCGAACTGCTGCGGCTAACTCTCTTAACCCGGGAATCTTGCTGTCGTGGTCTACGGCCAGTTGTCTGACACTACCCTTTCCTCTGGGTTCTACGTAGGCTCCTTCAACGATTATTAAGCCGACCCCGCCTTTGGCTCTTTCCACATGATAATTAATTAGGCGCTGGGTTACTGAGCCATCTTCGGCTGAGAAGTTTGTGCCCATGGCTGGCATAATTATTCTGTTCTTGAGTTCCATTGTGCCAATTTTGAAGGGTTCAAACAGTTTGTCCATGTGATACGCCTTCTTTACACGTTGTTGCAAGTGAGTTTTAACAGTTTCGAGCCTACCAGAGTAAAGGTTATTTTTANTTAGTNGTTTTNGAGTTTGAAACGGAGTATTGCCGCTATCCCGCCGAAAGAATTTCTGAGCATTTGCCCCTCCTCTGTCGCGTCTGATATCATTTCTACATCGGTGTTTGTGTATTCTGCCATCTGCGCAAAATTGTCTATAAGGTCTTGAGTTTCAACTATGCTTAGGGCTGGCGCCTTGCATTTTGGACAAGGCTTCCCAAACAAGTCCTTTTCGAAGCTCATTAGCATTTGGCTTTTCATTGTGTGTTGTTCTTCGTAGCCGCAAGCATTGCATTTCACCTTAACCCGCATTATATCCAGTCCTTCAAAGAGAAGTAAAGTTTTGACAGCCCCAGCTTCCAAGGCTTTCCTGACTTCTTCTTCACCGTAGGTTGCCAGTCCAGTGTCATGCCCAATCTCGTAAAGAAACTGTTGCATAATCTGCTTTTCTTCTATATACCTTAGTTTTCGCATTATTTCAGGAGCCTTATCAACAACCTCTTTAACGCCTTGTTCGTCCACGTAGGCTGTATCAACTATGTCTATAATCTTCTCCTTCAACATGTAATTGAGATACTCTCCCTTTTCAAAGTCATACTTCGTCGGTCCGGGACCAGCGATTATCAGACCTTTTAGGTTTTCAATCGGTAGAAAAATTTCGTTAGCGTGCTCGCCAACACGCTTAAAATATTCTTGAAGCCTCATCTCTCTAAGCCTTTCGAACCTACGAGCTGATTGACCCCCAGCCCTAGTCTTGCCGGGCACGCCTGATGTTACTTCTCTAACTATTTCAAGCCTTCGTCCCTGAAGTGTCGCCAATGTGGCGGCTGTAGCATCTATCAGGAGTATGCCATAAGTTTCTTTTTCCCTCAAAAGTTCTTGCAGGTGCTCCGTGTGGAACCTCGAGTCGCATCTGTAAAGGTATATGTGTATTGGCTCGGGCGGTATAATGACGTAAGTTTCGATTTTCTCGCTTCCAGCCCCGTTCTGTGGAATCGAACCGCAGAATATAACAAGTCCGTTCTCCGGAGTTTCCTTAAAAAGCTTGAGGCGTTGCTGAACTTTCACTATGGCGTCTTGAACGCTCTTGCGGGTTGTGGTTGATTTTATGTTTGATGCTGTACCATACTCTTCCCTCAACATGTTCATAACTTCGCTTATTTGCTTTCCAGGCGGAACATAAAGCGAAATAAGTTCGGTTCCGCGTCCCTCCTTATTTGCTAGCGTACTCAGTATCTTTTTTAGTCTGAACAGTTCTAGGGAAGTCCTCTTTTTACTCAAGTATTTTCACTCAGGCGATTTAGCCTTGGAGCATAACGCAAAGCATCAAAATAAAAGTTTGGATTTTAAAAGGCTACGTCATCTCCAGAGCCTCTTTTAAGAACACCTTATACGGGCCAAGTTTTCCTCCGTAATTACCTGCCGAAATCCTGACAATGCCCGGAATCCTTGAAGCAGCCTTTATCCCCTCACTCATAGCCTTTCTAATGGCTTCTACAGTCAAACCATTGATGACAATCTCATAAACGCAGTTGACGTTTTCTGGCAGTTGGGAGTCAGGCACTAGGGTTTTTAACGTTGGGCAGAAGGGGTGATTAGTGGAAGCCTTAAGCTTGTATTTTAATGACCCTGCCTTTGAGCCTGAGCGGCAAACTCCGCCTGGGAATGGCATTATCACCTCGTTTGCTTTGTTTTGGATTGCTTTGACGGCTTCTTCAGCCGCTTTTAATCCTGAGGGCTTATCTTTTGCTAAGATGAGGAAGTTTCCGCCGGCTATGGCTTCCGTCGCGCCAAAGGAGTCTTCAACTATGAATTCGCCTTCCATCACTGGAATTTTCCATACCTTCCTGTTTCCAACGATGCCTTTCTTTTGGAAACCATCCCCGAAAAATCTTATGCTTCTGCCAACTTTTAATTTTCTTTTCGCGTTTGGCATGGCGTCGAAGGCGGAAGTTGTTGGACACGTCATTATGCATTGGCCTATGCGCAGTATCATCTGATTCTTCAAGTCAAACCTGTTGCGGTTGTATATTTGAATTAAGACTCCAACGCGGTTGTCGGGTGTTTTGTCTGGAGGCACAATACCTTCTATGCCAGCTTCAGCTGGAGACATAATGACGCTTGTTGCTAGACCAGTCGCAACGTTTGCTGCCGTTAAAGCCCATTTTTCGTTTTCAGCCGTTATCAAAACTCTGCCAGCCCACATTGGAAACATTTCAGCGAACGTGTCTACAATCTCGCAAGTGTTCCCGTTTTCTGCTTTATATGTAAATATTTTTTCGCTCATCGGAACTCTCTTCCTTTGCACAGATTTTAGTATACAAATAGCGAGATAAATTTAAATCCTTTGACGAGCACGAAGGTTCTCTTCCATGCACTTTCCCTAGTATGCCAAGTAGCGTACATCAACGTGGTTTCACTTTAGCGGTATTCTGAAACCCTTATAAACAAAATCCTATAAATAGCCTTCTAATTTGACCACGGTGATTTCGTTGGAGAGAGTTAGGGTAGGAATCATGAAATGTGGCAACATCGGAACAGCCCCCGTACTTGAACTTCTCCTCGACGAACTAGCAGATAGGGAAGACATAAACGTACGAACAGTAACAACCGGGTCAAAGATGGTTGCAGAAGCGGTTGAAGACGCGTTGCCAAAAATGTTTGAGTTTAACCCTGACTTTCTGATATTCATATCGCCAAACCCTGCGGTTCAAGGACCAGCAAGGGCAAGGCAAGTATTTCTCGAGAAGAAAATTCCAAGCATATTTATATCTGACTCTCCAGGGAAACGCCTTAAAGAAGAATTTGAAAAATCCGGTTTCGGCTACATAATAATCATGGGCGACCCGCTTATCGGAGCGCGGAAGGAATTTTTGGATCCGACAGAAATGGCTATTTTTAACGCTAACATCATCAAGGTTTTGGCGATAACGGGTGTTTTCAAAATAATTTATCAAGAGATTGATAGGCTTATTCATGGTTACAAGGTGGGGCTGAATCCGCAGCTTCCAAGGTTGATTATTGACACTGATGAAGTTAGGGAACATTCCGACTTCCAAAACCCTTATGCAAAGGCAAAGGCCATGGCGGCTTATGAGTTGACTAAGCGGATTGCTGAAATCAATGTGCGCGCGTGTTTCATGGAGAAAGAAAGGGAAAAGTATATTCCGCTTGTGGCGTGCGCCCACGAAATTGCTCAGGTTGCAGCGAGATTAGCCGAGGAAGCGAGGGAGATAGAGAAGTATTCTGATGCTTTGGTTAGGAGACCCCATTCTAAGGACGGTACGCCAAAAGTTAAGGATAAGTTGATGCTACCTCCAATGTCAGACGAGGAAATTCTTAAAAAATGGCTTAAATAGTAGAGTTTCATGAAAGTTTTTGAAGCGCTTGTAGGTGATGGAGAGGGAGATGGCGTAAGGGAATAGAGAGTATATATGTATATACGTTATTAATGTGTATATATGATATTTCGAATAGGTATATATATTTCTGACAATTACTTATACTCAAAGGTGATGTGAATTGAAGTCACTTGAAATAACTCCATTGGAAGGAAAAAGATTACGGGTAATAATAGTTGAAAAAGAATATAGTGAACCATTCTGGATCATCGAACCACTACACACAAACGCTCCGAAAAACTCGCTATCATCCATTTTTAAACCTTCCATAGCCTTCAGCAGCTTCCTTGAAAAGCTCGTAGACGAAGTTAAACCAGATTTCGCAACAGAAGAACAAGGAAACCGTTCTTCCAAAAAGTTCGCGGAAGAAAATATCTTAGCCAAAGTATTCCAGAAAAAGAACATACCGTTCTTCGCCGTCGACATCGACGAAAACGCCAAGAGCTACTTGTCCTCTCTCCTAGAAGAGAAAAGGCAATTAAGAGATAAAATGATCAAAGCCCTCGATGAACTATCGTCCAAAAAGGGAAACGGAAATAGCGTCGAAGAGGAGTACCTGACTGCATATCTCCAATGCTTACAGCAAGAGCTTGAAGAAGCAGAGCGCGAAGCGAAATTCTCAGTCAGAGAAAGCTGGATAGCCATGGGAATCCTAGAAAATGCTAGAAAAGTTGAAAAGGAAGAAGTAACATGCATCCACATCTCAAGCCCAGAACATGTCAGTGGCGTAAAGAAACTGCTTGAATCAGTTGATGTGGAGGTTGAAACGATTCAGCCAACAAAAAAACTGGTCTTAACAGAGAAAAAAGCCCCTTTAGGCGAACTTGAAGACTTGTTGAAATCTATGCAAATTCAGGTAAAACCTGTGATCAAAAAGGCTTCTGAGGAATTGCCGCATATAATTTTTTTCCTGGACACCGATGAAAGAGCCAGCCCCTTCGACATCTGCATGGCTTATGACGCGGGATTCAGCGTAGTAGTCCCATACGAAAACGTTACACCAAAAGACGCAAAAAGAATAGTGCAAGACGCAATATTCTCAAGAGACCCTAAGGGAATCAAACAC
>JGI20130J15133_1002601_pt1 | contig 13183 bp, 10 predicted proteins | sample WasSprMetagenome_FD_15133 | JGI IMG/M metagenome (IMG submission 15133) | reverse complement strand
TTGGGGTAACGATTCCCCCTTTTACCTTGGCTTGGATGTTGTGGGAAGCGAGGACAAGCTCAATCTTCTGAGCCTGGAGCTCCAATTCCCCCCTCATGGCTTACTCCTCCCAGGTCCATATTATAGCAGAACATTTGTTCTAAAGCAAGTTGGGCAAGTATGCGGGATTTTTTGCAAGTTGACAAGCGGGGCTTTTTGTGCTATTTTATATATAGCGTAGTCCCCGTAGCTCAGTTGGACAGAGCGCTGGCCTGCGGAGTCAGAGGTCGTGGGTTCGAATCCCGCCGGGGACATACCTTAAAAGTTTGAAAGGGGGCCGTTAACTCAACAGGTAGAGTACTGGCCTTTTAAGCCAGGAGCTGAGGGTTCGACTCCCTCACGGCCCATGGATGCAGGAGTGGCGGAACTGGCATACGCAACGGGCTGAGGACCCGTGCCCCGTAAGGGGCGTGGGGGTTCGAGTCCCCCCTCCTGCACCTTTAGGGCAAGTGGTGGCCCGCCGCCGGGGGCCTGGTCCCCCGGAGGAACCTCCCGACTCCCAGCCCTTCTAAGGGCAACGCTGCCCAGCGAAAAGACAAGCTGGGGCACCGGAAGAGCAATCTTCCGGTGACCACAACCGCAACAGAGAGCAGACCCGCCAGCGGCCCTCTCAGGGTGCGGGTGAGGGGTGAAACGGTGGGGTAAGAGCCCACCAGCTACCGCAGTAATGCGGTAGGCTAGGCGAGAGTGCGGCGGGGAGCAAGGCCGGAGGGCCCGGCCCGGACCAAAAGTCCGGTTGGGTCCGGTCGCAGCGGCAACGGCGAGGGTGGGTAACACCCACCAAGCCAGGAGCCGCCGATGAGACGAATGGCGGGCTAAAACAGAATCGGGGGTACGGCCACTTGCCTCTAAGCCGAGGTGGCGGAACCTGGCAGACGCACTGCGCTCAGGACGCAGTGGGGTAACTCCCCGTGCGGGTTCAAATCCCGCCCTCGGCACTCCGACGCGGGGTGGAGCAGCGGTAGCTCGCCGGGCTCATAACCCGGAGGTCGCAGGTTCAAATCCTGCCCCCGCTATTTTTAAACGGTGAAAGCTAAAATCCGCACCCAAGCTCCACCGCAAGTGGAATTACCAAAAACTGAAGTCGCTCCTGGGAGAACTATAAGCAACAGGTCCTTGACCTCGTCGCGGTCTATTCTTCCTCCTTTTACTGGGCGGACCAACTCATAGAAATCTACCTACGGGAGAAGATGTATCCACAGGCCATGGCGCTGGTGGAGAAAGATCCCAGCTTAAGCAATCTGGAGAAGGTCATCGAGGCCGTAAGCGCTGAGTTCCCCGATTGGGCCTTCGCCCAGTGCTACAGTATAGCAACCGAGATTATGGACAGTGGCCAATCTACCTACTACGAGACGGCCATTGCTTGGCTGCGCCGGAGGCGGGACATTCTGCTCCGGGCCGGTCAGGCGGAGCGCTGGCAAGCCATCCTTGACGAGCTGCTGGAGAAGCACCAGAAGAAATACAAGCTGAGGCCGATGCTGGAAAGCCTAAAGTGAGTCCGCCCATGCCGACTAAAGCCCGCCCCTTTATCAAGGGTCGGTTTAGGCCGACCCTTAATTTTTGAACCGCAAAGGGCGCTAAGGGCGCAAAGTTTTTGTAGTAGGCGCGCAGCCAACTCTTACCACCCCGCCACGAGTGGGACCCAAAATGCTGGCAAACCCTCAGCCCACGGGGGTGGGCAAAGGGGGGTCCAGGGGGACGAAGCCCCCATGGCGGGGGGTTGTNGGGGTGTCCCCCCACAAAACCTTAAAAGGGAGCGAGTAGCCACCTCGGCAACCCCGCCACGAGTGGGACCCAAAACCCTGGCAAACCCTAAGCCCACGGGGGTGGGCAAACGGGGGGTCCAGGGGGCGAAGCCCCCATGGCAGGGGGTTGTGGGGGATGTGCCCCCAGAAACCAAAATTAGGGAACGGATGGTCTGCTCTTGTCACCCCGCCACGAGTGGGACCCAAAACCCTGGCGGACCCTCAGCCCACGGGGGTGGGCAAAGGGGGGTCCAGGGGGACGAAGCCCCCATGGCGGGGGGTTGTAGGGGTGTCCCCCCACAAAACCTTAAAAGGGAGCGGGTAGCCACCTCGGCAACCCNGCCACGAGTGGGACCCAAAACCCTGGCAAACCCTAAGCCAGCGAGGGTGGGAAAACGGGGGTCCAGGGGGCGAAGCCCCCTGGCAGGTAAAGCTTGGCAAAATCCCTCCGAGGCTTTATAATTTATCCGGAAAGCCAAGGAGGGAAAGGATGAACAACCAACTCCTTTACATTCTGGCTCGCAGGCGAGCCCGAAAGGCTCGCAACAACGGCTCCGGTAACTTCGCCCTAAAACTAATCGGAGGCTTTCTGCTCCTCTCATTAACCCTAACTTTCGCCTTTTCCCTGAGCTTAATCGGAGGAGCGGCCGGGATATACGCCTACTATTCCAGCACCCTGCCCGACCCTAAAACGATAGAACATATCGCCACAGGAAGCTTTGAGAGCACAAAGATTTATGACCGAACCGGCAAGTACCTCCTTTACGAGATAGTAGACCCCTTTGCCGGCTACAGGACTTGGGTTCCACTGGAAAAGATACCGCTGCACCTACGCCAAGCCACAATCGCCATTGAAGACAAAAACTTCTACAAGAACCCAGGTGTAGACCTCTACGGCCTCGCCAGAGCCATATGGTACAACCTGAGAGGTTACCCCATCCAAGGAGCCAGCACAATCCCAATGCAGTTAGTGAAGAACACCATAATCCCGCCCGAAGAGCGGTACAAAAAGACCATAACCCGCAAGATTAAAGAGGCCATACTGGCCCTGGAAATTTCCCGCCGCTATCCGAAGGACCAAATCCTGGAGTGGTACCTTAACACCATCTACTACGGCAATTTGGCCTACGGTGTTGAAGCTGCAGCCCAAGTCTACTTCGGCAAACACGTCTGGGAATTGAACCTGGCCGAAAGCGCTATGCTGGCGGCTATCCCTCAGTTCCCCGCCCTCAACCCAATTGATAACTTTGAAGAAGCCCGCAAACGCCAGCACCTGGTCCTTGATGCCATGGTCCGCCAGGGATACATAACCCCAGAACAAGCGGTTGAAGCCAAATATTACACGCCAATCAAGATAAGGCCCTTGCGGGAAAAAACCGGAATCATTGCCCCGCACTTTGTCCTTTACGTCCGGAAACTGCTGGAAGAAGAATTCGGCCCAGATTTGGTCTACAGGGGAGGCCTCAAAGTCTACACGACTCTGGACATGGATTTCCAGAAGCTGGCGGAGGAAGAAGCTCGCAAGCAAATTGAAGCCCTGCGCAATGACCCTAAAATTGAGAAAAAACCCTCTAACGCCGCAGTAGTGGTTATGCGCAACCAGACCGGCGAAATCTTAGCCATGGTAGGAAGCATTGACTACTGGAACGAGGAAATAGACGGCGAAATCAACATGGCCATTTCTCCCCGCCAGCCCGGCTCTGCCTTCAAACCATTCACCTACGTCACAGCCTTAGCCCAAGGCTTCACCCCAGCAACCATGCTTTTAGACGTCCCCATGTGCTTTCCCGACCCGCCTAATCCCCCTTACTGCCCTGTCAATTACGACCGGAAATATCATGGCCCTCAGAGCTTGCGCAACGCCCTCGCCCGCTCCTACAACATCCCGGCCGTATGGACTTTGAGCAAAGTGGGGGTTAAGAATGTCATTAACGTTGCCCACCGCATGGGGATAACAACCCTTAATGCCGACCATTACGGCCTTTCCCTGACCCTTGGAGGGGGAGAGGTAACCCTTCTGGATATGGTCTTTGCCTACACCGTTTTCGCCAACAACGGAACAATGATGGGCGAGCCGGTCCCGCCGGAAAAGCGCCTTCCAGGCTACCGCGAACTCCAACCCGTGGCAATACTTAAGGTTGAAGACAAAAACGGCCGAGTCTTGAAGCAATTTAAAGGCCCAGAATCTCGGCCAATCCTGAGCCCTCAGCTGGCCTACCTTATAACCCACATCCTTTCCGACAATAAAGCGCGCATCGCTGCCTTTGGACCCAACAACATGCTTCAGATATCGCGCCCGGCGGCCGTTAAAACCGGAACCACAAACGACTGGCGGGATGCATGGGCTATCGGCTACACCCCGCAAATATGCGTAGGGGTATGGGTTGGAAACACCAACAACGAACCCATGGAGCGGATTCCAGGGGCCAGAGGGGCAGCCCCAATCTGGCACAACATCATGGAAAGAGCTTACAACGAAGGCCTCGTAGAACGCCTGGTAAGCCCCGACCCCGTGGAAAAGGACTTCCAGCGCCCTCCAGGCCTTGTAGAAGTAGAAGTTTGCGCTGTATCAGGCTTGCTTCCTAACCCCCATTGCCCCCACAGGGTCAAGGAAATCTTCATCCAAGGGACAGAACCTACAACCTACTGCAACATCCACCAAGCCTTCCTGGTGAACAAAGCCAACGGTAAACTCGCTACTGCTTACACCCCACCGGAATTAGTGGAAGAGAGGGTCTACGAAATCTATCCCCCCGAAGCCGCCGACTGGGTTAGGATGGCCGGTATACCCCAGCCCCCAACCGTCTACGACGATTCTTACGGCCCAGCCCCTCAAGGAGGGGACGTAGCCATCCTCAACCCCCTCCCTTACTCCTACGTCCACGGCGTAGTCCCGATAATAGGCAACGCCTTATCCCCGAACTTCATGCTCTATAGGCTGGAATTCGGCAAGGGGCTTAACCCCTCAGCCTGGACCCAAATCGGTGGAGACCACTACAACCAAGTGAACAATGGTGTGCTGGAATACTGGGATACTTCAGGGCTTGAAGGCCTCTACACCCTGCAGCTTACGGTTGTAGACCACGACCAAACCCTGAAGCGTTCTATCATCCAGGTCACAGTGGATAATACCCCGCCCAAGGTGGAAATAATCCACCCTGAAGACGGTGATGTTTACGTCATGGAGCAAGACGAGTGGGTGAACATCCAAGCCCGAGCCACGGATAACATCTCCATGGACAGGGTTGAATTTTACCTGGACAACACCAAAATTGGCGAAAGCTCCGTGCCACCCTACAGCTTCAAGTGGACTATCAAGATGTCCGATACTATCCCCATTCCCGGCCAAGTAATCACAGCTCTTATCCCCATAACCAACCCCGATGGCTCCGTCGTCTGGCAAGAGATGGTCGTAGCCGAAAGTTTTGCGGAAGGCAACGGGGTCAAACTCGTCTTCTCCAACGGCATGACCATCATATCCGACACGGTCGGCTATACTGAGACCCACGTAATCCACGTTGTGGCTTACGATTCGGCNGGTAATTCCACCCAGAGCCAACAAATCCGCATAAGCGTAGTGCATGAGAAGAAAGAGAATAAGGCGATGCTGCCTTCCTCTGAAATATGGGTAAAAGGGCCAGAAACGGCATGGCAAAGCAGCTCCCGCTCCTGGAAGAGGCGAAGCTGAAAGCCCGCACACCACTTGCCGAAGCCGTGGAAGCCTTCAAAGGCTACATGGAAAGAGAAGGGTTTACCCTTAACACCAGGAAATCCTTCCTCTGGGACCTAAGCCTCCTAACCCGCTACCTTGGGGATAAAAGGCCGATTGGCTCCATAAGCTCCCAAGATTTAAAGGGCTTCCTGGATTACCTCCTCTACAAGCGAGGCGCCCCCTGCAAACCCAAATCCTATGCCCGGCGCCTCACAACTTTGAAAGTTTTCTTCCGATGGCTCCGTAAAATCGGGGCAATACCGGAGGACCCAGCTGCACCCATACCCCACAAACCGGCCAAACCTCCCCTCCCCGATGTCCTGACGGATGAAGAAATAGAAGCGCTTAAGAGCGCAGCCAACCGCTTAGCCTCCGGCCCCGAACCCGATTACAGGCCCCTTTTGCTCTTCTTACTCCTTTTGAGCACAGGGATGAAGAAGAGCGAATGCTTGAACCTGCGCCCTGTAGACTTTGACTTCTCCGACCCCGCTTCTCCGGCAGTTCTAATCCGCTACTCCAATCCCAAGATGCAGTACAAGGAGCGCAAGCTTGCCCTTTCCCCGGAAATAATCCCTGCCTTCAAAGCCTACCTTGAGCAATACAAACCGAAAGGCAAGCTCTTTGAGTGCACTGGCCGCAATTTGGAATACGTCCTCCACGAATTAGCCCAGAAAGCGGGGTTGAGCCGCAGCGTGACATTTGAAATGCTTCGGTGGACGAGGGCCTTGAAAGATTTCAAGGCCGGGATGGAACTGGAGCACTTGCGCCGCAAGCTCGGCCTTTCCCGGATTAGGTGGATAGAATTTAAGGAGGCCCTGGAAAAGCTGGCTAAGCCTTTGTAGAATCAATCATTGAGGAGGAAAAACCATGCGCTACAAACTATTTATCCCCGGCCCATGCGAAGTAGACGAAGAAGTCCTGGCGGCCATGGCCAGGCCTACCCCAAGGCACTATGGCCCTGAATGGATGGAAATTTACAACGAAACCCTTGACCTGCTCAAGAAGGTCTTTCAGACCCAAAACGACCTCTTCATGGTTCCGGCGGCAGGCTCAGCAGCCATTGATATGGCCTTCGGGAGCGCATTCTCCCCAGGGGATGCTGTGATAGTGGGGACAAACGGCTTCTTCGGCGAGAGGATGGCCACCATAGCCGAATCCTGGGGCCTCAAAGTGATAAAGCTGGAAGCACCATGGGGCCATCCCCTTGATCCGGAAGATTTGAGTCGCCTGCTTCACAAGCACCCTGAAGCTAAAGGCGTAGCCATTGTCCACCACGAGACCTCCACCACAGTGATGAACCCACTTGAAGAGTTGGCCGAAGTGGCTAAAGAGAGGGGCTTGCTCCTCATCGTGGACGCCATCTCATCGCTCGGCGGGGTCCCGCTTCCTGTGGATGAATGGAGGATAGATTTTTGCATTACCGTGGCCAATAAATGCCTGGAATGCCCCCCAGGCTTGGCCTTCATCTCCGTAAGCCCAGAAGCTTGGGAGCACGTGAAGCGGAATGAAAGCCCTCACGGTTGGTATCTTAACCTTAAAACTTGGAAGGAATATGCCGAAAAATGGGCTGCTTGGCACCCTTACCCCGTGACCCTGCCCACGAATAACATCGTAGCCCTACGGGAGAGTTTGAAGCGCATCTTGGAAAAGGAAGGCCTTGAGGCCCACTTTGAGCGCTACCGCAAGGCGGCCAAGGCCATAAGGCAAGGGCTTAAAGCCATTGGGTTTGACATGCTGGTTGAGGAACGGTGGGCCTCCCCCATAGCCACTGCCGTCAAGATGCCTGAGGGCATTTCGGCCGAGGAGCTGATGGGGTACTTGGCCAAGAACTATGGCATACTGGTTTCGGGCGGGCTTGGGCCACTTGAGGGTAAGGTTATAAGGATTGGGCACATGGGCAAGGCTTCTACCCAGCCTTTCCTTTTGGAATTTCTGTTCGCAGTGGAAGATTTCCTCCGTAGCAAAGGATTGCCGATTAAGCCTGGGCAATCAATGGTGGAGCTTAGATAAAGCCCAAAACACAAAGTCGGGGGCTTTGCGCCCCCGACTTTGTGCTAAGGAGGAGATCCAGGTTGCTGGCCTTGCCCCCTACACCCCACTTTCATTATAAATCAAAAGGCTGCCTTTTTGCTTGACGCAATCCTTACGTTTCCCTTACGATTCCCTTACCAACCCTGGATTACAGAGCTCGCCCAATTAGGCGTGGAAGTTAAGGATTACGAGATCGGCGATGTACCATTTACCATCCTTCTTCACCAAGAAGGCCCTACGGAGAGAACCCCCGTCATCATAGAGGCAAATCGCCACATCACCTTGGATGTTGAACTCATAAAAGCGGAACCAGTTCTCCCAGCCTGGCGGCATTGGCTCCGTTCTTCTGAAAGCTGGTTCAAAACCTAAGCTCTCCTCCAGCGCCATCAGTTCTTCGCGGCTGATTTCCCTGCCTTCCTTCTGGGCCTTCTTCCACGTCTCTTCCAGAAGTTTCGCCCCTCGCTCCCAGTTTTTATACCAAGCTATCATAAAGGTCAAATAACCTGCCCCCTTCGGAACTCGGCCAAAGGCAATCTCTACTTCTTTACGAAGCTCCTTACGAAGCGGAAAGCGCGGGTCATCAATAAAAGAATTGCTCAGCTTAGAGGTATCAAAAGTCAGCGTCGCATACTCTAATTGGCGATAGGCCTCAATAATCGCTTCCGCAATCTTCCTTTCCTCTTCGGACATTTGGGAAAACTCAATTGGGGAGGTAGGGGTAGCATAGGAATCCGATCGCTGCTCATTATGGTTCATCATAAAGCCGAAGATAAAGGAAGCTGCAATGACCGCCAAACCAAGAGCCAAAAGTGCTTTTCCTTTCATTGTAACCTCCTTTCTCTCACCAAATGACCTTCTAATTTCCTTACTCCAGTGGCAGCCCGGCTTTTTCTTTTATGATTTGGATGGCCTGGCTTATCTGCTTGGAGATTGGCCTCCATTCAAGGCCCATTATCTCAAAGCCGGGTTGAGTTATAGGCAGAACGAGCTTGTATCCGGGGGCCAGCGCTACCGCCTCTGCTATCCCAGGAGTCACTTCCCCCATCATGGAATGGGGTATGAAGATGCTCAGCGGGGCTATGATGAAATCGGCTTCACGGATTGAGATGCGGATGGCGTTTTCCCCCGTGGCTCCACGGTTGGCCTTAGCTTTCATCATCTTCTCGGTGGCAATGGCATTAGTGCCCAAGGCGATGATTTCCACTTCCAAGGGCAATTCCTGCCGCAGTCGTGACACAATCTCGGCTCCAATCCCCCCTCCAAGCCCGTCTATGACCGCTATAACCATGGCTATAACCCCCAGCGTTATCTAAGCCCCAAAAGTTCCTTGGCTTTCTCTACAGCCAAGGAAGCATTGGGAGCATATCCATCGGCACCGATTTCGTCGGCGTATTCCTGGGTTACCGGAGCCCCTCCTACTAAGATTCTAACCCTATCCCGCAGGCCGGCTTCCTTGAGGGTTTCAATTACCCTCCTCATCTCCACCATGGTCGTGGTCAGTAAAGCCGACATCCCCAAAATCTGGGGGTTGTGGCTTTTTACCGCCTCCACAAACTTTTCCGGCGGCGTGTCAACCCCAAGGTCCACCACTTTGAACCCTGCCCCTTCCATCATCATGGCCACTAAGTTCTTGCCAATGTCGTGGAGGTCGCCCTTTACGGTGCCGATGACGAAGGTGCCGAGGCCAGAGATAGCGGATTCTGTCAATAGAGGGCGCAGTATCTGCATCCCTGCCTTCATAGCGTGGGCAGCAATTAGCACTTCGGGCACGAAGAGGATGCCATCTCGGAAATCTTTTCCCACCCTCTCCATGCCGGCAATCAGGCCTCTATTGAGGATTTCCTCGGGGGAAAAGCCCTCCTCCAAGGCTCTGCGGGTTAGCTCTGCGACCCTCTCAGCTTCGCCGTTGTAGAGAGCTTCGGCTATTTCGTTCATCAAGGCTTCCATTGTTCCTCCTCCAAGGCTTTGGCTTTTTCCCAAAGGGCATCCATTTCTTCCGGTTCCAATTCTTCAAGTTTCTTGCCTTTAACCTTCGCCCCATCCTCAAGTTGCTTGAACCGGGATGCGAAGCGGGCGTTAGCCATGCGGAGTGCACTCTCCGCATCTACTTTGAGCCAGCGGGCGAGGTTGGCTAAGGTGAACAGGACATCCCCCAGCTCTTTTTCCACTTCTTCCGGGGATTGAGCAGCCCTTAGCTCTCCAAGCTCTTCTTCCAGTTTCTGCCAGACTCCTTCCACGTTTTCCCAATCAAAGCCTACTTGGGCGGCTTTCCTCTGGTAAGCCTGGGCTTGGGCTAAGGCGCAGAGAGCTTTTGGAACTCCCTTGAGCAAGTAGCCTGGCTCTTCTTCCCCCTTTTCTTCCCGCTTTATCCTCTCCCAGTTCTGTATCACCTCCTCCGCATCCTTGACTTTAACTTGGCCAAAGACGTGGGGATGGCGGCGCTTGAGCTTGCGGATTAGGCCGGCTACAACTTCCGTTGGCCGGAATTCCCCTTCTTCAAGGGCAATCTGGGCATGCAAGAACACCTGGAGCAAGAGGTCACCAAGCTCCTCCTTAAGCTTCGCCGTGTCCCCCTGGTCCAATGCTTCTAAAACCTCGTAAGTTTCTTCCAGAAGGAAGGGCCGGATGCTTCTGTGGGTCTGTTGGCGGTCCCACGGGCAACCCTCCGGGGAGCGGAGGTGGGCGACAACCTCCTGCAAGGAGATGAAGGAGCCTTCTTCAGGAAGGGGCGGGATGAAGAGGGATGTCAAGTAATCAATGCCCTCTTGGCGGTCAAGTTCATACAAGGGGAGAGTGCGAACTACAGGGGAAACGGTTCCGGCCCCTCTCACAAGGGTTACCGGGTGCTCTTCGGGGTAAACGTCCATCAGGGCAATTTTGACTTGCGAAGCCAGGAAGCGGTCGTATAACTGGCCTACTACTGCCGGCCGGTCGGGGTCAAGCTTGGGGTAATGGTGGGAGGCAAGCTCCGAGGCATCCACTATCTGCAAGCCATCCAGGGGGTCAAGGCCAAGGGCAACGAAGAGGGAGTCCAGGAAGCTTACTCCTTCTTTAACGCTTACCTCAATCCCTCTTTCCAAGGCCAGCTTGAGGATGAGGCGGGTAGTAGTTTCCCCGACCAAGGGGTGACCGGGGACAGCATATATCACCCCTTCCGGTCTGGCTCCAAGCCTTACGATTTCCTCGGCTATGGCCCGGTAGACTTCATCAAAAGTCCCTTTTTCCTCGTAAAAATGGTCAAAGGAGTGGATTTTGAGGCCTTTGGGCAAGAATTCTACTGTGGGGTGTTTGGCAGTTCGGAGGTAGATTTCGCCAGCGCTTTGCAGTATTTCCCATGCCTCTCTGGTTATGAGCTCAGGTTTACCTGGCCCAAGCCCGATTATGGTTATAGCCATTTTACCTCCTTTCGGCCCAGTAGGCTCTATGCGCCCAGACGCTCGCCGGAGCTACCTCTTGAACCAGACGGAAAAGCTGCCGAGCTTTGTCCCTTTGTCCCTCAAGGTAATAGACAAGGCCAATGTAGTAAAGGGCGCGAGGTGAATCGGGGGAAAGCTCCAAAGCCTTTCGGAGATAGGGTTCGGCCAAGGCCGTTTGGCCTGCATAGTAGTAGGCAATCCCTGCCAGTTCCCAACCCTTAGGGTCAGAAGGAGAAGCTTCTATCGCTTTACGGATGTTTTCCAAAGCTTCCTGGTCGGTCCTCATGAGGATGCCAATCTGCAGCTCTCCCAAGTAAAGGCGGAAGCTCGGCTCCTCAGGTGCCAACTCAACGGCTTTTTTGAGCCTAACTTCGGCCTCTGCGTAATTCCCCCTCCGGATTTCCACCTCGGCCAGGGCCGCTTGAAAGTGTGGGTTTGAAGGTTCAAGCGATAGGGCGTAAAGGAGTTCTTGCCTTGCCCCTTCCAAGTTGCCCTGGCTAAAAAAGTGCAAGCCCATAAAGTAATGCCCTGCCGGGAAAGTATAATCCAACTCCAGGGATTTGGCAAAAGCTTGGGAGGGGTCAAGGCCGAGGCGGGAAAGGGCATGGCCCAAGAAGGCCCAGCCTTCGGCGCTTTCAGGGCAAAGGGCAAGGGATTCTTCCAAAACGGTTTTGGCTGCTCCGTACTCCCCCATAGCGGTGTAGAATTTGCCCAGCTCCCTGAGCCGCAGGGGCTTGTCGGGAATGGAGAGGATGCTTTTCAAGCCCTCAAAACCATGGCAATTTTCGGCCAAGCGCGCCGCTTTGGTTGGGTTGATGGGTGAAAAGGCCAAGGCCAGCAGGCAGGGGTCATTGGCTTCCTGCAAGTGGAAGGCTGCAGCGTGGAACCTCCCCTCCTTGAAGAGGGCAAGGCCGATTCGGCGGTGCAGAGCCGGATCGTAAGGCCTAATCTCCAAGGCTTTGTGCCACGCGGCCATTGCCTCTTCCTTTTTCCCTCGGGCAAAGAGAGCATCCCCAAGCCCCGTGAGTGCTTCTACCCCGCCCCCCATTTCCACTGCCAGGGAAAAGGCCTTCTCTGCGTAATCGTAAAGGCCGCGGCTCAGGTAAAGTTTCCCTTCCCAAACCAAAGGCTTAGGGTTTGCAGGATTTAGCTCCCGCGCCTTCTCCAATGCTTCCAAACCCAGGGGGAAGTCCCCAGACCGGGATAGTAGGAGCACAAAGGCCCATTCACGGTAACCCAAGGCCAGCATGAGGGCAAGGGGCAATAGGAGGAGGGATTTTAACCATTGCCTCATGGCTCAATCCGGAAGAGGATGGCTTTTCCAAAGGTGGCGATAGGCTTCAGGCTTTCGGAGGCATGAGGGTTGAGGTAGAGGGAATCCAGGGGGCGGGGGTGGTCCGGTTCCAGGAGCATGAACGAGGCACCGTAACGTTTGGCCACCCTAAGCGCTGTCTCCACATCCCCGTTGGGGATTACGATGGAAGGCCGACGGGAGTAGTAGTAGAAGCAGGGCGGGTCGCCGACCATCACGATGGCTTCAGGGGAGGAATTGTGCCTGAGCCAGGCTTCGGCTTGCTTGTAGACTTCTCCTCGCTGGTTCCATTGGCCTGGCCCTAAGGCTCGGTAGAGAACGAAGAGGCTCACTAAAATGGCTAAGAAGATGGCCGCTGCGTAGTTCAGCCGCCAGAGAGCTTCCGGAGCAATCTTTCGCCTCTTGGCCCAAGAGTCGCTCAAAAACTTGAGTCCAATGGCCGATACGGAAGTGGTAAAGGGAAGGAGAGCGCCTCCGGAGTGGAAAAAGCTTCCTCTGGGGCCGGGGTAAGAGAAGACCAAGGTCATGGTTAAGAAGAGGGCTAAAGCGTAGAGCCAGAAAGGCTTGAGCAAATCAAGCGCGCAGAGCCTTTTGAACCCAATGGCAAAGGGTAAGGCCAAGAAGACCATGAGGAAGACAGCTAAGGCGGTCTGGAGGTTGAGCCATGCAGCCTTCAGCTTGGACATAGCTATGGCCTTTGCACCCCAAGCCAAGTAACTCCGCCAGGAAAGCTCTTTGCCATACGAGAACAAGTCATCGTAATTGGTCAGGAAGATGGTCTTAGTTCCGGAAGTGGGAAAGGGAACGCCCAGGGACGCCACGTTGCGAGCAATCCATGGGCTTATCAGGATGAGGTAAGCGAAGAGGAAGCATAAGGCAAGCCTGCGCTTCTGCTGGCGGGCCAAGAGGAAGACCACAGGCAGGATGA
>JGI20130J15133_1002596_pt1 | contig 13205 bp, 14 predicted proteins | sample WasSprMetagenome_FD_15133 | JGI IMG/M metagenome (IMG submission 15133) | reverse complement strand
GTCTTATGCTCCTCCTTCAACTGGGTGATTAAATGCTCTGCTTCCGGCTTAATATGTAAGACAGTGGGGAAGACCTTTTCTTCTTCGATTTTGAAGTGCGGGATTATAACGTTTTCAAAGAACATTAGGAAGTCTCTGCTCGCCGACACCGGGTCCCTATCCAAAGCGCTTTGCAGTTCTTCGAATCTTTTGCGGAAGGTATAATGCTGGGTGTTGAGCTCCTTTAAGGCTTCTAACAGCTCCTCCTGGCTCATCTACTCCCGTTGCCAAAGAGATTATCTGTTAATAGATAAGTTTTGCTCGATGGTAATTATGTCGTAGGCTGTAGTTGAACACGTTTATTAGGTGGTTCACGTTTGCGCTGCGATATTATCTGCTGTATGCTGAGGCGATGTATTTGTAGAGCATGTGGTGTGTGTTGAATCTCGGTCCAAGGATCTTTATGGAGTTCTTCATCATCCTTATCCACTCACCCCTACCCTCTTTATAGTACTTCGGCAAAATTATGTACTCCAGCTTCCCATATAGATCTTCGAGCTCCTTGACGTAGCGCTCCTCAGCAGAAACTTGAGCGTCTGGATACGGACCAATCGCCCAGCCTGTTACGCCTTCTATGCAGCCCTCAATCCACCAACCATCTAGCACACTGAAGTTCAAAACACCGTTAAGTGCAGCCTTCATCCCGCTTGTTCCACAGGCTTCATATGGTGGTAGGGGTGTGTTGAGCCAGAGGTCGCAGCCCGAAACCATCTTTAGCGCCATATCAATATTATAGTTCTCGAGGTAGACCGCTTTAACGTGCCCACCCAACTCCCTTATGCTGCGGTGCGCAGCCTCAATCATCCCCTTACCATCTATATCACTCCGATGCGCCTTCCCAGCCATAACTATCTGAAGCTTACTCCCCCTCCCGATCCTCTTCAACCTCCGCAGATCAGTAAAGATTAAGGTGTGCCTCTTGTAGCCAGTTGCCCTCCTAGCGAAACCTATTGTCAGAGCGTCATAAGATAAGTCTGTGGAAGCCTTCTGGTTAACATAGTCGATCAAATCCCTCTTAGCCTCCAAATGCGCTTGCCAGAGCTCATCATCTGGTATAAGATCGGCTCTGCTCAGAATCTCTGGCTCTCTGCCCCAGCCGGGCAGATATCTGTCGTAAAGCGTCTTTAGGCTTTTGCAGACCCAAGCATATGGATAAACACCATTAGTTATAGCCTTTATGTCGTGGTCTGGGTATAGCTGCCTAGCGACCTCAGCGTGCCTCTTACTAACACCGTTAGCAAAACCGCTTAGATTTAAGCCAAGAAGCGTCATGTTCAGCGCATCTTGCCCACCATACCTTCTCAAAACATCTTCAGGCACTATACCATCTAAGATGCTGCTAACTAAACCATAGTGGTATATGTCGTTCGCAGCGTACACTGGTGTATGTGTTGTGAAGACGCACCTCCTCTTAACCTCCTCCGCCGCCATCTCACACCTTCTAAGAAGCTCCACTGCTACCAAGCTCGTATGCCCCTCATTCATATGATACTTTCTGACGTTATAGCCTAAAGCCTCAAGCATCCTAACACCACCTATGCCCAAAACCGCCTCCTGCTTCAACCTACAAACCCTATCATCCACATATAGAAGGGACGTAATCTCCCTATCTTCAGGCACATTCGCATCCAAATTGGTGTCCAAGAAGATAAGAGGCACAGGAGAACCATCAGCGCCCCTCACATCCATCTTCCAAGCACCCACCTTGACACTCCTACTCTCAAGCTCAACCGAAACCTCAACCGGTAATCTACTCAGATGCTCAGAAGGATTCCACTCATCCAACTCCTCCATCTGCTTACCATCAGCAGATAGAATCTGCTTATAATAGCCCCGCCTATGGAGCAGAGTAACGCCAACAAACGGTAGATCTAGATCAGAAGCAGCCCTTAAGGTGTCTGCTGCAAGTATACCTAATCCTCCGCTGTAGGTGGGTATCTTACTGGAGATCCCAACTTCCATGACGAAGTAAGCAACTACACCGTTGCTGGTTGTTGTCAGCATCGAGCGTCGCCGAAGGTGTTGCTCTTTTACACTAAAGTTATTAAATGTTTTGGCTAACTTTCTATTTAGCCACTTATCAATCTCTTTTACCAACCGCAGATTTCGGGAAACCGCTATAGGTATAGTTTAATCTAAAATTAAACGCTGTTGAAAAAGCGTATAGTAAAGTTGTTAAATCGTCCGCATCCGCGGGAGGTTGAAGCTGATTGAATGTGGAACGAGGCAAAGAAGAGCTTAGACGATACGAGGAGATAAATGAGAAGATTCGACGTGGAGACGCAGTAGTTATGACCGCTGAAGAGTTCATCGAATTTGTTGAGCAGAGCGGGTTAGAAAAAGCAGCTAAAGAAGTTGATGTTGTAACAACAGGCACCTTCGGCGCTATGTGCAGCTCAGGCGCCTTCCTAAATTTTGGCCACTCTGAGCCGCCTATTAAGATGGTTAGATGCTGGCTTAATGATGTTCCTGTGTATAAAGGGCTTGCTGCCGTAGACGCATACTTAGGCGCTACATCGATGAGTGAAACCAAGCCTTTTGAATACGGTGGGGGGCACGTAATAGAGGATCTGGTTTCTGGTAAGGAGGTTGAGTTGAGAGCTGAATCATATGGCACCGACTGCTACCCGAGAAGAAGCCTAGAGACTACGATCATCTTAGATGATCTTAACCAAGCCTACCTCTATAACCCACGCAACGCCTACCAGAGATACAACGCAGCAACGAACACCTCCGACCACATCCTCTACACCTACATGGGAACACTATTGCCTAGATACGGTAACGTAACCTTCTCAGGCTCAGGTCAACTCAGCCCCCTATACAAAGATCTGAACTTAGAGACGATCGGCTTCGGCACCAGAATCTTCCTAGGAGGAGGCGTCGGCTACGTGGTAGGTGAAGGCACACAGCATAAACCCCAAAGCGGGTTTGCGACACTCGCGGTCAAAGGAGACCTCAGAGGAATGAGTGCAGAGTATCTGAAGGGCGCTGTCTTCCACAACTACGGCACAACTCTCTATGTTGGTGTAGGTATCGCAATCCCGATCATAAATATGCGTGTAGCAGCCACAGCAGCTCTTAAAGACGAAGATATACCAGTTGACATACTTGACTATAGCGTGCCCTCCAGAGATAGACCGATCATCAAGAAGAGTAATTATGCTGAGCTCAAATCCGGTAAGGTAGTTATAGGGGATAAGGAGGTACCATCATCCCCACTTTCAAGCATAAAGGTTGCTAGGAAGATAGCTGAAACACTGAAGCGGTGGATAGAAGCTGGAGAGTTCTTCATACAGCGCCCGATAGAACTCCTACCAAACTACAGAGAGTTCAAGCCGCTCAAGATCAAGAAGCGCGAGGTGACGGTTGGTGACATCATGATGCCCCTTAAAGATCTCGTCTTGGCAAAACCAGAGGACGATATAAAGAAAGTAGCGAAGATGATCATTGAGAAGAACATAGACCACGTTCCTATCGTAAGCGAAGAAGGTGTGCTGATAGGGATCGTAACAACCTGGGATCTGACGAGAGCTTTGGCTGAGGACAAGAAGACCTTGAAAGAGATAATGACAAGATACGTCATAACAGCAAAGGAGTCTGAGAGGGTCGATGAGGTTGCTAAGCGTATGGCAGAGCACCACATCTCAGGGTTACCTGTGGTTGATGATGTTATGCGTGTAAAGGGTCTGATTACATCAGACGACATATCCAGGAAACTCGTAGGGAGGAGAGGGATATGAAAGTGAAGCTCCGATACTCACACGAAGCCGCTTCCAAACCGATCTTAGCTGAGATCATACTGAAGACCGGGTTGCTGATCAACATCATCGAGGCCAAGCTCACACCAAAGGAGGGTGAGATGGTTATAGATATCGCTACACAAGGCCAAGCACTAAAGAGAGCCTTAGAGTATCTTAGAGCAGCTGGTTTAGAGGTCACCGAGCTCCGCAGCCTAGTTGAAGTCGATAGAGAGCGATGCATATCCTGTGGCGCCTGCATATCGCCCTGCCCATCTCGAGCCATAAGATTCGATGAGAGCTTAGATATCGAGATAGATGAGAGGAGGTGTATAGGTTGTGGTATATGTATAAGAGCTTGCCCACGCAAAGCCATCCAGCTGATTTGAGCNCGCTNATAACCCTCCCAAGCATATACCCCACATACCATAGAGACCTCTATTACGCTAACGTGAGGATCAAGGAGTCAAACCTACACATCATCTCAGACGAAGGAGAAGCGATATCTCTCGCAGCAGAAACCGTCTATAAGCAGAGGCTCCTACTAGAACACTACATAAGAAGAGATCTAAGATTCAGGTACGCACTCAAACCGATAAGACCGCTTGATGAAGCACCCGAAGCGGTGAAGCTCGCTTGTGTAGCGGCGGAATTAGCTGATGTAGGCCCTATGGCAGCTTTACCGGGAGCGTTAGCTGACTTAGCTACTAAGAGCATGGGGAGATTGGGCTGCAGGGTAAGGGTGGTTGAGAACGGAGGAGAGGTTTCAGCCGCCTCGCATAAAGAGATATGCGTCGCGCTCTACGCTGGTGCAACCCCCATATCCAATAAGATAGGTTTCGTGTTAGGGGGCGATGGCTTACCCGCTGGGTTGGCTACCAGCTCCGCTACCGTCAGCCACGCGATCAGTTTTGGTGAAGCAGACGCTGCTGTCGTCTACGCTGAAAGCGCTGCTTTAGCCGATGCTGCTGCCACAAGGATATGTAATGCGGTTAAGGGGGAAGATGAGGGTGCGGTGCAAAGTGGGTTGGAGGAGGCGGATAAGATCGATCGCCTTCATGGTGTTTTCATCGTCAAAGGCAGATATGTGGGTAGGAAAGGTAGGTTACCTAAGATCGTAAGAATCAGAGGATTAGATAAAGGCGAAGCAGACTACATAGAATCCTTCTTACACAGACGGTTGGGGCTCGAAAGATATTTGTAGCCGCTTAAACCACCAGAAGGCAAAATGGGTAGTTTAATAGATGTGGAAACGCTAGGTAGGATTGAGGGTAGGCTTAGGGAGATAGAGGAGCGGCGTGAAAAGATCTTAAGAGATGTGCGTGCCGTAACGCTAAACGCTTCCAAAGCTATCATAAGTGTGCACGCGAAGAGGAGGAAGGAGGCTGAGCGTCTACTTAAGGAGTCGAGGAGGGTTTTGGTCGAAACCTCTAAGATAGCTGGAAACGACCTCCAAAAGTATCTTATTCAACCGGCAGCAGAGTTTGTTGAGGCATCTATAACCATAGCGGTATCTAAGAAGAAGAATATCCCTAAGCAGGAGGAATTAGGTGTAGATGACATACCCTACCTCTTAGGTATCTTAGATGCGGTAGGTGAGATCAAAAGAATGGTTTATGACCGCTTAAGAGAGGGTAGGGTGAAAGAAGCCATAAGGCTCTTCAAGGCGATGGAGGACATATACGCTTCATTAACACCCTTCGCAGCCTACGACCATATCGTGCAGGGGATAAGGAGGAAGACCGATGTCGCCAGGGTACTGATAGAGGACACGAGAGCCATCGTAACCGAAGAATTAAGGCGTGCCGCACTCATAAAAGACCTTCAAAAGACAATTAAAATGGCGGAAAGCGATGAACCCTAAGCCTATGGAGGATCAGATAATATTCTTCGAAGCTATGCAGAAAGCTATAGCCAAGCTCTACCGAAGCGGGGTTGAGCCGAAGATAACCAAGGTGTGTGGGCTTGACGCAGCCTACTCCAACAACACAGCATCGGCAGCCGCTGTGATCTGGGAGATCGGCAAAGGTGTTGTTGAAAAGAGTGTGATAAGAAGCACCCCCTCCTTCCCCTACATACCAACACTACTCTACGCCAGAGAAGCACCCCTCTTATTGGCTGCATACAGAAACCTTAGGGGTGTGCCAGACCTCATTCTGGTGGATGGTCACGGCTTAGCCCACCCTAGAAGAGCTGGTTTGGCTACGGTGATAGGTGTTCTTCTCGACCAACCTACTGTTGGTGTGGCTAAGAGGCTTCTTGTTGGTGAAGTTGAAGATAGCGGTAAAGCGCTCGCTAGAATAGTTTATGAGGGTAGATGTGTAGGATACCGAGTTAAACCCGAGGGTTGCAGAGCCTTTTACGTAAGCCCTGGGCATAAAGTTGGGTTGAGTGGTGTGAAGAGAATAATTCAACTACTAGGCTTAAGATACCCAGATGCGCTTAGAGAGGCTGATAGGCTTGCAAGAAGCTGGAGACAAGCAGCCTAAGATAAAACCAGCGCTCGTACCTACGCTCATAGAGCTTCTTCTGCTGGGCGCCAAAGATGAGCCGATCAAGATCTCGACCTATGAGTTGGCTAAGAGGATCGGTCGCTCACAGCAAGCGGCATCCAACCACCTACTTGAGTTGGAGAGGGAGGGCTACGTAGAGCGGTTAAGGGTGAAAGGAGGCTTCGGGGTTAAGCTGAGCGAGCAGGGTCTGCGGGTATTAGCTGACATCTACCAGAGGCTGAGGCAAGCTCTAGAAGCTATGCCCGAATCTATTACGCTACGTGGAAGGGTGTTCACAGGAATCGGGGAGGGCGCCTACTACGTTTCTCTGAAAGGGTACCGTAAGCAGTTCATAGCTAAACTAGGTTTCGACCCCTATCCGGGCACGTTGAACATAAAGCTCTCCACACCTGTCGATAGGAGGCTTAGGCGGGAGCTGGAGCATTACAGGGGCATAAGGATACACGAGTTTGAGGATGGGCAGCGAACGTATGGTGGGGCTAGATGCTTTAGAGCGACTCTAAANGANGTGGTGGAGGGTGCTGTGCTCGCTATAGATCGTACACACTACGATGATAGTGTAGTTGAGTTTATAGCGCCTGTGAATGTTAGAGAGAGGCTTGGGTTGAAGGATGGCGCTGAGGTAACCGTTAACGTGCGGTTGACGGAGGATGATTCTGAGCGCTAAAAGTCTTCTAATACGTCGTCCCTTGTTCTGAGGATGGTGGATGTCTTCACATGGGGTTTAGGGGTATCTAATCTCACCACCTCCACTTTTACACCCCGCTTCTCGCTCTCTGAACGCAGCTCATCCTCTCTGTGCTTCTGATCATACCCTAGTGCTATTATGTCTGGGCGTACGGCTTCGACAACCTCGTAGATGCTCGACTCACTTCCCAGCAGCGCTAGGTCAACGTATTTAACTGAGGAGACGAGCTCAACACGTTCAGATTCGCTATTTATGGGCATATGCCCCTTATTCGCCAAGACCGTCTTATCCCTCGCAACCGAAACTACGAGCACATCGCCTAGAGCCTTGGATGACTTCAGAGTGTAGATGTGCCCCGGGTGTATAACGTCGAAGACCCCGCCTGCTAAAACCACCTTTAGAGTACTTCTACCCTTTTCGGTTAAGAGGAGGGTGCCGCGGCTACTCTTAATCAAACCTTTTTTCGCCCCTTCCTTAATCAGCTTCCTTAGTGTTGCTGTGTTGAATGGTAGTGTCTGTTTGAGATCCTCTATCCTCGCGGCTCCTTGCTTTATCTGGTTTATGAGGATCTTTGCTAAGACCTCTTTTATCTCCTTGTTCACCAAGGTACCTCCACCAACCCTAGGAAGCGTAGCGCATCTAAGAGCCCTTCGGCGTATCCTATGCTTAGTATGGCTAGCTCAGGCTTTCCTTCGTTTAGGAAGCGTAGTGCGTCACTGCTGTAGCAGTCGACGTTTTCAAGTAGATCGGTGGCGTTGAGTTTGGTTTCCTTCGTGGTGAGCATCTCTCTTACCCTCTTTAGGGTTGCGCGGGTCTTCTCAACGTATCTGGGTACTAAAATGTTAGCCTTACTCTTGGCGTATTGTGTGTTGTTGGTGTTGCTGCACTCTGTCTTGAAGAGTGTTTCGACGGCTTCTGCTTCTGTGAAGTGTAGGTCTGCTGGTATCACTATGCTGTAGGGTGGTTCGCCGTAGTCGTAGTGTAGGAGATCTTTGAGCTGCCCAACTTTTATCAGCTGGTTTCTTTGGCAGAGGCGCGCTGCAACAGCTGCGAATAGATTTGGGTTGAGGATTCCTAGCTTCGCTTCTTCGTCTGCGTCGATCAGCATCTTTAGGGCTTCGCTTGGTGTTAGGTTTCGGTTTGGGTGCCACTCTAGTAGGAGGAGTGTGTGTAGCCCTCTGAGTAGGTTCCAGTGGATGGTGTCTAGCACTGTGAGCGCTGCTTGTGGCGATGCTGTTACGGTGACGGTTTTGCCGAATTTGTATTGGTGGAGCCCTAGTTCGCCTGCTATGCAGCAGACTATGGATGTGCTGTGTATTATCTTGGTTTGCACACCTTCTTTGACCGCTCTCACTCTGAGCTCTTGGTGTGTTGTCGCAACCATGGGGTCTCCTGAGCACGCTAACGCTACATCAGCCTCCTTCGCCTCTCTAAGAATCCTTCTACCGTCTTCCACGAACTCCCTAGACACCTCCCTAACCTCTCTTCCCAAGAACTCTGCTAGCTCCTCTGCCGATGGCGCTGATGGGTTTGTGTAGCGCTCGAGGTAGAGTGTTTTGCAGCTCTTTAGGGCTTTGAGCCCCTCTAGTGTTATGCTTTCTACCCCGCTTAAGCCTAGTCCGATGAAGTAGAGCATCGTTTGGTGTTGTGGGGTTGAGGGTATAAATAGTCTTCAGCAAGTTGGGGAAGCAGCTTATATAGTGTTGTGGTTAAGTGGTTTGATGGTAAGAAGGGGCCTGTGGCTCAGCCAGGTAGAGCGGCTGGCTCTTAACCAGAGGGGGAAACCAGTAGGTCGTGGGTTCAAATCCCACCAGGCCCGCATTTAATCCAATGTGGAATAAAACGAAGAAATTTAATCAAGGCTAGCAAAGATCGTTCAATTTATAGAATCAGCTAGATTTGAAAATGCAATATTTGAATACGACAGGCCTCTCTTCAGAAAAGGTAGAGGGATCGTACCTGCGCGAGAAAAACCAATTTACGCTCATATATGGTTGGTAGTAGGTCATTTTCCTCTCATTTAACGTGCTGGTCTCCCGTTAACTACTCCTATCCAGATATGAGCGAATGTTATTTTCCGCCTTATTGCCTTCTATTATTTGTCTTCTGCGATAACTTAAACGTCTTGGCATCCACGGTTGTCGGAAGCCTAACTTATCCGCAGCGGGTTAATCCAATGGAGCAGACAGAAGTCTTTTGTGAACGAATCCTTAATTAGAATCCCTTAGTTTAATTGAAGATGTAGGTTTAAGATGGGTCTGATCTTTAAGGATAGGGAGAAGCTTACGCCTAGATATATTCCACTGACCTTACCTCATCGTGAGGATGAGATCAGGCTTCTTTGGGGCGTCTTTAAAGATTCTCTGAGTGCTCCTTCTGAAACCCATCTGAAGACGGTCCAGATAATCGGTGGAGTTGGTTCGGGTAAGACTGCTGTGACTAGGCTCTTTGGTGATAGGTTTGAGAAGGAAGCCAGTAAGGGAAGGATCGATCTAAGGCACGTCTATGTTAACTTGAAGCTTCATGGTCGCAGCCGCGTCATATTGTATAGGTATCTCGTTCAGCAGGCTGCTCCTGAGGTTTACTCAACCAGCTTGAGTGCTGAGGAGCTTCTCTACGAGCTGGTGAGGTATCTGATGAGTAAGAGGAGATTTATCCTAATAACGATGGATGAGATAGATTACTTCATCAAGCACGCTAGGGAGCCTGATGTGATATATGATTTGACGAGGCTTGAGGAGGTTGCTGAGCCAGGAACCCCCTGTAACGTCTTCGGAGTAATCTTCACAGCTAGGAGCAAGGATTTTCATAGGGATCTGGATCAAGCAGCCCTAAGCACGCTAGGTAGGCTACCTATCGAGTTCAAACCGTATACGGCCAGCCAGATACTCGACATACTTGAGATGAGGGTGGAGGAGGCTTTCAAGCCTGGCGCGGTATCAAGCGAGGTTGTTGAGTATGTTGCCGATCTGACGGCTTCGAAGCCTATAAACGGGGATTTGAGGTATGCGTTAGACCTCCTCCTGTACTCTGGGAATCTTGCTGAGAATGAGGGGTGTGAGCGGGTTACAGCTGAGCACATAAGGCGTGTTCTGAACATAACGCACCCATCTGTAACCGATGAAGATGTCGTGAGCCTACCTGATCAGGAGAAGATAGTCTTGCTAGGTGTGGCGAGAGCCCTAAAGTTGAGTGGAGGACCATACACCAGCCTTAAGGATGTGAGGGCAGCTACCGCTATGGTGTGTGAGGATCACAGACTAAAGCCCCTCTCAGCTGACGATGTTGATGACGCCGTAGAAGATCTCTACATTAGAGGCATTGTGGACATCAAGTCTCTCGGCGCGATTGGTTTGAGTGGTGTTCCAGCCGAGGCGTTAAGCAGGTTTCTTGACGCGCTCGTCCAGCGCTTAGAGAGTGGTTTGGATGAGGGATAAGAGGGCTGTTAGGGAGGAGCTCATCGAAGCTTTAGGTGGTGAGGGTAAGCTCAGGGTTCTGTTGGCTCTCTCTGAGCAGCCAAACAGCCTGTTCACAACCTACTCTATAGTGAAGGCTACGGGTCTGAGGAGAAGCGATGCGAAGAAGGTGGTTGAGAAGCTCTGTGAGCTGGGTTGGGTTAAGCAGCAGACATACGGTCTAAAGAAGTATCAGATAAACCTTGAGAAGGAGGAGGTGAAGCATCTAATCAGCTTCCTGAGGGCTGTCGAAGCCATCTGAGCAGCACAGCTTAGAACCCCCCTCCCCCCAACACTCCTCCAGCCAATAAATAGCCATCCTACCCTTCACCTAAACTGCTGACTTGGCTCAAACCATACTCGACTTAAGTGTAGGGGAGCTGGAGGGGGTTGGGCAGGCGTTAGAGAGGAGGCTGCGTGAAGCTGGTATATGTTCACTCCTCGACCTCGCAGCAGCGATACCATCAGAGGTCGCTGAAGCCATAGGGGGCTCGGAGAAGACCGCCTGCGAGCTCGTGCTGATGGCGCAGGATAGGCTGAGGGGCTGCGGGCTGCTCGAGAAGGAGTTTATGCAGGCGTCTGAAGCTTACGAGCGTAGGAAGAGGTTGTTGAGATGCACAACAGGCTCAAGGAGCCTAGATGAGCTGCTCGGGGGAGGCGTCGAAACCCAAGCTATAACAGAGCTTTACGGAGAGTATGGTAGCGGTAAGACGCAGCTCTGCCACACCCTATGCGTAACCTGTCAGCTACCGCCTGAGAAGGGTGGGTTGGGTGGTGGGGTCCTCTACATAGATACGGAGTCCACCTTCAGACCTGAGCGGCTCTACCAGATCGCTGAAGCTAGGGGTCTAGATCCGATGGAGGTGCTGAGCAAAATCATCTTCACAAGAATCTACAACAGCAGCCACCTTGAGCTTGTGGTGAAGAACCTCGGCGAAATCGTCGAGAAGCACGGCATCAGGCTCGTGGTCGTCGACAGCATCATCAGCCTACATAGAGCGGAGTTCACTGGCAGAGGGACGCTAGCGGATAGGCAGCAGAGGCTCAACAACCTAATCCACAGACTACTAAGGGTAGCTGAAGTATATAACATCGCAGCCGTCGTCACGAACCAGGTTCAAGCGCAGCCAGACACCTTCTTCGGCGACCCAACGAAGCCAGCTGGCGGGCATATAATAGCCCACGCCTGCACATACAGAATCTACCTCAAGAAGGCTGGGCAGGAGAGGAAGGCGATCGTAGTCGACAGCCCCTGCCACCCGTATTCAGAAGCGGTGTTTACAATCAACGAGAAGGGCGTCGCCGACGTTGAGTGCAGAAAGAGGGCTGGGGCTAACAGCTAAGCGAGGCGATAATGGAGTGACTAAGCCTATGGCAAAGTTGGGTGAGAAGGCTTCTGAACCAGACCTAAACCAGCTGCTGAATGAGGTGTATGATGCTATAGAGCGGCTGGCGAAGCTGAGCGTGGAGCTAGAAGGCGTATGGGCATCGTTGTGAAGAGCGCAGCAGAGGCATTAGAGGAGGAGAAACGTAGGCTAAGGTTGACAACAGGCATCAGCGACCTAGACGGGTTGATCGACGGTGTAGCTGAAGGATTCTTCTACCTCTTCTACGGGGATCAGAGGGCTGTAGACGCTGTAGTCTATAGGCTCATCGTGAACTGCACACTACCACTCGAGAGAGGCGGCTTCCAAGCTAAAAGCGTCTACCTCAACAACACAGACTACTACACAGGCAAGACGATCTTAAACCCCTCTGAAATAGGGTGCGTGGCCAAGCAGCTCAACGTAGACCCCCAGACCGTGCTCTCAAACACATACGTAGCAGCAGCATACAACGAGCAGAGGCAGATCATAGTAGCAAAGCAGATCGCCGAACTCGTAAACAGAGACCGCGAAGTAAAACTCATCATAGCCCACAACCTAACGAGATTCACAACATCCTCAAAGAAGCCCTCTAAATCAGGGCAGACGATCAAGCAGGTTGTAGGCCTACTCTACGAAGCAGCCTCAAAGGCAAATGCAGCCCTAGTAGCAACAGGAGAAGCATCAACCATTAAAAGAGGCGCCATACCAAAACCAGCTGGAGGAAACTACCTACGCCACCTTGCGAACATCATCACCTACCTCAAGATGGAGCAAAGCGGCTCTGTCAAAGCGTGTCTAATCAAGCACCCCTGTAAGAAGACACCAGATTCGGTAGCATTCACAATCACAAAAGGAGGTGTAGACCTTATGGGTAGGATAACACCCTCGTTCCGCCAACGCTACGAAGAAGCCATCAGCGAGCTTAAGACGAGCTACCAGAATGCGCTAATCGACTTAGGGCATAGGGAAGCGTTCAACCTCCTCCTCAAAGAAGCCTGGTGTGTTGAGCAGGCAGCCATGGGCAACTCAAACCTACCAACGGTAGTGGATGCGCTCAACATAACAGCAAACATACACAACAGAAAGCTCATAGAGGCTCTGAGGAGGAGGCTCGAAGAGCAAGAGAAGGCGATACAAGAGCTCCAAAGAAGGGTTGAAGCCCTATCTAACCTAGTTGGCGGAGCGAGGCNNTCNNAGAATGGGTAGCTTGGTAGGCTGGATACTCGACACATACATAGAGGGCGACGAAGCAGCGATCTGGCTCAAAACCACAGACAGCAAAGCGATCAAGCTAAGAGACACATACCAACCAACCATCTACGCGCTACCTAAGGGTAGAGAGGAAGGAGATAGGCTCACCACACTACTACAGCAACACCCAAGCGTATTAGATGTTAGGTGGG
>JGI20130J15133_1002588_pt1 | contig 13239 bp, 15 predicted proteins | sample WasSprMetagenome_FD_15133 | JGI IMG/M metagenome (IMG submission 15133) | reverse complement strand
TTTTGCTGGAAGCGGTTTGTTTTTGGCGGGCCCGCTGGGATTTGAACCCAGGATCTCCGGCTCCGCAGGCCAGCGTCCTAATCCGTACTAGACTACGGGCCCAAAGTATAAGATGCTCTACTTCGATATAAATTCACGGAAGGGGATGTATTAGAAAGTTCGTTTGTTGTTTAGGAGCCGCAAAACTTTAAGTATGGGGTTTGTTAATTTTTGGTGTGGTTCCGTTGTCTGGTGATACGTCTTCTGGACAGAAGTGTACTCATGCTGACGACGACCTTGAGTTTTTAGGTGAACAGAAATGCGAAGGTGGGGTGAACAGATACTATAGGTGTGTAAAATGCGGTAGCGTCATAATAGTGTCGAGAGATGGATTTTTCTATGAAGTGCCAGGGAAGAAAAGATAATATGTTGACGTTGTACCCCGTCAATTTTGGGCTTCTATGGCTCTCCTTAGCGCGTCAGTTACGTTTTGTCTTCCCATAGCGAGGATATATGGACCCAACCTTGGTCCTTGAGGCGCTCCTATAAGAATTGTGTAGAGTGTTTTGAAGAATTTCTGTGGTTGTAAACCGTGTTTTTTGGCTGTGTTAAATATTGCGTTTTGTATTTTTTCCGCCGCCTCCTCAGTCTTTAAGGTTTCAATTAACTCGATTATTGCGTTTTTCTCCTCTTCTTCTAGGCTTATGGGTGTTTCTTTTATTTCCTCAAAATCCCTTACCCAATTTAGCGCGTACTCAACTTTTTTCCTCAAGTCTTCGTCGAGCGGCTGGTTTTTCGACAAATAGCCGTAACTTTGAAGTTTCTCGGCTATGAACTCCATTTCTTTGCCTTTTGGCGCCATCTTAGCCAAAAAAGTTAGCATGTTGTAGGGCACGTGGACGCTTGGCTTGGTCGGAGGTTTCAAAACCCAACAGTATTCGTATAAGCCCTTCAGTTTTGCAAGTTCCTTTTTGTCCGGCAGGGTTTTTCTTCCAAAGTATAGGTCCTCGAGATAGTCGATTTCATTCATGTATGATGGGATGTCGGTAACGTCTAAGGTACGGGTTCCAACAAATCTTTTCAGCATAAGCAGCAGCAGTGATTGTGGGGAGCCGTACCTAAACCACACTTGAGGTGTGAAAACGTTTCCTGTGGACTTTGAAATTTTTCTTCCACTCTTGTCTAGAAACATCTCATATCTCGCGTGGGACGGTGGTTCGTAACCAAGTATTTCGCGGCAAATTCTGTCGTTGACGCGAACAGAGTCAGCTATATCCTTTCCGTAGGCTTCAAATCTTATGTCAAGAGCCCTCCACCTAGCTGCAAACTCCCCCTTCCAGCTCAGCTTGCCTTCTCCTTTCGCTACGTCAGCCTCCCCTTTGAAACCGCAGCCTTCAATCCATCTTCCCTTAATTTCCATCCCCTCGCAGACGTAAAGCACTTTGTTCTCGTCCGGCAAGTACTCTAGGGCTTTTGTCGTGTATATGCGTCCACAGTTTTCGCAGATTGGGAAGTATGGAAGAACCTCCGTGTATCTCTCTTGTCCAACTTCTTGCTTGACTATTTCCCCGACCTTTTTTGCGTTTAGGAGTAATGTTCGCATTTCGTTGTTTAGCAGTCCCTTTTCGTAAGCTTCCTTAGCGGACATGTAACGGTATTCTATGCTGCACTTATCTAAAGCCTCAAGCAACAACGAGCTCATGTGCTTACCGTAACTTTCATGGCAGTTGAAGGGGTCTGGAATATCGGAAACTGGGAACCCCAAAAATTTTTCCAGCGATTTTGGCAATCCGGCTGGAACCTTGCGCAACCCATCCTTGTCGTCACAAAATGCAATAAGCTCAGAACGGTAGCCTTGTTCTCTTAAAGCCAAGGTCACAGCGTAAGAACGGGCGGCATCGCCTAAACTTCCAATATGAGGAAAGCCGGAGGCTCCGAGCCCCATCTCCGTTCTTATCATGTCTAGGCTTCTGCCAAGCTTTCGCTCTCGCTCAATTATTTTTGCAGCCATCTTGTCATACCATGTGCCTCGTCCGATTATTTCCATGCTCATGCCCTGTTTAACCTCTGTTACCATTAACAAAGTTTAACATAAAAAATGTTTAGAAAAGCGTGCACGCTATTTTCTTCGGAACGCTGCGGCTATCGCGAGAGCGCCGAGCGCCAATAGTGTTAATGCCAGCGAATAAAGTGGGTTAAACCCGTACAGGAACCATGCGCCGCCAACTGCTATCAACAGTAAGCCCCACGCGAAAGTGCTGAATGGCCCGCGTTCATATTTCTGAGGGTTTGATGCTCGGATTCCCGCTAATGCGATTGTCCAGCAGCCGAACAATGCAATTATTAATGGTGGGATAAGCGTCCAGTCGATTAGCCCCATTGGCATGTAAAGGATTATGGCAACCACTAAGATTATTAGGAAAACACCTATTGAAAGCAGTTCACGTCTCTCTCTTTCAGCCATCAACCGCACCCTTTACTGTATTTTCTCTCCGCACTCTGGACAGAACTTTGACGTAGAGGGAACTGGATGACCACATTTCGGACAGTTTATTGTTCCAGATGCTGGTGGGGTAAGTTGCGTGCCGCATTCAGGACAGAACTTTGACGTTGCCGGAACCTTTGCGTTGCATTTTGGGCATATCACAAGGGCTGCTGCTGGCGCCTGCGCTGGACCTGTGGGCGTCATGACTTGTGGTATGAGCACCATGCCTGTTCCTAGGCCTGCTCCGGGCGATTTTCCGAGCTCTTCGGCGGCTTTCTTCACAGTCTCCATCCTTAACACTTCTTCTGGTGTGGCTCTTCCGGTTCTAAGCCAGAACAGCCTCTCGCGGTATTCTGGTGTTGTGTCTATTCCTTCAAAGCGTAAGTCTGTTAGTTCAATGCCTAATCGCTTAAAGTAATCTATTAAGGCGTTTTTTACAACAAGCGATGTTTCATCCAGTCTAGTGAAGACAGTTATCAGATCATAATGTGAAAGCTCGTCGATTATTTTCTCGTTTAGGAAGCCTCTTAGAAAACTGTTTACGTCTTCGGTTGTGTAAGCTTTCTGTCCTCCGACAACCTCGTTTACGAAAAGCTGTGGGTTTTCAATTTTGAACCAAAACGAACCATGCACTTGCAGAGGCGCTAGCTCTGTTGTTTGGGCTCTTGCGCCATATTTTCCAGCAAAAACCTTTGTTGAAATGAAGATCACTGTTGCCTTGAAGGGTTTCTCTTTATACCCTGCAATTCTCGTGAGCAAACCGGTAAGCAATGGGAGATTTAGCGTTGTTAGCGTATGTCTGCCAGGTCCAAAAACGTCATAGGCTTTGCCGTCTCTGAAAAACACCGCAGTTTCATATTCGTGAACTATGAGTTGGGCGCCCCATGTGATCTCCTCTTCTGGGTATCTCCATACAATGTCTTCTGCGCTCGGGTTTTTCCATTCTATCACTTGTGGCATTTCAACTCACTCCTAATATTACTTCTTGCCTCTTGTCAAAGGTTTCCTCAAAAGCTTCCAACGTCTCAGTTAGGTTTTGGATTCTGGTTTTTGCATTTTTAATTTCCTGCTTCGCAACTTCAGACTTGAACTTGCTAACTTCTGCGGCTATTTTATCTACTTCATCAACTAGTTGGCTGTCAAAATCCATCATTCTGTCAAGGTTTTCCTCCTCTATTTTTATTATGTTGAAGAAGCCAGCATACCCGTAAGATGCATGATTCACTTTTTCTGTTACGCGGTCAAACTTTGCGATTAAGCGGTCCATGTCAATTAAAACCTCAAACAACCGTCTGTCAGAGAGTTTTTGGAAAACGTTTTTCAAATCGCCTTTCGCTTCTTCAAGTTTTCTGTATAGATGATTTCGAATAAGCCTATCGGATTCCCTCCGTAGCTCCTTCTCTTTATAGCCGCGGAACCCCGGAATTTCTGCAAGGATCCGTTCAGAAAGGCGCATCTGTTTCTTAGCTTTTTCATAAAAGTCTTTCTTTTCGCTCAATGATGTTCATCCCTTTTTCAATATAAAATGAAAAGTTGTTGCTTTTAAAGTTTCGTTAAAGCATCCCAAGCCCTGTTGACGGTATATCCCCCTTTATCGCTGTTCCAGTTGCTCCATCAACTAATAGCTGGTAGCTTTTGCCTTTATACTCGTATTTCACAAACCATATGGGTGCGTGCAAATAAACTATCTGCTTTATTTCAAACTCGTTTTTCATTTCAATGATTCTGTCAACATCTTGTTGTGCCAAATAACGATGGTGCTCCTCGATCTGCTGTTTTGCCTTTTCTATAGCTTCGTCTCTTTCGATTTCGCTGTTCAAAACCTTTGCAAAGGCTTCTACTTTTCTGAAGTCGTAGGGGATTTTTCCTTCCAATGGGACGTCATACTCCCTTGTCGGAAATTCGGATGCCTTTCTTGCGAGGACAAGCCAATCATATTCTTTCTCAATTTTCCCTTCTTTTGTGACTGGTGGAGTTATGCGCTCGAATATCCCTTTGTAAATAGTTTTAGCTTCTACGGAGACAACCCAAAAAGGTAGNTAAACAAGTNTTTTCTCTATAATTTTTGATTTTTTGGCAAGGTCTGGAGGTTTAAGAAAACCTGACCGCATCCAGCTTTTTATTGGCTCCTCAATTTGTGCAGGATCGTACTTGTTCATCAGCATGGAATGTTCGAAAGTGAAGGCTTTTCCGGTTTCGATGACTGTTGTGTAACCGCAGTATTTGCATGTTGCCACTATCTCTCCGGGTTCAAAGGGCAAGGGTGCCCCGCAGTTTGAGCATCTTATTTCTTGAACTATTGCCATTTATCTTACCCTTTCGGCTTTTCCCTTCCTATGATTTCCCTTGCGACGATTAAGCCTGAAGCTGAAGCTTGAATCAGTCCTCTGGTTACTCCGGCGCCGTCGCCTATTGTGAATAGGTTGCGTATTTTTGTTTCAAGGCTGTTGCTTAACTGAAGTCTCGAAGAGTAGAATTTCACCTCAATGCCATAGAGAAGCGTGTCTCTCGAATTTATCCCGGGAGCGATTTTGTCGAGGGCTTCGAGCATTTCTCTGATATCAGCTAAATAGCGGTATGGCAAAACAAAGCTTAAGTCGCCTGGAGTAGCGTTCTTTAATGTTGGAATTACCACACTGCGGGCTATCCTCTCCGGGGTTGACCTTCGCCCAGACTGTAAATCGCCTAAGCGCTGTATCATTACGCCTCCGCTTAACAGATTTGAAAGTCTGGCGAGGTATTTTCCGTAGGCTATTGGTTCCTTGAAGGGTTCGGTGAAAGATGTGCTTACGAGAATGGCGAAGTTTGTGTTTTCCGTTTTTCTCTCCGCATAGCTTTGACCGTTAACTGTTAAAACTCCGTTGTATGATTCAGTTATCACTTCACCATAAGGTGCAACGCAGAAAGTGCGAACTTGGTCGTCAAAAGACTTCGAATAATAAATGAGTTTAGGCTCATAGAGCGTGTTTGTTAATTCCTCCATAACTGAAGCCAAAACCTCAACTCTTATCCCCACATCGACGGGGTTGTTAAGAGTCTTTAAACCTAAGGCTTGCGCTTCTGTTTGAAGCCACTCAGCCCCGCTTCTGCCGGGTGCGACAATAACATATTTTCCGAAGAATTTCTCACCGTTTACAGTTTCAACGCCTTCAACCGTGTCGCCTTTCACTATAAGCCCTTTTATATCCGTTTTTGGTCTGAAATCAATTTTGCCGTTTAGTTCCTGGCGCATTTTTTTGAGGGTTTGGGCGCATCTTTCTGTGCCCATGTGGCGAATTTTTTGGCGGATAAGCTTTAAGCCAGCCAGAGAAGCTTTTCGTTCGATTTCGTCGATTTTCTCGATGTCTCCTCCATAAAAGTGCTCGGTTGCTCCAAACTTTAGATAGATTTCGTCAACGTGCCTCACAAGCTTCTCAAGCTCTTCTTGCGAAACATACTGGTTAAGCCAGCCGCCAACCTCCGTGGACAGCGTGAGTTTTCCATCGCTGAATGCCCCAGCCCCACCCCAACCGCTCAGTAGTAGACAAGGTTCACAGTTAACGCATTCAAATCCACGACTTGCCGGGCATTTGCGGTTGTTAATGTCTGGTCCCCTGTCTAGCATGAGAACGCTGAGTTTAGTTTTCTCCGTAATTTCAAGAGCTGAAAATATCCCAGCTGGACCTGCACCGACGATTATTACATCATACTTCAAAGGAAACTTCTCCTGAAACCCAAAACTACATGTAACAACTAGCATATATTTTTAGCGAGCGAACAAGCATGCATCAAAAGCCTTTTGAACCGTCAACTCTTAGCATGTGGGACAAGGCATAGGAACTTCAAAGTCTTTTTACCATCGTTTTTGAACTGATGGCGTTCATTTGGAAGGACAAGTATAGCGTCACCCGCGCCTACTTTCTTCTCTCCATCTTCACCTACTACAACTCCTTCCCCCTCTAAGATAAAGACTTCATGCTCCCAAGGATGCGAATGCAGTGGGCTGTAACCTCCGGGTTCTATTTCGAAGAGCCTCATGGCAAAATTCGGAGCTCCCAAGTCCTTCGTTATGAGCCACCGCACTTTAAGTTTTGAAGCTCCCTCGTCAGATTCTTCCGCCTTCACATTCTTGCAATTTAAGATTTTCAAACTCGGCTCACTCCTCAATTTCAATTTTGGGTTAAGCATTTTTACGCTTAATGCCTATGCCTAGTCCTTTATGGCTTCCAGTAAGCTCATTACGTTCCAAAGTTTTACCCGCGTGTAGGGTGGCATGTTCGGGTCCTGCAGAATTTCATCCAAAATTGATATGGCGTTTGAGGCTCTAACAGCCGGTGTGTATTCGGTTGTTTGCAGTGCATCCATTGAATCTTTTGCGGCTCGCCTGATGTTTCTAGGGGTTGTAGTGTCCTCGGAAACAGCCCCCAACACGGTTAGTGCCTGTTTTATCCGTTCCTCATATTCTTGCATTTTCTTTTTCCTAACCAAGTCCGCCACCCCTTTATTAACTCGTGGTAATCTTGTTATATAGGCTTTATACCTAATTTACTTTGAGGCTTTAAACTTGTCGCGAGATAAAGCCGAAGAAAAACACATTAAGCGAATGGCAGATCTGCTACGGCAAGGCTCAACTCTCACGGAACTGGCATGTCCAGCATGCGCCTCTCCGCTTTTCCGTTTAAAGGATGGAACATTGTGGTGCGCAAAATGCGAGAAAAAAGTCATTGTTGTGAGGGAGGGGGAAGAACCGGCAAAAATAAAAAGTTCCATAGCCCTCGACACTCTTGAAACAACACTCGTGACGAAAATTCAAGAAATACAAAACAAGATGCAGAACACGGAAAACGTGGAGGAGCTGCAAAAACTTGGCGCCGCCCTTTCTGGACTGCTGGAGAATCTTGAAAAGATAAGGAAAATGAAGAGAGTTTAAGGAAATGCTTGGTTTTTACGAAGGTTTTCCAACAAACGTCCACAAAACAGCGGTCTTCGCCACTTTAGTCTCGAGCAAACGGCTGCAAGAACAGATAATAAAGCTTTTTCATGAACTAAACAATAAAGTCTTCAGTCTGGAAGATGTTGCCGTCCCATCAACACCGCAATGCACAGTGATTTTCGAGTTTGGAATAGCAGAAACCAACAATTTCAACTACCTAGATGATGAGGAAGCCGAGAAAACGCTAAAGGCTATTCGAAAAAAACCACTGCAAATCATAGATATCTTCTGCGCAATACGCTACTACAAAAAAGTGCAAGATGAGGAAAAAAGGCCTCTAAGATTCGATTACTACATGCTCCGCTTCCTATTCAACAAAAATATGGTTGAAATGTTAGTTTTACACGAAAGGGGTCCGAGGTACGTGTCGCCAGAAGAAATCATCACCTTTTTAGCAAGCAAGATTAATGAAGCATTTTCCAAGAAGGTATTGAAGTCTCTGGAAACTTCTTAGTTTCTTTTCTTCAAAAATCCTAGGACGGTTTCCAGAATTTCGTCTGCGACATCCTTTTTGGGCTTGGTTCCGTCTATTCTTACAAGTTCTCCATTGTTAACAAACTTCATGTAAACTTCTCGCACTTTCCGCTGCGTTTCCAAATTCTCCATCACAGATTTTTTATGTTTAAGTCTTTTAACCACAGTTTCCAAATCTATGTCAATAAAAATTGCAAGGTCAGGGCGTATTGCATGCTCATTTATCTTTTTGATCCACTCTAGGCTAAGTCCGGTTGCTCCTTGATATGCCAAAGAGGAATAAATGTAACGGTCAGAGACAACAATTTTTCCCTCCTTTAAAGCTGGACGAATTTCATTCTCAACGTGTTCAAAACGGTCTGCAGCAAAAAGTAAAGCTTCGACCACGCTGGGGACTCGTTCTTTGCCATGTAAACAGTATTTTTTAATGAATGTCCCAATCTTGCCTCGGCTCGGCTCCGCGGTGTAAACAGCACTGTAGCTCTTCTGAAGGTTCTTCACAAGCATCTTCGCTTGGGTTGTCTTTCCACACCCATCTAACCCTTCGAGGCAAATGAAAAAGCCCCTTCCACCCATGTTTTCAACCCGTGAAGCTTTTAGTGCCCTAAATGTAATAATATTAGTGCACATAAAATAATTATCTTAATACGAATGGAGAAAACGTAAATGCCAGCGAACTATTGGGGTGAGATAAAGGATCCGGTTCACGGTTATGTTTACATAACTGAGAAGGAAAAAACGGTTATAGACTCCTACCCGGTTCAGAGGTTGCGAAGGCTACGGCAACTTGCGGGCTCTGAGTATGTTTATCCGGGGGCAAACCACACGCGCTTCGAGCATTCTGTTGGCGTTATGTATTTGGCTGGCAAGGTTTTAGAGAACCCAAACATTTCGCGGCGCATAAGCGGGGAAGAGACGGAAATGGTTAGAATTGCGGCTTTGCTCCATGATGTTGGGCATGGTCCTTTCTCGCATGTTTTTGAACATCTGCTGATTAAGGAGCTTGGCAAGACGCATGAGGATATCACTTCTTGGGTTATCGAAAAAAGCGAGCTAGCAGACATGCTAAAACGGGCAGGTTTCGAACCGAAGGAAGTTGGTAGACTGGCTGTTGGAAGGCTTCACAAGCCCAAAAAGGCGTTCTTAGACCAGATAATAAGCAGCGCTGTTGACGTGGACAAGCAAGACTTCATTGTGCGAGATACGCACCACACGGGCGCAGAGTATGGTTTCATTGACATTTTCCGAATAATCCACGCGCTAGATGTTTTGGGCGAAAACCTTGCAGTAGACCTAGGCGCATTATCAGCCCTCGAATCCTTCATAATAGCCCGAATAGAATCCTTCAAGAGCATATACTTCCACCGCGTCGGAAGAGCAGCGCAAATAATGCTTGCAATGGCTATGGAAGAAGCGAATGAAGAGCTTGGATTAACAGACTTCAAAACTCCAGAGGAGTATTTGGCTATGGACGACTACACTGTCTGGACGGCTTTAAAAAAATGTAAGAAATCAAGCAAAATAATAGGAAATCTCGAAAGACGTAAGATGCTTAAATGCGCTTATGAAAAGACCTTTTACGAAAAGGACGCTATGATTTCAAACATCTTCAGCCGTGACTTTCACAGAGAACAGCTGCAAAGAGAAATAGCCAAAGAAGCAAAAGTGAATACAGAAGCAATCATAATAGATGTGCCGACAGTTCCATCTGTGCCGTACCACCACTCAGTTCTCATGGAGTCGATGGAAATTCCAGTCTTCCAAAAGCTAACAACAGGCAGAAAGGTTCCGCAAGTACTGAGCGAATTCTCAAAAGTTTTTGAAACCCTTAAAGGTTTCATTAACATATTACGTGTTTACACTGATGAGGAAAACCGTGTGAAGGTCGGTAATGCCGCGTCAAAGGTTTTAGGGAGAATTCCATCAACAGCAAAAGTATCTTACTGAAAGTGTTCTAAAATGCGCGAAATAAAATTAGTAGGGCGAGGAATTGTCGAAGGAAGATGCATTGCAGAGGCTCTTGTATCCGCTAAACCCCTTAGCTTCTTGGGAGGAGTCGACCCTGCCGACGGCAAAATAATTGAGAGAAGCCATGACCTATGTGGTGAATGCGTCAAAGACAAGGTTTTATGCTTTCCTCACGGGCATGGCTCAACTGTTGGCAGCTATGTTCTATACTCCTTAGCCAAAAGTAAGTTGGCGCCTAAGGCGATAGTTAACCAAGCCGCAGACCCGGTTGTTGTTGTAGGCGCGATAATAGCCAATATTCCAATGGTTGACCAAATAGAAATAAAACAACTTAGAACAGGCGATTTGCTTGAGGTTAACGCCTATGAGGGTTTCGTAAAAGTTCTGAAAAGAAATGGGAGCTGAGCATAGCTTGTATTTGACAAAGGAAGAAGAGCGCATTCTTGACGGAGAGCATGGTTGGGCAAGCCAAATATGCATGAAAATCCTTGTTAAGCTAGGCGAACTTTTTGATGCAACAAAGCTTATCCCCATAAATTCAGCCCACGTTTCCGGGGTTTCTTATAAGACTCTTGGCGACGCGTCGGTTGAATTCCTAGACGCCTTGGCGAACGCTGGGGGAAAAGCCAAAGTCAAAGCAACTTTAAACCCGCAGAGCTTTGACATGGAATATTTACGTAAAAGATTAGGCGAAAGTTTATGGCTGAAGCAGTTAAATGTTATTAGGCATTTTGAAAAAATGGGGTTCCAGCAATCTTTCACATGCACCCCCTACTATCTGGAAATGCCGAGGCAGGGTTCGCATCTGGCATGGGCTGAATCCTCCGCCGTAGTCTACGCCAACTCTGTTCTCAAAGCGTGGACAAACCGCGAAGGCGGACCAAGCGCGCTCGCAGCGGCAATTATTGGAAAAACACCAGACCACGGCGTGCACAAGCCGGAAAATCGCCGTCCAACAGTTCTTGTGAAGCTTGAAACTCGGCTTCGGAGCGAAATTGAATTTGGGGCTCTAGGCATTTTTCTTGGAAAAACCTTAGATAACAAAATTCCAGCGATTTTAGGGTTAAAAAATGCTTCGAAGGAAGACTTAAAGCAGCTGGGTGCAGCGCTTGCCTCTGCGGGAATGGCAAATATGTTTCACCTCGGCGAAAAATCGGCGGAGCCGCGTGAACTGGAAAAAGTAAGTGTAGAGGTTGCAGACATAAGGCGCACAATAGAAAACTTAACAACATCTTCAAAGGCGAATCCCGACTTGGTCTTTGTAGGGTGCCCTCACTGCTCCCTCAAAGAAGTCAGAGAAATTGCAGACATGCTTGGCGGCAGAAAAGTTAAGGAAGGAATGGAACTTTGGGTTTGCACTTCCCGCTTTGTCAAAGAAAAAGCAAAGGAATACGTGGAAAAACTTGAGAAAAACGGATGCCGAGTAATAACAGACACATGTGCAGTCGTAACATGGACAGAAAAGCTTGGAATAAAAACAATAATGACAAACTCCGCAAAGACAGCCCACTACGCCCCAACACTAAACAAAGCAGAAGCCATACTCGCTTCACTTAGAAAGTGCTTAAACACAGCCCTAGAAGGGTAAGGTTTATTCGAACGAAAAATCATTTTGCATGATGCCCCGTCAAAAAGCGCTCCGGTAGTATAGCCCGGTCGGATATACCGAATTTCGGGATAATAGTTAAATATTTGAGTGCCGTTTCTTTGTTTGGTGTGTGTGTTGGCTAGAAATAGCTATGGTGGGCTGATGGGGTTTTCGTCTGTTTGCCGTTGGCTTAATAATTTTGATAGGGAGGCGAGTAAGAGGAATAACCTTTATGCTCTAAACCTTTTTGTTGGGTATACGAAGAAGAGCCCTGACGTTTTGGTGGGGGAGGCTAAGGCTGACCCGGAGGCTATGGAGGATCGTTTAAAGGAGTTTTACCATTATCTTAAGGGTTGCGGTTATGCTGCGAAGAGCCGCACTGCCATTTATGGGGCTGTTAGGAGCTTCTTCAGCTGGAACAACGTCAAGCTTGGAAGGAGGCCTAGGGGCTTTGGAAAGGGCGTAACCTATGAGGCGAGGAGGCTGCTTAAAAGAACTGAGATAGCTAGGATGGTTGACGTTTCTTCCTCGCTTAGGGATAAGGCCGTCATAGCTGTTGCCGCTTGGTCAGGCCAGAGGGAGGGCGTTTTAAGGGCTTTGCGCTGGGGCATGGTTAGAAGGCAGATAGAGCGGGGAGACGACATCGTGGTTGTGAGGGTTCCCGCCGTGCTCTTAGACGGGGAAGGCGAGAACGTTAACAAGGCTGAGGCGGAATACATGTTTGCCTTCGGCGGCGAAGCCGTAGAACACGTTAAGAGGATGATGAAGCAAAGGGAGGAGTGGGGGGAACCCGTAACAGATGACTCCTGGCTTTTCAGATCCTACAGGGCTTATCGCCCCGGAACCCGCAACCCCATACCGCTCCCAAAGAATTCTGAAAGCGCCCCTTTAGGGCGAGGAAAACTCAACTTAATCATTCGAAGGGCCGCTGAGAAGACTGGAATACAGAAGTCCGTAAAGCGTGTTAGGGACAATAAAAGCCACCATGAGGTTCACCTGCACGCCTTCAGGCGATATTGGAAATATCAGATGAGGAAGGCCGGGATAAACGACGACGAATTCCTAAATTACATTATGGGACATGTGCCACCCTACGAGGGAGCCTACGACAAATACACCGAAGAGCTGGTCGTTAAACTTTACCGACAAGCAACCCCGCACCTAAGCCTTACACGCGCAGAAGAGGAGGTTACGAAAGTGAAGGAGGAAGCAGCCCTAGAGGCACTGAGGCAGCTTGCCAGAACCTTCGGCATAGACCCCTCAAAAATCAGGGTTGAACGTGAAGACATGACCGTAGAAGAGGAGATTTCGGCAATCCAAGCAGAGATCAAGAGGTTCATAGGGGAGGCTTTAAGGCTAAGGAAAAACTCATCCAACAATAACCGCTATGAAAGCCGAATAGTCTCCGAGGAAAACCTGGAAAGCTACGTGAATGCCGGCTGGGAATTTCAAGCCCAAATAGGCGAAAGAAAGTATGTGGTGAGGAGGCTCCGAGAAACATAGACACAACCATCAACGCGGGCATTATCCACCCCCTCAGGCTCCGCCATCACCTGCTCTTCCCTTAAACTTAAGCCTTCCAGTTTAAAGGCTACGACAGTAGCCTTTGTCTATTCTGACGAATATTAGGGGTCCTTTGCTTCTAGCCAATCTTCTGGCTTTACGCAGCACGTTGCTGACAACGTTAAGCGTTTCTTCTCCGCCGCTGTATTTTCCCGCGTTTTCGCCAAGCTCCATTTTCAGGAGTTTCTCAGCCAATATTGACGTGCCACA
>JGI20130J15133_1002586_pt1 | contig 13246 bp, 10 predicted proteins | sample WasSprMetagenome_FD_15133 | JGI IMG/M metagenome (IMG submission 15133) | reverse complement strand
TCAACTTCATAGTTCACGTCCAACAGCCAAAACGTGATCTTCATGTCTCTCCGCCACCCAAGAATTTGAAGCCACAACCCTTTAAACTTTAAAGACGACAGCGCAGGCTTAGGTGTTGAAATAGCCATTTATATGCGCCTTCAAAAATGTAGTTCTGGGTGTGCCGCTTGTTTGACGACAAAGCCTTGGAGAAAATCCGCCGGGAGAAAGAGTTGTGGGAGAAGGAAGTTGTGGCTAAGAGCGTTGAACGAATCCCTGAAAGGGGCATGTTTTTAACCACCTCAGATATCCCGGTAAGCCGTCTCTACACACCTTTAGACGTACAAGACCTTGACTATCTTTGCGATTTAGGGTTTCCAGGCGTGTACCCCTTTACGCGGGGCATTTACCCAACGATGTATAGGGCACGCTTATGGACCATGAGGCAGTATGCGGGCTTCGGCACAGCTGAACAGACAAACCAGCGCTTCAAATACCTACTCAGCCAGGGTCAAACAGGGCTCAGCGTAGCCTTCGACTTTCCAACACAGGTGGGTTATGACTGCGACCACCCTATGGCGAGGGGCGAGGTGGGAAGGGCTGGCGTAAGCGTTAGCACTTTAAGGGACATGGAGATAGTTTTTGATGGCATACCCCTTGACAAAATAACAACTTCCATGACCATCAACGCCCCCGCCGCTATTTTGCTTGCCATGTACATCGTCGTCGGCGAAAAGCAAGGCGTACCCCAAAACGCGTTGGACGGCACCGTGCAAAACGACATTTTAAAGGAGTATGTTGCCAGAGGCATGTACATCTTCCCACCTAAACCTTCCATGCGCCTAGTCACGGACATTTTTGAATACTGCGCCAAAAACGTGCCAAAATGGAACGTGATAAGCATAAGCGGCTACCACATCCGCGAGGCAGGAGCCACAGCCGTCCAAGAGGTTGCCTTCACCCTTGCAAACGCCATTGCCTACGTGCAGGCTGCTGTAGACAGGGGTTTAAACGTTGACCAGTTCGCCAGCAGAATTTCATTCTTCTTTGCAGCCCACAACAATCTTTTCGAAGAGGTTGCCAAGTTCAGGGCGGCCAGACGTCTTTGGGCGAAGATCATGCGGGAACGTTTTAAGGCTAAAAACCCAGCCTCTTGGATGCTGCGCTTCCACACCCAAACCTCCGGCGTTTCACTTACAGCCCAGCAACCCCTAAACAACATTATCCGCGTAACGCTGCAGGCCCTAGCGGCGGTTTTAGGCGGAACCCAGTCCCTACACACAAACTCCTTCGATGAAGCCTACGCTTTACCAAGCGAGCAGGCAGTCACCATAGCCCTCAGAACCCAGCAGATAATAGCCCACGAAAGCGGCGTGGCGGACACAATAGACCCCCTCGGCGGCTCCTACTACGTGGAGTATCTGACTAAGCAGATTGAGGAAAAAGCCGCCGAATATATACAGCGGATAGATGAAATGGGTGGGGCTGTCGCAGCCATAGAAAAGGGTTTCATGCAGAGGGAGATCATGGAAAGCGCCTACCGCTACCAGAAGGAAGTGGAAAGCAAAAAACGCATAATCGTAGGCGTGAACGAGTTCGTAAGCGAAGAGAAAACGCCAGTGAAGATTCTGCGGATAGACCCAGAAATCGAAAAAAAGCTTATAGAACGCCTAAAAGAGGTGAAACGTCAGAGAAACAACGTCAAAGTTAAGAAAGCCTTGGACATGCTTCGGCGGTCCGCCGAAAAGGAAAATGAAAACCTCATGCCCCACATTATTCGAGCTGTCAGAGAATATGCAACGTTAGGCGAGATCTGCGACGTCCTTAGGGAAGTCTTCGGCGAATACAAGCCTCCAGCAATATTCTAGCTCACAACAAAAAGCGGGTCGCCCTCGTTCACTGAGGCGCCCTCGGAAACGAGGATTTCCCGAACAGTTCCAGCCACAGGTGCGGTGATTTCATTTTCCATCTTCATGGCCTCCAAGATACACAAAACCTGTCCAGCCTTAACATGGTCGCCCTTCTTAACCTTTATAGAGATTATTTTGCCAGTCATAGGCGCGGTAACTGTTCCGGAAACCGTTTGCTTAGGCTTTGCAGGCCCAATCGTCAACCTTTGAAAGGTTGGTTGGGTCACCGGCGTAAATGAATGCGTAGGCGGTGCTCTCAACTCCACTTGAAAGGAGACTTCTTCAACCTTAACGGTAAAAGGCTTTGTCTTGCTGATCTCCGCCAAAAGCACAGTGTAAGCTTTGTCGTTAACTTTAACCTGAAAACCTCTACCATAAATGGGTTTGCCTTCTGGAACTTGAACCGTAAAGGCTTCGCCGTCAACCTTAACCGTGAAAAAGGCTTCCCCAATTCTTGAAACCTCAACCCTTTTGAGTTTACCGTCCACAAAAACCTCGTACATCGACATGTTTACACACCANGTTCAGCTAAACTTTTGCGCCAAACCAAAACCCACGGGGAAACTTCACGCCTAAACCTCTGCAAAGTTAAGGCTTTAACTCCGCCCCGTTCAGCCAAATGAACGGCGACAACCGCTGAAACGGCCGCCACTCTTTCCAGCTCAGCCAACTTCTCCTTAGGCACCGCGGTTTTGGCCTCCTCCCTCTTCGCCTTTCGTTTCTTAAAGAACTCTAGGGCTATGGCTGGAAACAGCACGTAGGTAAGCATGTCCTCTTCGCTTTCAATGTATAGTTTAACCTCTTCCGGAATTTTGTCCAAAATTGGTTCAAGGAGGTCTGCTGGCCGACAAGTTATAGGCTCCTCGTCGCCTATTATAAGCCTTTTAACTTCCTCGTCTATGGGGGCTGGAGGCTTCCCGTAAAAACCCTTAACATAGTCCCTGACCTCTTTGGGCACTACGCTGTAGCGTTTTCCAGACAGCACGTTTAAGACAGCTTGGGTCCCAACAATCTGACTTGTAGGCGTTACCAGCGGTGGATAACCCAGCTCCCTCCGAACCCTCGGAACCTCCTCCAAAACCTCCTTAAGCCTATGGACAGCATCCTGCTCCCTCAACTGTTCAAGAAGGTTGGAGAACATTCCGCCTGGAATCTGATGAACCATTATTGAAGGATCAACCCTCTCAGCTTTAGGGTCTATAAGCCCAAGGGGGTCGTAATATTTCTCTCTAAGCTCCCTAAAGTATTCGGCAATCTCTTGAAGAAGCTCCAAATCAAGCCCTGGGTCGTAGGGTGTCCCCCTTAAAGCCGCCACAATCGATTCTACAGGCGGCTGGGATGTGCCCCAAGCGAGGGGCGAAAAAGCCGTGTCTAACACGTCCACCTTGGCGTCGCATGCTCTTAGATAGGTCATCATGGCCATCCCGCTTGTGCAGTGGCAATGCAAATGAACAGGCAGGCCTACCTCCCTCTTAAGGGCGGTTATAAGTTCGTAGGCGGGTTGAGGCGCTAGCATTCCAGCCATATCCTTTATGCATATGGAGTCACAGCCAAGCTGTGCCAGCCTCTTGGCAACGTTCACATAATATTCTATCGTGTGAACTGGACTTATAGTGTAGCAGATAGTGCCCTGCGCGTGCCTACCCACCCGCTTAACAGTTTTTATGGCAGTCTCCATGTTACGCACATCGTTCAAAGCGTCAAAAACCCGAAATATGTCTACGCCATTTTCCGCTGCCTTCTCAACAAACTTCACTACAACATCGTCCGGATAATTCCTATAGCCGACAACGTTCTGCCCCCTCAAAAGCATCTGCAAAGGTGTCCGCTTAATATGCTTTCTAAGTTGGCGAAGCCTCTCCCAAGGGTCCTCAACAAGGTAGCGAATGCAAACGTCGAAAGTAGCGCCTCCCCAAACCTCCATGGAGAAGAAGCCAACACAATCCATTTTCTCAGCAACGGGAAGCATCGACTCAGTGCGCATTCTGGTAGCCATCAAAGACTGATGCGCATCGCGAAACGTTGTATCCGTAATTTTGACGGGTCTAGCCAAACCTTTCCACTCTGGAGAATGGTGAAGGTGAAATTCTGCAGAACCGGTTATTTATCTATAGTGGAATGTTGCCGTGTTTTTTAGCGGGCCTAGCCTCGCGTTTTGTGCCTAGCATTTCGAGGGCGCTGATAAGTTTTGGCCTTGTTTCGGCTGGTTCGATGACTTCGTCTATGTAGCCTTTCTGCGCCGCCACGTAGGGGTTTGCGAATTTTCGGCGGTATTCGCTTACTAGTTCTAGGCGTTTCTGCTCTGGGTTTGGGGCTTCGGCTATTTCCCGCCTAAAGATTATGTTTATGGCTCCCTGGGGTCCCATGACGGCTATTTCGGCCGTTGGCCAAGCGTAGTTTATGTCGCCTCCTGAATGTTTTGATCCCATGACGTCGTAGGCTCCGCCGTAGGCTTTCCGAAGTATAACGGTTATTTTTGGCACCGTGGCTTCGCAGTAAGCGTATAATAGTTTTGAGCCGTGGCGTATTATGCCGCCGTGTTCTTGCTCTACGCCTGGTAGGAAACCTGGCACGTCCACGAAGGTTATTATGGGTATGTTGAAGCAGTCGCAGAAACGCACAAATCTTCCGGCTTTAACAGACGAGTTTATGTCCAAAGCTCCCGCGTAGTGGGCGGGCTGATTTGCCACTATGCCAACCACATGTCCATTTAGTCTCGCGAACCCTATAACTATGTTTGGAGCCCAGAGAGGTTGAACCTCGAAGAATTCGCCATTGTCCACCACGCGGCGGATAACCTCTTTTACATCATATGGTTTATCCGGGTCGTCTGGGATTATGCGCGTCAATTCCTCGTCTGTTCTGTTAGGGTCGTCTCCGGTCTCCGCATAGGGTGGGTCTTCAAGGTAGTTGCTTGGCAGATAGCTCAAAAGCTTCTTTATTATTTGGATGCAGTGTTCCTCGTCTTTGGCTATGAAGTGGGCTACGCCGCTGGTTTGGCTGTGCACCATGGCTCCCCCAAGCTCTTCAAATGTTACCTCTTGTCCTAAAACCGCTTTGACTACGTCTGGTCCCGTGATAAACATGTAGCTTGTCTTGTCAACCATAATTATGAAGTCAGTTAAGGCTGGCGAGTAAACGGCGCCGCCAGCGCAAGGCCCCATTATGGCGGATATTTGAGGTATGACGCCTGAAGCCATAACGTTGCGGAAGAATATGTCGCCGTACCCGGCTAAGCTTGCCACGCCTTCCTGGATGCGCGCCCCACCGGAGTCATTTAAGCCTATAACCGGCGCGCCTGTTTTCATGGCTAGATCCATGAGTTTGCAAACTTTTTTGGCGAACATTTCGCCCAAAGATCCTCCAAAAACTGTGAAGTCGTGTGAGAAAACGAAGACCAGTCTTCCTTCTATAGTGCCATAACCCGTTACGACGCCGTCGCCTGGGTACCTGCGTTCGGCCATGCCGAACTCTGTGCACTGGTGGACGACGAACTGGTCAAGTTCGTTGAAGCTTCCAGGGTCTAGGAGGAGGTCTATGCGTTCTCTTGCAGTTAACTTGCCCTTTGCGTGTTGTTCCTCTATGCGTTTAAGTCCGCCTCCCAGCTTGGCTTGCTCCCTCATCTCGCGGAGACGTCTAATTTTTTCCTCAACGGTTGGCTCCCTATTCTGCACCAAACATGAGCACCTCCGATTGCTTATATGGCGGCAAAACTATTTAGAATATATGCACTAAACGTCTAATTTTAACGTGAGATAAGACGTGCCATAACGCTTTCGAACCCGTTATTGAAACTGTTAAGCCATAAGTCCATCCGCAAATACAAGCCAGACATACTGTCGGAAAATGTTACCCGCACATTTGTTAGGTCTAGATAACAAGCGCCCTTCCCTCCCAAGCCTACAGCATAATCCTCCCGCGAGATAGGTCACAATCCATACATGGTACCTCTCTTCACAATGCGCGTGGACTACTACAAGTTTGAGTGGATTATGGGAGAAGCGTGGCTGGAAAACGGAAAACGGTCGGCCAAACCCATACACCTACGAAAACCACAGTTAGACAAGCATGTTTGCTGGAAATGGGGCCAGAACAACTTGAAAAACGCGGCTTCCACATAACAGAGAGGAAAACTTAATACTCCAAAGTTTAACTAACGTTTCCCAATTTTTATTGAAACATCCCCGGCGAGAACACGCTTTAACTCGCCATGTTTAAGTCTCAAAACCAACGCGCCTTCATCGTCAACGTCAATGGCTTGGCCTTCAATTCTACCGCCAACGCCATGAACCTCCACCTCACGTCCTAGGAAGGCGGCATAGGTTTTCCATTTAGCCAAAACTTTGGCAAACCCTTTCTCAAGAAAGGTCTGGTAAAGCTTCTCCATCTTTTCAAGCAAAGCCTTGAAAAGGGTTTCTAGTGCAATCTTCCTCCCCAGCTCTTCCTCCAGCGATGTCGCTGTCTCCCACAGTTCGGGGGGCAACTCCTTTTTCACGTCTATGTTGGCGTTCAAGCCCACGCCTATAACCACGTATTCCACTTTTTCGCCCAGTCTTCATTTCTGAGAGGATGCCGCAGACTTTACAGCCATTCACCAAAACGTCGTTCGGCCACATGGTTTCGACTTTCAAGCCATAAAGTTCGCGGAGGGTTTCAGCTACAGCCAAGCTTGCGAGGAAAACCAAGCAGACGGCTTCCGACGGCTTAATGTTTGGTCTTAGGATGATGGAAAACCATATTCCGCCCCTTGGCGAATGCCACTTCCTTCCAAGCCTACCCCGTCCAGCGGTTTGGGTTTCAGCCATGGCAACCGTGCCTTCTGGAGCACCCAACTCCGCCAACTCTTTGGCCCAATCATTAGTTGAGCCCACTTCACGGGCGAAGAAGACGTATTTCCCAAAAAGTTTACTTTTCAATCCATCTTGAATCTTTTCCACACTTAAAGTATTAGGCATGTAACCTCTCTCCGTAAAGCATGAAGACGCCGAAGAAAAAGATGGTGTACAACGTTGCTGCCGGTATAAAGGAGGCAGCGAATCCCCAGTTTGCAATTAAAACGCCACTTAATGCTAGGCTGGCGGACTCGCCTAGGTGAAGCCCCATCATAAGCAAGCCTATGTCAGTTCCATATGATTCTTTGTCGCATATTTTTGAAAGCACACCTTCCTGACCTATGCTGTTCATTCCTTCGGCAAAGCCGACAGCCATAATGAAGGCTGCAGCAGCCTCTGGTGGAGAAAAGCCTAGTGGAATGAAGAGGGCTGAATAGATTATCCCGCTTAAGAGGATAAGCCGCCTCACTTGAGTGCACTTGGAAAAAATGTATGCGGACAAGCCGGACAACAGAATCATGACGCCAAAAATAAGCCCAACCGCCTCGGCGGAGAAGCCTAAGCCGCTTAGGAAGTAGGGTATGACGTATCCGCCGCGGAAGCCGAAGGCCAATCCCATCATAAAGAAGAGGAAGAGGGAGACCTTAAACTTCCGACCCTTCCTCCTAAAGTCGAGGAAACGTAAAGCCCTCTCGACCTCAAATTCACTCCTCCTCTCATCCGCAAGCCTAATTGAAAGGAGAACTCCTAAAACGCCGAGTGAAGAGCACAAAACCATGGTTCCCTCGAAGAGGAGGAAGACCGTCATGAAACCGGCGGCTAGGCTGCCGGCTGCGTATGCCAAATAAACAACGGTTCTTAGGTTCACCAGTGTCCTCCAGTCTCCACGGCTTTTCTCAAGGAGGTAGGCTCTGTTTACAGCCCATATGGCTCCCTCCCTTATGCCTTCAGCTATCTTGCCGAAGAGGAATTCCATGGGCGTGTGGGCGAAATAGTAGATCACGCTGGAAACGACGCCTAGAAGGCCGTTTATGGTGAAGAAGGGTTTTCTCCCCAAAAAGTCTGAAATGGTGGCGAAGAACATCCTTCCCAGCTGCATTATCAGAGGCATGGATGCGAAAACAAACCCAATTATAACAACTTCTACACCCCTGTCCTTCATAACTAGAGGTATTACTACGCCTAAAACTCCACTTGAAAAGGAGTGAAACACTTGAATAAGCAAGACTTCTCTAACTGAGCGCGACTCGTCAACCATATAGGTCGGGCCACGTGCTTTTTTATTTCATTACCAGTTCAAGGAGCACTCCCTTGGTGCTTTTTGGGTGGATGAAGGCTATTTTCTTCCCTTCAGCGCCCACTCTTGGCTTTTCGTCCACAAGAGCCACACCTCGCTTTTTAAAATCCTTTAAAACTTCTTCGATGTCATCCACTATTACGGCTATGTGATGAACACCCTCTCCACGATTTTCGAGGAACTTCGCAATTGGACTTTCACCGCCCAAAGGTTCCAGAAGCTCTATCTGGGTTTCACCGCCGGTGGATAGGAAAGCCACCCTAACCTTCCGCTCCTCTAAAACGTGAACACCTAGAAGCTTGAAACCTAAGACATCGCGGTAAACGCTTATGGCTTCCTCGAGGTTTTTAACAGCTACACCCACATGGTCAACTCCCATAAACACGTTTGGATTCTCCCCCTTTGGAGTTAGAATGCAGTTGCAACCTTACTAAAAGGTTTTCTAGGCTATAACAGCTAAAACGTCTCCCTCGTTCACAACCGCTCCCTCGGAAACCAAAACCTCCTTAACAACACCGTCCTTCGGCGCCGCAACCTCGTTGGCCATCTTCATAGCCTCCAAAATGCATATGCATTCCCCTTTCGAAACTCTTTGTCCTACGCTAACCTTTAGAGCTACGATTCTTCCAGCCATGGGGGCTATAACCGCGTCCTTTGAGGCTGGAAGGCTTGGACTGGGTTTTCTAGCAGGGGCGGCTGAAAGCACTCTAAAGCCTGGGGTTTCATGGGTAAAAGCTACTTTTGGAAATTGAACACCAAAGGTTTTGCCGCCGCCAATTTTAACCTGCAATGCGCCTACAGACGTTTTTGAAAGCTCCGCTTGAAACTTTCCGCCGCTGATTTCTAACGAGAGCCTTCCGCGGCTGATATTATAAACTTTAACCTCCAAGCTCTTTCCGTTAACCTCGACCATAAAAGCGGAGCCTTGTCTACCCAAAACTTTAACAGTGTGCGCCCTCCTGTTCACATAGACTTCATAAATTTTCAAGGGGTTCGCCTCAGCCCACCGACTCTGCCGGCAAACTTCCAGAGGGAAACTCTTTTAGGTTCCCGTTTTAGAGTTAACGCCTTAACTTTGGCTTCACCAATCTGATTGGCCAACACAGCTGTGAGGGCGGCTACCTCCTCGTCTGTTAATGCTTTCTCCGGAACAAGGCTCCCGATTTTCTCGTCAACGAAGTTTACGTGGAAGTCGCCCTTCAGAAAGTCTTCATCGTCCAGAATCCGTTTGTGAAGGGGGATGGTGGTTTTAACACCTTCAACTACAAACTCCTCTAGGGCGTTACGCATCCTCTTAATGGCTTCCTGGCGGGTTAAACCCCACACGGCAAGCTTTGCAATCAAAGGGTCGTAGAAAACCGAAATCGTATAGCCTGCGTAAAGGTGTGTGTCAACTCGAACTCCGGGACCGCCTGGCAAACGGAGGAACGTGACGGTTCCCGGTGATGGAGCGAAATTGTTGTATGGGTCTTCAGCGTTTATCCGGCAGTTTATGGCGTGTCCACGGATTTTCACGTCCCTCTGGGTGTAGTCGAGTTTTTCTCCGGCGGCTATCTGGATCTGCTCCTTAACTATGTCTATGCCTGTCACCATCTCGGTAATTAGATGCTCAACTTGAAGCCTTGTGTTCATCTCTAAAAAGTAGTAGTTGCCGTTAGGGTCGACGAGGAATTCAACGGTTCCAGCGTTAACGTAGTTTATGGATTTCGCGATTTTTACAGCCGATTTGCCCATCTCCCTTCGGAGTTCCGCCGTCATAAGCGGCGACGGCGATGGAGTTTCCTCGATGAGTTTTTGGTATCGCCTCTGGATTGAACATTCCCTTTCGCCTAAATGGATAACCCGCCCCTTCCTGTCAGCTAATATTTGAAATTCAATGTGTCTCGCCCTTGGTAGAAACTTCTCGACGTATATTTCTCGGCTTCCAAAAGAGGATTCCGCCTCTATGGTGGCTGTTTCAAAAAACTGGTGCATCTCCTCCTTGTTCTTCACTAGGCGCATGCCCCTCCCGCCGCCTCCATAGACCGCCTTAATCAGAACGGGATAGCCGACTTTATCAGCTACTTCCATGGCTTCTTCAGGGCTTCTGGCGGGGCTTAAGCTTCCCGGAATAACAGGCACTCCAGCTTCAACGGCGGCTTTCCGAGCCTCAACCTTGTTCCCCATTCTCCTCAAAACTTCGGCTGGAGGACCTATAAACTCTAAACCGTTTTCAGCACATGCTTCTGCAAAAGCGGGGATTTGGGATAGAAAACCATACCCAGGGTGGATGGCCTCGCAACCGGACCTTTTGGCTGTTTCTATTATCTTCTCCATGTTTAGATAGCTTTGGCTTGGTTCTGCTGCACCTATGAAGTAGCATTCGTCAGCGTATTGGACGTGAAGCGAGTCGGCGTCCACCTCCGAATAGACAGCAACGGTTTTAACGCCAAGCTCCCGACACGCCCTAATCACCCTTAAGGCAATTTCACCCCTGTTTGCAACTAGAATTTTGCTGAACATCTCGGCCCTTCACCGGCTGAAGCTTCTTTTATCAGTTATTGCGTCAACCCTAAAATAGGTTTAGATCAGCCCTTTGTTGTGGGAAAAATATAAAATGTTAGAATGGTGAAACTGGTATTCTCTCGAACGGCGGTATCATGGATGGAGAAACATTTCCACGACGTAGTAATTGTTGGCGCTGGTTTAGCTGGCCTAAGGGCTGCCGTTGCAGCTGCGGATTTCAGCAGCAAGCTTGACATAGCGGTTATTTCGAAGCTTCACCCTTTGAGGTCTCATTCTGTATGTGCACAAGGTGGAACTGCCGCCGTTATGCGCGAAAAAGATTCATTCGACCTGCACGCCTTCGACACTGTTAAAGGTTCTGACTACCTTGCAGACCAAGATGTTGTGGAGTTTTTTGTTAGACGAGCGCCCAAGGAAATTGTTTTAATGGAGCATTGGGGCTGCCCTTGGAGCCGCACGCCGGATGGCAAAATAGACCAGAGACCTTTCGGCGGCCACTCTTATCCAAGGGCTTGTTTCGCGGCTGACATGACGGGTTTCCATGAAATGCACACGCTTTACGGCAAGGCCCTGACATATCCGAATGTGAAGTTTTACGACGAGTGGTTTGCCACGTCGCTGATAGTTGAAAACAACACTGTTATGGGTTTAACAGCCATAGAGCTTAAAACAGGCGAAATGCACGCTTTCCAGGCCAAAGCAGTCATTATGGCGACCGGAGGCCATGAACGCATATACGAGTTTACAACCTTCTCCCACACCACAACGGGCGACGGCATGGCCATGGCTTATAGGGCCGGCGCTCCTTTAGAGGACATGGAGTTCGTCCAATTCCACCCAACGGGGCTTGTGCCTTCAGGCGTCTTAATAACTGAGGGCGCTAGAGGTGAGGGCGGCTACCTGATCAACGCCCTTGGAGAACGCTTCATGAAACGTTATGCCCCAAACATGATGGAGCTGGCCCCTCGAGACGTGGTTGCAAGGGCTGAGCAAACCGAAATCCTCGAGGGAAGAGCCTTCCAAGGGCCTTATGGACCTTATATCGCCTTAGACCTTAGACACTTGGGCGAGGAGAAAATTAATGAAAGGCTGCCCCTAATACGGGAAGTAACCATAAAACTTGCAGGAGTCGACCCAGTTAAGGAGCTTATCCCAATCAGGCCGGCGGCCCATTACTCTATGGGCGGGATTAAGGCGAACATTAAAACTGAGACGCCTATAAGAGGGTTGTATGCAGCCGGCGAGTGCTCTTGTTTAAGCCTCCACGGCGCCAACAGGCTTGGAACAAACTCGACGGCCGAATGCCTTGTTTTTGGAGCTGTCGCCGGCGAAGAAGCAGCCAAATACGCTTTATCCGCTGGCTTCCACGAGTTTCCGATGGAGATGGCTTTAGCCGAAGAGAAACGGGTCTACGATGGCATTCTCGGAAGCGAGGGCGGCGAGAGGGTTCCCCAGCTTAGGGATGAAATGCGGAGAATCATGAACACCAAGGTTTGGATCTTCCGCACAGGTGAAGAGCTTAAAACGGCTTTAAAGGAAATTAGAACGCTTAAAGAGCGGTTTAAACGCATAAGGGTTGAAGACAAGGGGAAGATCTTCAACACAGGTTTTGTGGCAGCCCTCCAGCTTGACTTCATGCTGGATCTGGCCGAAGTCACAACCCTATGTGCTTTGGCGAGAACCGAGTCAAGGGGCGCCCACACAAGGCTTGACTATCCTAACAGGGACGACGCGAAATGGCTTGTCCACACCTTAGCCTACTACACTGTGGAAGGCCCAAGGCTGGACTACATACCTGTGACGATTACAAGGTGGCAGCCCGCCGCCAGAAAATATTAGGTGGTGTTTGCGGTGAGTGAAGGCATAAAATTTGTTGAATTTCGGATTCGCCGATACGATCCGGACGCTAAGAGGAGTTATGTCTCCNTCTACAAGGTGCCCGTTCTCAAGGGAACAACNATCCTCGACGTGCTCAACTACATTAAGGAGAATTTGGATGAAACCCTCACTTTTAGGCATTCCTGTAGGATGGGGATATGTGGAAGCTGCGCCGTGAACGTTAACGGTAAACCAATGCTGGCTTGCTACACGCAGGTTTTGGATTTAAACACTGACATAGTGACCATTGAGCCCTTGTCAAACCTTCCAGTCATAAAGGATTTGGTTGTGGACATTCAGCCTTTCTTTCAACATTTTAGAAGAGTAAAGGCTGTGCTCGTTAAGCCCCTAGAAGCCCTCAAAAAGCCTGAAGAGTTTCCACAGTCTCCCGAAGACCTTAAAAAGTATTGGGATTTGACGCTTTGCACCAAGTGTTCGATCTGTTATTCTGCTTGTCCAGCAGCCATAGATGAGAGATTTATAGGACCTTCGGCTTTAACAGCCAACTACCGGTTTATCGTCGACTCTAGGGATGAAGGTTTAGACGAGAGGCTAAAGGCTGCGGCTGAAAACATTTGGCTCTGCACTTCATGTAATTCATGCACGCTCTTCTGTCCGAAGCTTGTTAACTGTGCAAACTCCGTAGTGGAAAACCGCAGCTTACTTGTGGAGACAGGCGTCATCCCAAGGACTGTTAAGGATGTCCTTGAAAGCGTTGTGAAATATCATAACCCGATGGGAACCCACCAGAGCAGAAGGCTTGCTTGGGCTGAAGGCCTAAACGTTAAGGCTTACCCAAACGTGGTGAAGGCTGACGTGCTCTATTTCGTCTGCTGCTCAGCGGC
>JGI20130J15133_1002584_pt1 | contig 13255 bp, 13 predicted proteins | sample WasSprMetagenome_FD_15133 | JGI IMG/M metagenome (IMG submission 15133) | reverse complement strand
CCTCCCAGACCTGAACTTGGGCGACGTTGACGCCTCATATGAGTTCCTCGGGAGGAGGGTTGAAGCCCCCCTGGTCATCGAGCCTATAACGGGAGGGGTTGAAGACGCCTTGGAGATCAACCGTAGGTTGGCTGAAGCCGCTGAGGAGCATGGGGTAATCCTCTCAGTGGGAAGCCAGAGGGCGGCCCTAGAGGATCCCAGGCTGGAGCATACCTATAGGGTTACGAGGGATGCGGCGCCCAACGCGGTCATCCTAGCCAATATTGGATGTGCCCAGCTCCTCCAAGGGGATCCCTTGGAGACCGCTGAGAGGGCTGTGGAAATGGTGGAAGCCGACGGCCTAACGGTTCACCTGAACCCCCTCCAGGAAGCCGTCCAGCCGGAGGGGGAGACCTCCCTGAAAGGAATATACCGGGAGTTGGAGAGGCTGACCAGGGAGATTAAAGTACCCCTGATCGTGAAGGAGACGGGGGCCGGCATCTCCGCTGAGACGGCGGTCAGGCTTGAAAGACATGGAGTTAGATTCGTGGATGTAGCCGGTCTAGGGGGTACTTCATGGGCTGGAGTGGAATATTACAGGGCCTCATCAATGGGCGATGCCCTGAGGACCAAGCTGGGTGAAGGCTTCTGGGACTGGGGGATACCCACGGTCGTAAGCCTCCTCGAAGTATTAGAGTTCACTTCCATGAAGGCGATAGCGTCGGGCGGTGTCAGGAGCGGTGTGGACCTGGCTAAGGCCCTAGCCCTGGGCGCGGAGGCGGGTGGGATGGCGCTGCCCTTCCTGAGGGCAGCCGTTAAATCCAGGGAGGCAGTTTCAAGCCTCATCGAGGAGATGATCCAGGAGTTGAGGCTGGCCATGTTCCTGACAGGCTCAGGGAATATAGGTGAACTTAAATGTAAACCCCTGATAATCCTAGGGAGAACCGGGGAATGGCTCTCCCTGAGGGGGATAGACCCCGGCAGATACGCTAGGAGGCGCCTCCCATGAAGACCTCTAGGATACCTGGCTTCTATAATCTTCCGCCGGATGAAAGGCTGAACCTCGTCAAGGAATACGCGGACCTCACCGATGAGGAGGTTAAAGCCTTGAAGGATACTGGGGCCCTCCCATTAGAGCAGGCGGATAGGATGGTGGAGAACGTTATAGGCGTCATCCAGCTCCCCCTCGGGATAGCGGTCAACTTCCTCATAAACGGGAGGGACTACCTGATACCCATGGCCATAGAGGAGCCCTCCGTAATAGCCGCGGCGAGCAACGCCGCCAGGCTGGCCAGGGAGTCAGGAGGGTTCCAAGCCCAGAGCATGGAATCCATCATGATAGGACAGATACAGGTCACGGGTCTTAGAGACCCTTATAGGGCCCGTTTCTCAGTCCTGATGGAGGAGGAGAGGATCATAGAGGAGGCGAATAGGAGGGATCCCGTCCTCGTAGCCCACGGGGGAGGGGTCAAGAGGGTGACGGCGCGGGTCATCCCAGGCGTCCATAAGCCCATGCTCCTAGTTGAACTCCACGTGGATTGCAGGGACGCCATGGGGGCGAACATCGTGAACACCATGGCTGAAGCCGTGGCACCTATAATAGAGGAGGCCACAGGGGGAGACGTACTCCTAAGGATAGTGTCAAACCTATGCGTGGAACGGTTAGCAAGGGCCTCCGTGACCATTAAGAAGGACGTCATAGGCGGCGAGGAGGTTGTTGACGGCATAGTGGAGGCCTATATGCTCGCGGCATCCGACATCTATAGATGCGCCACCCATAATAAGGGCGTCATGAACGGGATAATAGCCGTAGCCCTAGCCACCGGAAACGATACCAGGGCGTTGGAGGCGGGCGCCCACTCATACGCTGCCCTCCACGGAAGCTATAAGCCCCTGACGGTCTGGGAGAAGACCGTTGAAGGAGACTTGGCGGGGACCATAGAGCTCCCCATAGCCGTAGGGGTGATAGGAGGGGCCACCGCCGTCCACCCCATCGCGAAGATCTCCCGGAAGATCCTGAAGGTTAAAACGGCTAGGGAGCTGGCTGAAGTCATGGCTGCGGTGGGGCTGGCCCAGAACCTAGCCGCCCTGAGAGCCCTCGTAACCGAGGGCATCCAGAGGGGACATATGAAGCTCCACGCTAGGAACATAGCAGCCATGGCCGGGGCTGAAGGACCCCTAATAGACGAGATAGCCAGGAGGATGGTTGAAGAAGGAAACATAAGGATCGACAGGGCTAAAGAGCTGCTCCAAAGCCTTAAAGGGTCATAAACATCGTATTATATTATTATTAGGGGAAGGGGCATCCACAGGGAAGCGCAGCTGCACCCCAAACCATTCTATTCCACCCTTTATATCAGGAGGGTTTCGATCAGATCTATTCAGGCTATAGTCCTCCTATGAGGAATGAGGCTAATCCTATGGCCATCCATATCAGGGACTGAGACTTGACCGAGCGGGCATCCCGCGGGGAAACTCCTCTGAGCAGCCTTATCGATGAGTGGAGGAAACCCGCATCGGCCCCGGCTACTATGAGCCCATATATGGGGGAGAGCCACTTCAACGCCAGGGGGATGGGGCTCACGGCCACGGCTGCAAGATAGAATAGGGCCGCCGCCTTCCCCGCGGTCCTGGATCCATATCTTACGGCTAGGGTTTTAACCCCGCTCCTCCTATCCCCCTCCACGTCGGCTATACCCTTAGTGATCTCCCGGCCCGTGTTGGCTAGGAAGGCCATCAGGGAAAAGACTATTAGAACCCCTGATATCCGGCCTGCCACGGCGCCCCCGAATAGGAAGGGCAGGCTCACGCATAAGCTCACGATCAGGTTTCCTGGGAGTCCTGTATGCTTCCCATGGGCGTTATAGTAGGCCATCAGGGCTGCGGATGCAGCGGCTATCATGAGGGAGGGAGGGTTGATCGAGGCTGAAGCTGCCACGCCTAAGGCTGCGAGGATCACCCCCAGCCTCAAGGCGTATCCAGGCGTCACCTGGCCTGATGGGATAGGCCTATCCGGGACGTTAACCGCGTCTATCTCCCTATCGTAATAGTCGTTTATACACATGGTGCCGGCGGTTAGAAGGAAGCCCACCGAGAACCCTAGGATATGGCTTATCCATGAGGCCTCCCTGGAAGCCATGAATACGCCTATCATGACGGCTAAACCCATCATCGCCGAGTTCACCGGTCGAATAAGCCTGACGCTCCCCATGACGGCTCCAATCCCCATAGGCGGGCCCTCCCATGTCGATTGAGAAGAGAGAGCATATATGTTTAATAGAGGTTTCCATTCATCTATTATCCCTGTTCTATTAACCCATGGGAATAGGAGATCGGATGTGGGAAATGGACTACTATGATGCGGTCGTGGTGGGTGGTGGCCCTGCAGGGCTTACAGCCGCGAGGGCTTTGGCTGAGAAGGGCTTAGACGTGATACTCTTCGAGAGGGAGATGGCCTTCGGGAAGAAACCCTGCGGGGAAGCCGTCTCAGAGGGAGCTTTAAGGGATGCCGGGCTTGAGCCCTCGCCCAGCTTCGTCAGGAACGAGATAACGGCGGCCCTCGTATATCCCCCGGATGAGGCTAACCCGATACCTATAGAGAGGGGATCCGAGTTCATAGGCGTAGGATACATACTCGATAAGCCGAGCTTCCTCAAGGCTTTAAGTGAAAGGGCTGAAGCAGGGGGCGTGAAGATCGAGTTAGGTCGAAACGTGGAGGGAGCCTCGAGGACAGGATCCCACCTTAAGGTTAAGGTGAAGGATAAAGGCGGCCTGGGAGGAGGTGAAGCCGTGGAGTGCAGATTCCTGCTGGGCTGCGACGGATACGCCTCAACGATTAGGAGAGGCTTCTTCGATTCCTCCAAGGTGGAGATGATCTCATGCCTCCAATACGTCATGAACGGCTGCGAGTTAACGGATGAGCATATCATGGAGTTCTACGTAGGGAACAGGATAGCTCCAGGAGGATACGCCTGGATATTCCCAAGAGGAGGCGGTCAAGCCAACGTGGGGATAGGCGTCAGGGGGGGATCCCCTAAGACATACCTTGACAAGTTCATAGAGGATCATCCGGGAAAGTTTAGGTCAGCGGAGATCGTGAAGATGGGGGGAGCCCCCGTGATCATAAGCGGTCAACTGGACAGGATCGTAGGGGACTCCATCCTCCTCTGCGGCGAATCCGCTGGCCAAGTCATACCTTTAACCGGGGCCGGCATCCACACGAGCATAGCCGCCGGGAAGGCTGCAGCTGAAGCCATCTCGGAATCCCTGGAGGAGCCGGATCAGAAGGGTGGGGAGGCGCTTCAAAAGTATCCATCCACGTATCATAGGATATACGGTAGGAAGATTGAGAGGAGCCTGAAGGCCTTAAGGGTCATAGAGAGGCTGAGCGACGGAGACTTGAACACGCTGGCATCCCTCATCGACGGCAGGGATATAGTGAACCTGGCGAACGGGGAGAACCTGGAGGAAGTGGCTAAAAAGCTTATGAGGCACCCCGGATTAGCCCTTAAGATCGCATATTCACTCCTCAGATAGGCTTGGAGACGAGGTAGAGCAGGTGAACGAAGCCGAGAACCACCTGAAGGTTAAAGGGACCAGGCCATACTACAACCTCTTAAGGAGGTTCAGGTTCCCCTCCCGTAAGCGTATAGTGGGAGGGATCCTGGCCTCATCCATCCTCGGCGGCGCAGCCTCCTCCCTAATCTACAGCCCCGATCCAGCCAGCCTGTTCAGAGGCGTCGCCTACGCCCTCTCATGCATCTTCATACCCCTGATAGGGGCTGGATTAGCAGCCTCCAAGATCATGGGGGGAGATCCCATACTAGGCTTGAGGAGATGCCTGGCCCTAGCCTTTTTCACATCCATCCTATGGAGCCTCATAGCCTTTCTAGGAGGAATCATAGCCAAGTTCTACAGCTCCTTCAGGTTCCCCCTATACTCCCTCTACGCTACAGCGCTTTTGGTGACCCCTATAAGGACGTTGACGGTCACCTCCATATCCTCCCAGAGCCGCTGGAGAAGGTTCACCGCATCCCTCATAGAGCCGGGGTCATACCTCATGGCAGCCCATTTAGCCGCTGGGGCGCCGGCTCAGACAGTCCTCTGGATATTCCTATCGGCCGCAGGCCTATCCATAGCCTACACCTCCTCGATAGGAGCCTACATGGAATACAAGGGGAGGAGGGAGCTCTCGATATCCCCGTCCAAGCTCTTCAGGGGCTTCCTCATGGAATGGCTTGAAGGCGACAATAGGATGGTGGAAAAGTACCTCGAGGAGCTCAGCCTGGAGGACACGGTTAAGGTGAACGTCATCAAGTTTAGGGATAGGATCCATGGAGGATTGAAGGCAGCCCTCGCCGTGGCCAACTTCCATCCGGGGCCCCTCCTGAACATTGGGAGCAGCATCCTCCCCTACAGGATACAGGAAGCCGTCAGGGATAGGTTCAGGATCCCCGTGGCGGTGCCCCATGGGATCTCGGGGCATGAGAGGAACCTGGTATCCCAGGCCCAGAACGAGAAGGTGATATCCATGGTATTAGAGTTGCTTGAGGGGGGGAGCTCCTGGGGCGGCGCAACGGAGCCCGTTGAGGCAGTGGAGGCCAACGCCTCCTCCAAGTGTCAAGTCTTCAATGGATGCGCCCTGGTGACCCTGACCCTGGCTCCCGGAGACTCCGAGGATATACCACCGGAATTGGAGGAGGAAGTCTCCGCCTACTCCAAGGAGTACTTCCACCACATCATCCTCGTCGACGCCCACAACTCCATAAGTAAGGTAACAATACTCGACGGGGGGGATATAAGGGATCTCAAGGAGGCAGCCGAGAAGGCCATCAGGTACGCATATGGGAGGGAGGAGAAACCTTTCAGGCTCGGGGTAGCCGAGGTAGACCTAAAGGGATATGGGCTGGAACATGGGGTAGGCCCCGGCACGGGCTACCTCTTCCTCATAGGGATCGGGGACAAGCTCTATTCATACCTGATCCTTGATGGGAATAACATGGCGAAGGGGTTGAGGGAGAAGATCCATAGCGCTTTGAAGCTTAATGGTGTAACCCCTGTGGAGACCATGACCACGGATACCCATGCCGTGAACGGGATCGTCTCGGCGGAGCTGGGATACTTCCCCATAGGCTGGGCCGTCCCCCATGAGGATTTGATACGTAGGATACTGGATGCGGCGGCGAGGGCTAAGGCATCCATGGTCGAGGCTGAAGCCTCATATTGTGGAGGTGAAGTGAAGGTTAAGAGCATGGGCTTAGCCCTCTTCAGCAGGCTGGCCTCCTTCATGTACTCCACAGCCCACTTCATAACCGCCTCCATAATACCCCTGATAGGCTCATCCATAATCCTGCTGTCGCTAATGGTTAGATGGATCCCTTAGAAGGGTGAGGAGCAGGGATCCCCCATGCCTGAAGGAGAAACGGATAAGACGGGTCTCGTCGAGGTCATCCGTGGATACGCGTTGGCCAACGCCGTCCAGCATGAAGGGAAGGCTGAGCCTAAACCCGTCCTCTCCAGGGTGCTCGCCGGGAACCCTGAACTCAGGGGAAGGGTGCGGGACCTCATCCGGATAGTCGAAGATGTGGTCAGGGAGGTGAACTCCAAGCCCCTCGAGGAACAGGATAGGGAGCTCAGGGAGAAGTATCCCCAGCTGCTGGAGGCTGCCGAGGAGGCCGCTGTACGGGAGAGGATCCTGCCCCCGCTACCCAACGCCTCCAAGTATGGGAGGGTTACGACCCGTTTCTCCCCGAACCCGGACTGCGTGCTCCACATAGGCTCCCTCAGGGCCATAATACTCTCCCATGAATACGCTCGAATATATAATGGGAGGTTCATCCTAAGGTTTGAGGATACGGATCCCAGGTTGAAGAAGGCCTCCCTCGAGTTCTACCAGGCGGTAAGGGATGACTTAAGATGGCTCGGCTGCCTATGGGATGAAGAGTATATACAGAGCGATAGGATACCCATCTACTACGAGTACGCCTCAAAGCTTCTACGCCTCGGGGGATCCTACATATGTACATGCGAGAAGGATGAGTTTAAGGCGAGGCTTCTAAGGGGGCTCCCATGCCCCTGCAGGGATCTCCCGGCGGAGGTCCAGGAGGAGAGGTGGCTCCAAATGCTGAACGGGGATTTCAAGGAGGGGGAAGCCGTTTACAGGGTTAAAACCGACCTTTCCCATCCCAACCCGGCAGTGAGGGATTGGCCGGCCTTCAGGATCATAGAGCCCGGGAAGCATCCTCATCCGAGGGTTGGCGCAAGATATAGGGTATGGCCCCTATACAATTTCGCATGCGGCGTAGACGATCACCTCCTCGGGATAACTCACGTCATAAGGGGTAAGGAGCACCTTACGAACACCGTGAGGCAGAAGTACCTCTACGACCATTTCGAATGGAGTTATCCTGAGACCATCCACTATGGCCGTTTAAGGATGGTGGACGCCGACCTGAGCAAGTCCACGATCCTCAGAAGGGTCGGCTCAGGGGAGGCCTCGGGCTTCGACGATCCCAGGCTGGCGACCCTTAAGGCCCTGAGGAGGAGGGGTATATCCCCCCAGGCTTTGAGACAGCTCATACTGGATATAGGGCCTAGGCCGGTGGACGCCACGATAAGCTGGGAGAACATCTACGCCTATAACAGGAGGATCCTGGAGCCATCCTCCAAGAGATACTTCTACGTGGAGGATCCCTTATCCCTCATCGTGGAAGATGTGCCGGGAGAGTTGGAGGCCAGGATCCCCTTCCATCCAAGCCATCCGGAGATGGGGTTCAGGACGATCCCCGTGAGGCCTGGACCCGATGGAACTGTTAGGCTGCTCGTGGCGGGGAGCGACCTAAAACTCATAGAGGGGTCAAAGTTTTTCAGGCTTATGGGGCTGCTCAACGCATCTTATAGCGGGGTTGACGTCGACGGTGTCCACGCCTCCTATGAGGGGAAGGGACATGAAGAGGCCAAGGGGAGGGGTATACCTATAATCCAATGGGTTAACCCTGACGAATGTATAGACGCCGCGGTTACCATGCCCTCAGCATACATCTCCAAGGGTAAGGGGGAGAAGGCATTGCTGGAGGCTAAGGTGGACGATACGGTGCAGCTCATACGCTTCGGCTTCGCCCGGGTCGACAGGGTAGGGGAGGATTCGATACACTTATTCTACGCCCATAAGTAGACCCTCCTCCATCGCCTCAAGGCAGGGTTATTCCCCTATTATTTGAAGTATCAGGTTTCTTGAGCGTGGTCTCACGTCGAGTTCGATGAATATTATCTGCTGCCACGTCCCCAATGTGAGCCTACGGTTTATGAAGGGCACCGTGAGGCTTGGACCCAGTATGGACGCCCTCACATGGGAGTGGCCGTTCCCGTCATGCCACCTCTTCTCATGCTCATAGGATGCATCTCTAGGGGCAACCCTCTCCAAGGCCCTCGGCAGATCCTTTAGGAGCCCGGGCTCATACTCTATGGTGGTTAAGGCCCCCGTGGAGCCGGATACGAAGATGGTTACTATACCGTTCTCCAGACCTGTCTCATATACCGCTTTCTGGACCACATCGGATACGTCTATTATGTCGAGTTCACCCTTGGACTCCAAGCGGACCTCCCTAGACACCACAGCCATAGGCTATAATACACCTCCATCCTCAAATTTATATGAAAGCTCAGTTATGAGTTAATTGGTGGAAGGAGGAAGGATTTATCAGTTACTGGATGAGAGGATTTCGGAGGCAGCCTACTACTAGAGGCGGGGGTTGCCAAGCCAGGTCAAAGGCGCAGGCCTGTAGCCTCGGATATGGGACTGGCCAGAGGCGCCTGTCCCGTAGGGGTTCGTGGGTTCGAATCCCACCCCCCGCACTAGCGCCGCTGACATTTATATTCCTAGATTTCAACACTTAAATTACCATAGAAAAGAGTTCCAATCACGTGGGTTATTGCTGTAGCAGAGGCTCCTTTGCCTATCGTCTCAAAGCAGCTCCGAACCCAGTCTCTCCTGGAAAAAATTGTTTTCATGGCTCCCACTCCAAAGAGAGTTGCTGCGATGCCGATTACGGAGGCTATCAGAGCGTCCCATATATCTATAGAAAAGACAAAGGGAAATATGGGAACCAGAGCCGCGAGGCGGCTGGTTAGTTTTCGTCCCGCAACCAAATTTAAACCATATAGAGCATGTTATTAACCAGCGGTAGCAGAACAATCGCTTTTGAAAGCGGATCCAGTTATTGACCCCTCTTCAGATAAGGCTGCTATAGTTGAACAGCTGGACTTTCAAATCCAAGCTCAGCCTTCATGAATGGGGCTAAGCTTATTTCATGTCGGGCAGGCCTACTTTCGCCCCAAATGGATCTTGGGAGTAGAGTTAAGGCCTACAAACAAATTGAATTTAATAATCCTTTGGCTGTGTTTTCATATATTTACTTTCCCTTCTCCTCCGTGGATCCCACATATCTTAACTTTGTAAAGTGGCTGACCTCGAGAAACCAAGAACCGCTTGAAAGCTTCCTTTGGCCCTGTATCTACATCGATCCTCCGGCTGCGAGTATTGGAGGCGAGGCTCGGCGGCCACCCCGCCTAAGGGTTCACTTCGGCGTAAAGGCTTCTCGGGGTCATGGGCCACTTCGGGTCCCTGAAAGCTTCAGGGATGGATCGTTGAGGAGGATTTCAGCGACCCACCGCGCCACTTTACCGGTTACGCTGGGGCATTTGTCTCGGTGACCCCCCTCCTCCTCAAACCTCTTATAGTCTTCACTATCCCATAGGTTGAAGTCCCTGCCGAAAAGCTTCCGTTGAACTTCTCGACAGGTGCAGCCTCCAAACTCCTCCACGAACTTATCGTAGAGGACTTTGCTCGCCTTATAGGATTTCAGGAACCGCTTACCAAAGTTCTCCCGATCCCTCCCATAGAAATGGCTTAAAACGATAGATCCTCCGCTGAGGGCGCCGCAGGTCCCATATCCCGATAATCCTAAGCCACCGGCTAACCCATGGGACGCCTTGAAGAGCTCGTCGAGGTTCAATGAGAAGACGTCGCCGATCGCGGCGATGACGCATTGAGGACAGTTACCATATCTAGACTCATATTCAAAAGCCAACTTATACGCCCTCTCCAAAAACTCACTATTCGACAATCCCCATACATGCCCCCACTAAGCCTGTTAAGGTTAGAAAACCATCTCCGCCCCCATTTAAACCTTACAAACAAGAACGGCGCCCTTTAGGAGTAGGGGTGGATGCGCTTGAATATTCCTCCCTGTAATGCATTGTCGAGCGGGCTGCCCGCGGAGGCTGAGGAGGTTGAGGAGGCCTGGGTTGTGAGGGGCTTCAAGCCGGAAGCCTATGAATATGCTTAGGCGGGTCGTAGACCGCGCCCACGGCAGAGTCTGCCCTGACGCAGCCCAGAACTCGACGCTATGAAGCCAGAGGCTGAAAGACCGGGATGCCACAAGCTCCAGCCGTGAAGGTGTCGAGGAAATAGTTTCCATATGAACTCCTAGAAACTAAGGTATTGGAAATTGCGGGAACTCATGGATGGCGGATCCGGGCGGCTCCATCAGCTAAAGCCATATAAGTGAACTGATCGTCCTCTAGATCAGGGGTTGTTGCCCGGCTATACGCGTTCAAAAATCGGTGAAAGCCTATTGTCTACGTCTGCAGGGTTCAGCGGTTCCACTATCCATCATCGGCATGGTTTAGCCATCCTCTTATTGGCTGTAACGCTCACGGGTTTAATGGGGTTCAGTGAGGCCGCTTTTTCGACGTCGAATCTCTTCCTACGGGTTCATTTCCTCGACGTGGGTCAGGGGGACTCGGCTTTGATACTCTTCCCGAACGGGGCCGCCATGCTCATCGATGGGGGAGAGCGCTCAGAGGGGCCTAGGGTGGCGGGCTATCTAGAGTCCCTGGGCTTAACGTCGCTGGACGTCGTGGTGGCTACCCATCCTCATTCAGATCATATAGGCGGGTTAATAACGGTTCTTGGACGGTTCAAGGTGGGGCTGGTCGTGGATTCAGGCCAGATAAACCCGACGAAGACCTTCGAGGACTACCTGAACACCATCGACAGGAGGAATATACCCTTCAAGATAGGGAGGGAGGGCGACAGCTTGGAATTGGATCCAAGCGTCCAGGTGAGCATCATCTCGCCCCCCGCCTCCCCCTTCAAGGGGACGGGATCCGACTTGGACGCCAACAGCCTTGTCCTGAAGATAGTCTATAAACGGGTCTCATTCCTCTTCACAGGAGACTTAGGGGGCGACGCGGAATCCCATCTAACCGGGTTCGACGTGGATGTGGACGTCCTGAAGGTCGCCCATCACGGGAGCAGCTCCAGTAGCAGCGCCAGGTTCCTCCAAGCAGCTACGCCCATCGTCGCCGTCATATCCGTGGGGGAGGGAAACCCATATGGTCGTCCAAGCCGTGACACGCTGGAGAGGCTCATCTCAGCCGGCGCCGCCGTCTATCGGACGGACCTCCACGGCGCGGGGATGGTTTCAACGGACGGCGACTCCCTCTTAGTCTCAGCGGAGAGAAGCATGCCCGCCCAAGCATATACTAAATGGGAAAGCCAGATCTTCAAGGTCATGTTGAACACGAACTCGGGGATCTCCGATTACAGGTTCATTCAGCCAGCCAAGGAGGTCAGGTTCACCCTCTCAGGGGAGACGGATACCATGGGATTCCTAGAGGTAAGCCTCCCCATAGCCCTCATAGGACCGCCCTACACGGTCTACTTCGACGGCAAACCCGTGGAGGCTGAGATACATCAGACCTGCTGCACAGCATCGATCAAGCTCACATATAAGCATAGCCCCCATACGGTAGCGGTAGCGGGGGCCTCCGCCATCCCGGAGATCCCGGCGGCACCCCTAACATTAACGACGACAGCCGCCCTAACACTCCTCTACATCCGGAAAAGGAGGAGGGGGAGATAGATATTGAAAGAGAAGGTGAAGGCCACCGTGGACAGGGTCGAGGAGGGATTAGCCGTGGTCTACTCCGATGTGGATGAAAGCATATACTATGTTCCAGTGGATAAAGTGCCGGAGCTGAGGGAGGGCTTGAAGGTTACGTTAACCATCGTAGACGGGGAGGTCTCCGAGGTTGATATCATGGAGGAGGAGACCGAAAACGCTAAGGAAAGGCTTACTAAACTCATGCAGAAGCTGATAGAGAGATTCAAAGAGAAGGAGAAAGAAGAGGAGTAGGCGGGTGGACAACTGGCGACTCAATCACTCCAAAATCTCCTCTCCTATTTTCTTCTGGGTAAGATTTAGATTCAGGGGGCTATGACCTCGTTCTTCGACCGGCAACCCTTTAGGTTTCTAGAGTAGGATTGAAGTGAATGGTGAAGCAAATCTCCTGTGTAGTAGGGAGAGGTGTTGAGGTGGAACCCTTATAAGGCTGTATTACTATATGTAATACAGTCTAGGCATGAGCATCATAACCATTAGGATTGCCAGGGAAATCAAGGAAAAGTTGGAGAAATACAATGTTAACATCAGCGAGACCGTGAGAAAATTGCTGAACGAATATCTCGCAGAGTTGGAATCAAGGGATCTCGAGGAAAAACTTGAGCGGGTAAGAGAACGCCTAAGCGATAAAATAGATCCAAAATTTATAGCTAAGCTTGTGCGCGAGGATAAGGAAACGCTTTGAAGTACCTCCTGGATGCATCGGCGCTATTACCCCTGGTCACCAGGCGTGGCAGACAGCTGATAGTTGAAGCCTCCCATGAACANCTGGTGACCACAGACCTCGCGGTATACGAAGCCTGCAACGGCCTCTGGAAGCTTTCAAAATTAAAGTTCATATCCATAAAGGATGCCATCGACGCCGCCACCACGCTTAAAGATCTAACCATAAGGAGCATAATCAAATCGATGAGTTTCACCGAACTAGATTTCCATAGCATGTTCAGGATAGCCCACGAAGAAGGGTTAACATTCTACGACGCCTCATACATTGTAACCGCCGAGGTCGCAGAAGCCATCCTGGTGACCGAGGATGAAAAGCTACAAAAAACAGCAGGCAAATTTGTGAAGACAATATCCTATGCTGACCTTGAAGGCAGGCTATCCCAAAGCTGAAACCCCCAGACTTCCGATGTAGGATACCCGGGTTTTCGGCCTCCCGCTTCATCACACCGGGTTCAGGTCGGTGTCAAGGCACCCTTGCCATGGATGTATAGCCCGTAGCCCACCTAAGCATGTTCGAAGGCCCCGAATAGAGGCCCTATACACCTCACGGGTTTCTCAGCCTTCACAAGCAACTCAATAATGCA
>JGI20130J15133_1002563_pt1 | contig 13334 bp, 10 predicted proteins | sample WasSprMetagenome_FD_15133 | JGI IMG/M metagenome (IMG submission 15133) | reverse complement strand
AGCGCCTCAACATCCCTATACTCTCTTTTAAAAAGCGCCTTAAGGGAACCGATAATCCCTTCCTCCTTCTCATAAGTGCGATAAACTTTCCGAAGAGATTTGACCTCTATCATATGTTGCAAATTAACAATTAATCATAGAGATTTCCCATTTTTGATTTAGCTGGGAATTCACTAAAGTATAATTCAATCCTGGATAAATAGGCAAGCCCCTGTATAATTCCATAAGATTTGAGACTTCTTCTAATTCCCTATCCTTGTATTGTCATTGCGAGGAGCGAAGCGACGAAGCAATCTCTCTTTGAGATTGCCACGCCTCCCTTACGGGAGGCTCGCAATGAGAGAGGGGGAGATTGCCACGCCCGCCTTTGGCGGGCTCGCATCTATGGGTATAGGTTTTTAAAAGGGTATTAGTCTCCTCCACTCTTATTGGACCATCCTCATATCCTCAAATTATAAAATCTTTTTTCTTAATTTGGTTTGATATTTTTGACTTATACGATGCCTCCTTTTCTTCTCCCTCAAAGAGAGAAGAATTAAATTTTATACAAAATCGCTATTTCCGCTTTTTATTCCTTATCTATTTCAAAAACCTATACCCATACCAGCAATGACAAAAAGAAAAACCCCCCTTTTTAGCAAGTCCGATATCTTTTTGAAATTGTCACATATGGACAATTTCTTTCAAAAGAGATAAAATTTAAGTGTATGATTAGAAAGATTCTCACCCTTGGAGCGCCAATTTTGAGAGAGAAGGCATTGCCCGTGCGCAAATTCGATGCCAATCTGAAACGCTTAGTGAATGATATGATTGAGACGATGAAATCGGCGAATGGAGCAGGACTTGCCGCCCCCCAGATAGGCGTCTCCCAGAGGGTCATCGTCGTTTTAAAAGAAGATATGGAGCCCCTCGCACTCATCAATCCCTCAATCGTCCAAGCGGAGGGGATGGAGGAGGATGAGGAGGGTTGTTTGAGCATCCCCAATCTTTACGCCATCGTCCCTCGTCCTGCCTATGTGAAAGTTACCGCATTCAATCCGAAAGGAAGAGCTGTGAGTATAGAAGCAGAAGGTATAGTGGCGAGAGCCCTCTGCCACGAGATAGACCATCTTGATGGCGTCTTATTCATAGATAAAGCATATCCCGATACATTCCGTTGGGTTAAGGCGGAAAAAGCGGAAAGCAAAAGTTAAATAGATGCGCATCATTTTTTGGGGCAGTCCCCATTGGGCATTATATCCTCTCCAAGCATTGACGGAAAGAGGGGAAGTGGTAGCGGTTGTATGCCAGCCTGATAAACCCGCCGGTAGGGGTCTCTCCCTCCAATCTCCACCAACTAAACAATTTGCCCTCTCTCGTTCAATCCCCGTTCTCCAACCCGATAATTTGAGAGAGCCCTCCTTTCAAGAGGAAATCAAAAAACTCTCGCCCGAGCTTTGTGTCATCTCCGCTTATGGGAAATATATTCCTCCCGAGATATTGAGGATTCCTCCCCTTGGCTTCATCAATCTTCATCCCAGCCTTCTCCCCCGTTGGAGAGGAGCTGACCCAGTTAGATGGACCATTTTGGAAGGAGAGGAGAGAACAGGCGTGACCATTCATTATGCGAGCGAGAAAATGGACGCAGGAGACATCATCCTCCAAAAGGAGATGCCCATCTTCCCGAATGATACTTATGAAAGCCTGGGGGAAAGGCTCTTTAAAGAGGGGACGACGCTCCTCCTCAAAGCAATTGAATTGATAAAAGAGGGAAAAGCCCTTCGCATCCCTCAAAAGGATGAGGAGGCAACATATGCTCCCGCCTTGAAAAGCGAGGATTTCAAAATAGACTGGAATGCTCCCGCTGAGAAAGTGGAGAGACTCATCAGGGCGGGAAATCCCCTGCCGGGAGCATTCACATTCTTTCGGGGCAAAAGGCTTAAGATTTGGCAGGGGAAATTAGTGGATTTGAAAGGGGAAGCGGGTAAGGTGATGGGAGTTGAGAAGGAAGGCATTATCGTTGGCTGTGGTAGAGGCGCATTGCTTTTGACTTCCCTGCAAATAGAGGGGAAGAAAAAAGTGAGCGGGGAGGAATTCGTCAGGGGTTATAGAGTTAAGGAAGGAGAGGTGTTAGGTTGAAATGGATGAACCCCTTTCTCTGAACGAGATATTGGGCTACTCTTCGGATGAGAGAATTTTGATAATAAACGCTGATGATGTTGGGCTTTGTTATTCAGCGAATGTAGCGGCGGTTGATGCGATGAAAAACGGATTGGTGACAAGCGGTTCAATAATGGTGCCTTGCCCTTGGTTTCCCCATATCGCGAAGCTGTGTAGGGAAGACCCATCTTTGGATTTCGGCATCCATTTAACTCATACCTGTGAATGGGATAATTATCGCTGGGGACCTGTGGCAGACAGCTGCAAAGTAAGGGGATTGATAGATGAGGAGGGATATCTATGGAGGGATATAAGGGAGGTTTATGAGCATTCAAATCTTGAGGAGGTGGAAATAGAGACGAGGGCGCAGATAGAGAAAGCCCTGCGTTTTGGCATAGATATTACCCATTTGGATTCCCATATGGGCACTCTTCAATATAACATAGAGTATTTTCAAATTTACATAAAGCTTGCGGAGGAATACGATTTGCCCATCAGGATGGGCACGCCCGAATTGGAAAGCCTCTTGGGAGCAGCTCATCTTCGTCCCCTTTTAAGGGAGAAGGGCATCCTTTTTCCTGATAGATTGATTATCGGGCAAAGGAAGGAAGGGGAAAGTTTGCGAGATTATTACAAGAGGATTTTGAGAAATCTGCCAAGGGGGGTTAATGAATTATTCATTCATCCCGCCTTGCCCTCGGATGAGATGAAGAATATAGCTGGTAGTTGGAGGGAAAGGGCAGAGGATTACATTCTATTTCGGGAGGATGAGGAGATGAGGAGAATCATAAATGAGGAGGGGATAAAGCTGATTGGGTATAGGGTCCTTCGCGAGAGGCAGAGAGAGTTAAGGAAAAGAAGGCAATAAAACTGAATAATCTCAGAGAGATATTGGGCTCGCTAAAAAGGAAGGGGGTTTGCCACGCCCGCCTTTGGCGGGCGTGGCAAACCCCCTCTGTCATTGCGAGCCTCCCGTAAGGGAGGCGTGGCAATCTCAAAGGGATTGCTTCGTCGCTTTCGCTCCTCGCAATGACAATGAAGAGGATAGAGAATTAGAATGACTCTCAAATGTTATGAGATTGAACAAAAACTTGACTAAAACTGGATTTTAAAATATAGTAATAATAAAAAGAGAGGCGAAAGGAATGCTGAATAGAGTTATATTAATAGGAAGGATAGCCTCGGAGCCGGTGTTTCGCCACACTCCTTCGGGCTTGGCTGTAACAACCCTGAGGCTGGCGGTAAGCCGCCCTATCGCTTCCCCCGATGGGAAGAACGCCGACTTCTTCACGATTGTCGCTTGGCGCGACTTGGCGGAGAAAGTGGCAAATGCGACGAAAGGAAGATTGGTCTGCGTGGAGGGCAAGCTCAGGGAGCGAAGTTGGATTGCCCCAGATGGGACCAAGAGGAGAGTGGTTGAGATATTTGCCGATTCATTCCGCTTCTTGGATAAACCACCACAAGTTATTCCTCCGGAGGAATATCCCCCGGAGGAGGAAATCAGCATTGAGGACATAGATGATAACCTCCAGATAGTGAAAGAGGAAAGCCCAGACGAGGATATAGGTTAAATCAAGCAAGGAAAGGAGGAAAAGATATGTCAGCCCGAGCTCTCAGACCAAGAAAGAAGAAGTCTTGTATTTTTTGTGCTAATAATGTCAAGGAAATTGACTATAAGGATGTTGAGACATTAAGGAAATTCATCACCGAGCGAGCCAAAATAATCCCTAAAAGAGTGACAGGCACTTGTGCGAAGCATCAAAGGGCTTTGGCAAGGGCGATAAAAAGGGCAAGGATAATGGCTCTTCTCCCCTTCGTGGGTGAATGATTATGGGCTGTGATTTCTGCTCCCCAAACAATACCTCCCTTGACGACTCCTCAATAATCAGGGAAGTTGATAAGGGAGATATGTTCTCCCTCGCCCTGCGAATGCCCGAGGATATTGAACAGGCTTTAGCCGAGTTTGAGGGAAGGACTTTCTCTCGTTTCAATCCCGCTAATATAGTCGTTTGCGGAATGGGAGGTTCTGCGATAGGGGGAGACCTCGCTTACTCCCTTCTGCGGGAGGATTTGCCCGTTCCACTCTCCGTGGTCAGGGATTATAATCTCCCTTCCTTTGTAAGCAGAAATACCCTCTTTTATGCCATAAGCTACTCGGGAAACACGGAGGAGACAATCAGCGCCTACAAAGAGGCGAAGGCGAGGGGCGCAAGGAGAGTAGTGCTATCAAGCGGAGGAAAATTGAAGGAAATCGTGGATGAAGATGTCTTCATACCCCTACCCCCTGGTCTACCACCTCGCTCTGCCCTTCCCTTCATTTTCGTTCCTTTGGTTAGGTCCCTTGAGAGCATAGGGGTAGTTAAGAAAAGAAATGATTGGAAGGAAGCAATTAGCTTATTAAGGGAATTGAGGGAGAGCTTCTCTCCCCTCACTCCCACGCAGGATAATAGGGCGAAACAATTGGCTTATAGTTTGAGGGGCAAACTTCCCTTGATTTACGCTTCTTCCCCTCTCCTTTATGGGGTTGCCTTTCGCTGGAAGACGCAGATAAACGAGAACGCAAAGGCACACGCCTATGTGGATTACTTCTCCGAGCTCCATCATAACGAGATAATGGCGTGGGAATCCAAGGAGAAAGTGGCAAACTTCGCGGTAGTGATTTTGCGGGATAAAGGAGAAAACAATAGGATAAAGGAAAGGATAGAGATAACGAAGGAGCTGCTCGCCGATAAGACGGAGATTTACGAGGTTTGGACTAAAGGCGAAGGGAAATTGGCAAGGCTTCTCTCTGTTTTATATCTCGGCGATTTCCTGAGCCTTTATCTCGCTGTTCTCTACGGCGTTGACCCACAGGAAATAGATTCAATCAATTATATCAAAAAGAAATTGGGTCCCATTCCAAATTGATTTATGTCAGCCGAGATATCTCCCCAGCTCCTCTCCTTCCTCCCTCGTTTCAAGGGGAGGAAGGTTCTCGTGATAGGTGATATGTGTCTTGATGAGTATATCCTTGGGGAAGCCTATGCGCTTTCTCCCGAGGCTCCCGTTCCCAGGATGAGGCTTATAAGGAGGGATTACACGCCTGGAGGAGGAGCTAATGTCTGCAATTGCATAGCAAGCCTTGGAGGAGATGTCCTCGCTATAGGGATTGTGGGAAACGATTATCATGGGCAAATCCTCTTAGAGCTAATGCGTCAAAACAAGATAAATGTTGATGGCATTATAGTGGAACCATCCTTCACTACCACGACATTTACAAAGCTACTCGCAACAAAGGAGCATTCGCCCACCCAACAGCTCGCCCTAATAGATGAATATCATCAGGGAGAAATTGAGGAAAAAGTGAGGAGAGAGCTCCTTGATAGAGTTAAAAAGTATATCTCCGAGGTTGAAGCGGTAGTGTTGGCTGATTATTCTTATGGGGTCGTGGGGGATGAAGTGATAGAGATAGTTGCCGAGGCAAAGCCTGTTTCCATTGGGGATTCAAGGGAAAGGATTGGTTATTTTAAGGGCATTGATTTCGTTGTTCCAAATGACAACGAGGCAGCTCTCGCCGTAGGGGGAAAGGGAAAAGAAGACGAGGATGTGAGAAGATACGGGAAGCTCCTGTTAGAGAAACTTTCCTCCAAAGGCGTCATAATCACGAGGGGAGCGAAAGGGATGATGGTCTTCCCCCGCGAGGGCGAGATTATGGATATACCCACTGTGGCTCGTCAAGTATTTGATGTGACGGGTGCAGGGGATGTAGTTACCGCTACAGTTACCCTTGCTCTGCTTGCGGGAGCGAATCTATACGAGTCGGCTCAGCTATCCAATATAGCTGCGGGCATAGCGGTGGGGAAAATCGGCACTGCCACCGTATCTTTAGAGGAGTTGCGAGAGGAGATATTGACGAGGATTAAATAAAAATATGCCTTTTTATGAGACAAGAAAATCGTTTGACCAACTGAGATTTTTATGGCATAATGATTTCGCTATGAGAAATCTGGTATCTCCTTCGGTAGCTTTCCCAAAATGTTTTAGAATAAGGATAGTGTGGAGGAATTATGCGTAGGGCAATATTACGCGTTACTATATCCACAATATTCGTTCTTTGTTTGCTTTTAGGCAAATTCGCCTACCCGCAAGGAGGAGAAAATATGGAGAAAAAATTCCTCAAACCCGTTTCCCTCAAAGATGTGGAAATCAGCGACCGCTTCTGGGCTCCCCGTCAGGAAACCTTGAGGAAAGTTACGATTCCCCATCTATTTAAGATGCTGGAGAAAGCGGGAAATATCAACAATTTCAGGCTCGCGAGGGATAAGGCTCATCAAGGCTATAGCGGACCCTATTGGATGGATTCCGACCTCTATAAAGCCATTGAGGCTGCCGCTTATGTCCTCGCTAAGCATCCCGACCCCGATTTGGAGAAACAAATTGATGATATAATCTCCCTCATTGCCTCCGCCCAGCTTCCCGATGGCTATTTGAACACATATTTTGAGGTCGTTGAGCCCGATAAACGCTGGACCAATCTTATGGCTTGCCATGAGATGTATTGTGCCGGGCATCTCTTTGAGGCCGCTGTCGCTTATTATGAGGCGACTGGCAAGAGAAATCTCTTGGATGTAGCAATCCGCTTCGCTGACCATATTGATTCCATCTTCGGGGAAGGCAAGCGACTGGGCTATTGTGGCCATCCGGAGGTAGAGCTTGCACTGGTCAAGCTCTGGAAAGCAACGGGAGAAAAACGCTACTTGGATTTGGCTCGCTTTTTCATCTTGAAAAGAGGAAGCAAATATTTCGCCCAAGAACACAACATCCCTTTAGACCAATATGATGGGAGGAATGTGCAGGACGATGTCCCCATAAAGGAGCAGAAGGAAATCGTTGGGCATGCCGTGCGAGCGGGATATCTTATGGCTGGCGCCGTGGATGTGGGAAGGGAAACCAACGATGACGAGCTTCTCCAAGCTGTCCTTCGGATTTGGAGAAATGCGACCCAGAAAAGGATGTTCATCACCGGTGGTATAGGCAGTTCCTCAGCAAATGAGGGATTCACAACTGATTACGACCTCCCCAATCTAACAGCTTATCAGGAGACCTGTGCCTCCTGCGCTATGGTCTTCTGGGCGCATCGCCTTGCCCTTCTCTATGGCGACTCCCAATTCGTTGATGTGATGGAGAGAGCGCTCTATAACGGAGCACTTGCCGGCATCTCCCTAAGCGGAGACCATTTCTTCTATGTCAATCCGCTTGAAAGCAAGGGAGGATATAAAAGGGAAGAATGGTTCGGCTGTGCCTGCTGTCCTCCCAACATCGCTCGCTTGATTGCTTCCCTGGGAAACTACATCTATGCTCAATCCGATGATGGAATTTGGGTTAATCTCTATGTGCAAGGGAAAGCGAATTTCGAGTTGAGTGGAAAAAAGGTTGGTTTGGAGGTCATTGGAGATTATCCTTGGGATGGGCATATGATTTTCTTCCTCCATCCCTCGGAATCCTTTGAATTTTCTTTCCATTTAAGGGTACCGGGTTGGTGTAAGGGAGCGGAAGTGAGGGTAAACGGCAAGAAGGAGGAAAACCCGACTATAGAGAAAGGTTATATAGTTCTGCGAAGGAATTGGAAGGAAGGGGATAAGGTAGAGATTGATTTGCCTATGCCCGTTGAGAAGATGGTCGCTCATCCCGAGGTAAAGGAGGATGTGGGTAAGATTGCCCTTCAGAGGGGTCCGTTGGTTTACTGTTTTGAGGAACAAGACCAAAACGCTCCCTTAGGATATATTAACCTTACCTTGGATGGTGATTTCAAGCCGAAGTGGGAGAAGGATTTATTAGGAGGCATCGTCGCCCTGGATGGAGAAGGAATTGCTTTTGAAGGGGTGGAATGGAAGGACCAGCTTTATCAGGCTGTTAACCCCAGAATGAAGAAGGTCAAGGTGCGGGCTATTCCCTATTACGCTTGGGATAACAGGGAGCCAGGGGCGATGAAGGTATGGATGCCCCTATATCCATCCGCAATTTGGCAGAGATAAGAAGAGCTTTATCTATCTTTTTGGTTTTTCTCTTTGCGCTTGATATTAGGGCTACTACATTGGGAATAAAGGGAAGAAGTTTCCTTGTTGAGGGAAAGCCAACATTTCTATTAGGGATAAGCTATTATGGAGCTTTGGGGGCGCCGAGGGGGTTCATCCGCAAGGACCTTGAGGATATGAAGAGATTTTCCTTTAACTGGCTTCGGGTTTGGGCGACCTGGAGCGCCTATGGAGAGGATGTATCCGCTGTGGATAAGGAGGGCAATCCCCGAGAACCTTATTTCAGGAAGCTAGAATGGATAGTGAAAGAGTGCGATAAGCGAGGATTGATAGTTGATATAACCTTGAACGGAGGGGCATTCTCCAATCATCAAGCTCATTTAAAGGCTGTAAGGGAAATCGTTACCGCTCTCAAATCCTATCGCAATTGGTACATAGATTTAGCGAATGAGCACGATGTGAGGGATGCGAGGTTTGTGAGTTTTTCCGATTTGAAGGAGTTAAGAAACGCCGTTAAGGAGATAGACCCAAATCGTCTTGTGGCAGCCTCGGGAACGCCGAGCGATGAGGAAACGCTTAAGAAGTATCTTTATGATGTGAAAGTAGATTTCATCGCTCCCCATCTCGCGAGGAATCCTCAAGCACCTAAGCGAACGGAGGGGATAACAAAGAGGTATTATGAGTGGATGGAGAAATTGGGGAAAGTGGTGCCTGTGCATTATCAGGAGCCATTTAGGCGGGGCTATACGCCGGGATGGGAACCTAAGGCGGAGGATTTTCTCGTTGACCTTGAGGGAGCGAAGAGAGGTGGTGCGGCGGGATGGTGTTTTCACAACGGAAGCCAGAGAAATTCTCCCGATGAGAAACCTCGCAGGTCATTTGATATGAGGGAGAAGCGGTTATTTGAACAGCTGGACGAGGAAGAGCGGAAGTTTTTAAACCTTTTAAAGATTGATAAATAAAGGGTATTTGTGTAAGGGGGAGGAAATGGTTAGGCAAAGATATTGGATTTGCTAAAAGGAAGGGGGTTTCCTTTTTGTCATTACTGGCATAGGTAAAGGTTTTTGAAAATCTGGAAGGGATAACGAGAGCAAATTAGACTTTGAATTAAAATATATGAGTTTTCAATAGCAAAGGCGGAAAGGGTATATCGTAAATGCTCAAAATATCAAACTAAACTAAACTAATTAGAACGAATTTTATAAGTTAGAGTAAAACCTATACCCATAGATGCGAGACCGCTCAAAGGCGGGTGTGGCAATTTCCCCCCCTTGTCATTGCGAGCCTCCCGTAAGGGAGGCGTGGCAATCAACCCCTCTGTCATTGCGAGGGCTCCCGTAGGGAGCCCGTGGCAATCTCTAATGAGATTGCTTCGTCGCTTCGCTCCTCGCAATGACAGCGTTGTGAGATTGCCACGCCTGAACGCTTTAGTGTTCAGGCTCGCAATGACAAAAAGGGCAAAGTTGCTTTGCTCCTCGCAATGATAACACAGAGAATAATGAATTAGAAGGAGTCCCAAATGTTATGGAATTATACACAATGTTGACAGCGATAGGGCATTGGGTTAAAATCATTTATTGCTATGCTTAAATTTTTATTTGATTCAAATGAAAGAGAGATTCGCAAGCTAAGACCTTTGGTGGAGAAGATTAATTCCCTTGAGCCAAAGGTCGCAGCCCTATCTGATGCTCAATTAAGGGCTAAAACAGACGAATTCAGGGAGAGATTGGCGAAGGGGGAAACCCTTGACGATATACTTCCTGAAGCCTACGCCGTGGTGCGAGAGGCGGCAAAGAGGACCATCGGTCTCCGTCCCTTCGATGTCCAGCTTATGGGAGCTATAGTTCTACATCAGGGCAGAATCGCTGAGATGAAGACGGGAGAGGGTAAAACGCTCGTCGCTACTCTTCCCGCTTACCTCAACGCCCTTGAGGGGAAAGGCGTCCACATCGTGACCGTTAACGACTACCTCGCTAAGCGTGATACCCAGTGGATGGGTCCAATTTATNATTTCCTTGGGCTATCCGTCGGATGCATTCAGCACGAATCCGCCTTNGTCTTCGACCCCACCTATCCCCAGGAAGAGGAGAGATTGAAGAATCTTCGTCCCGCTTCAAAGAGGGAAGCCTATGCCTGCGATATAACATACGCCACAAACTCCGAGCTCGGCTTTGATTATCTGCGAGACAATCTCGTCACTTCCCTTGACGAAATCGTTCTCCTCTGGCGAGAGTTGAATTATGCCATAATAGATGAGGTGGACTGCATCCTCATAGATGAGGCGAGAACCCCTCACATCATCGCTGGACCGATTGAGGAAGATACTACACTTTATTATAGAGTGGATAGGGCGGTTGCTGGCTTGAAGGAAGGAAGAGATTTCACGGTAGATGAGAAAGCCAAGAACGCTATGTTGACGGAGGAGGGAGTGAAAAGGGTAGAGGCAGCGCTGGGATTTCCAATTTGAGCGATATTGAGAATGTGGAGATAATGAGAGCGGTAAACGCTGCTTTGAGGGCGCGTTTCTGTTATAAGAGGGATGTTGATTATGTTGTGAAGGACGGGGAAGTCGTAATCGTAGATGAGTTCACGGGGCGCTTGATGTTTGGGCGAAGATATTCCGATGGTTTGCATCAAGCGATAGAGGCAAAGGAGAGGGTAAGGGTTCAGCAGGAGAGCCAAACAATAGCTGTAACTTCTTTCCAGAATCTCTTCCGTCTCTATAAGAAGCTCGCAGGGATGACGGGAACGGCGAAAACGGAGGAGGAGGAGTTCAGGAAGATTTACGGTTTGGATGTCGTTGTCATCCCCACTAATAAGCCTATGATAAGGAAGGACCTCCCCGATAGGGTCTACAAGACGCAGGAAGCCAAGTATAGGGGGATAGTGGAGGAGATAGTGCAGAGGCACCATAAGGGGCAACCTCTACTTGTGGGAACTCGCTCAATTGAGGTATCGGAGAAGCTCTCCGCGCGTCTTTCCCCCATAAGTTTGCAGATGCTTGCCCTCGCAAAAATACTGCTTCAGGAAGTGAAATCGCGAAGGAGCAAGGAGAAAAACGACCCTAAATTGGATGAATTTTGGAAAACCCTCCTCACTCCTTTGGAACAGCTATCCCTTTCCAAGTTGCAATCTATTGCTAAACAGCTCCAGNTNAATCCCGACCCCTTGTCTGAGGAGAATCTCCGCAGATTTGCTGAGTTGATAGAAATAGAAAACAAAGAGAATATAGAGAAGCTGAGGGATATTCTTAAGAACGGAATAGCCCATCAGGTTCTCAACGCCAAGTATCACGAGAAAGAGGCGGCGATTATTGCCCAAGCGGGAAGATATGGGATGGTAACGATAGCGACGAATATGGCTGGTAGAGGTGTGGACATCCTTTTGGGAGGCAATCCGGAGGGACTTGCCCATTTATTCCTACAGGAGAAGGGGATAAATCCCGCCACCGCCTCCCCTGAGGAGTATGAGGAGGCGCTGAGGAAGGCGAGGGAGATTTGCGAGAAGGAAAGGGAGCTCGTTGTGGCAGCTGGCGGGCTTCATATCATCGGAACGGAGAGGCATGAATCTCGTAGGATAGATAACCAGCTGAGGGGTAGGTCTGGTAGGCAGGGAGACCCTGGTTCCTCTCGCTTCTATGTTTCCCTTGAGGATGAGCTCTGGCGACTCTTCGGAGAGAAAGGAAGCTTTCTCCTTTCTGGTTGGCCCGATGATGAGCCAATTGAATCTCCCTTATTGACGAAGGCACTTGAGAGGGCGCAGAAGAGGGTGGAGGGCTGGCACTTCAGCATAAGGAAGCAGCTCCTTGAATATGACGATGTGATGAACATCCAAAGGGAGGTGATTTACAGAGAGAGGAGGAAGATTTTGGAGGGGTGGATATGCGTTCCAATATAACCGAATTTATGAAGAACATAGTTGATAGATATGTGGAATCGCATTGTCCCAAGGGAGTAAACGAGGAGGACTGGGATATAAAGGGATTGTATGAATCGCTCTCTTACATCTTTCCTCTTCCCCTTTATCTTGAGGAGAAAGACCTCAGGGGCAAGAAGAAGGAAGAGCTTAAATCCCTTCTTTACGAAACTATGTTGAAGGCATACGAGCAGAAGGAATCGTATGTGGGTGAGGAGACGATGCGTCAGGTGGAGCGCCTCATAATGCTCCGAGTTATAGATTCTCAATGGATGGAGCATCTTAACGCTATGGAATACCTAAAGGAAGGAATTGGGCTCCGTGCCTACGCCCAGACTGACCCATTGGTCGCCTATAAGACGGAAGCTTTCGCTATGTTTCAAGAATTGATGCATAGGATTGAGGAGGGGACGGTTAAGTATCTCTTCTGGGTGCAGATAAGCGGTGAACCCCAAAGAAGGGCTGTTCCCGTGAGGAGTTCGTCAGCGGTAGCGAGCCAAAGCTCCCAGCCGGTGAAGAAGAAAGTGGGGAGGAATGACCCCTGTCCCTGCGGAAGCGGTAAGAAATACAAGAAGTGTTGTATGCTTAAGGATATGATGAAGGAGAAACAGCAAAAGCAACAGGAGAAGCAGAGGGCGTAAGATGGCTTTGAGAGAGGATGTTGAATCTTTACTTGAGAAGGTAAAGGAATTGGGTGATTCCCTTTGACCTTGAGGGGAAGAAGAGGAGGATAGAGGAGCTAAAGCTTGAGATAAGCGACCCCTCTTTTTGGCAGAAGCCAGAGGCGAAGGAGAAAGTAGCCTTGCTTTCCCGTTTGGAGGAGGAAGTGGAGAGGTTAGAAGGGGTGAAGAGGGAGTGTGAGGAGCTATTGGAGCTTGTTTCATTAGCTGAGGAAGACCCATCTTTTGAGGGAGAGCTTATGGGTGAGGTGGAGGAATTGAAACGAAAGGTTGAGCAGTTGGAGCTTTCCACATTATTTACTGACCCATTGGATGAGAGGAACGCGATTTTGACATTGAAGGCGGGTGCGGGAGGAACGGAGGCTTGTGATTGGGTTGAGATTCTCCTCAGGATGTATACTATGTGGGCGGATAAGAAGGGATACAAGTGGGAGATGCTTGATAGAACGCCGGGAGAGGTTGTGGGGAGCAGGACTGTCACGATCTCGGTTGTGGGACCTTATGCCTACGGTTATCTAAAGGCGGAAAGGGGTGTTCACAGGCTCGTTAGGATATCTCCTTTTGATGCCAATAGGAGACGCCATAC
>JGI20130J15133_1002552_pt1 | contig 13394 bp, 8 predicted proteins | sample WasSprMetagenome_FD_15133 | JGI IMG/M metagenome (IMG submission 15133) | reverse complement strand
CTCATGCTGAGTTCCACCGTTAGGGCCTCCCCCTCGACGTGGAGGAAGCTAATGTTAACGTTATCCGAAACTCTCTCATCCCCTCTCGGGCCATTTAGGATGGAATCAGGGACTGAATCCAATATGGAATCCATTAGGAAGTCCCTTAGCGAAGATAACTTCCTTATTCTCCCATCGAAATCCTCTAGGGAGAGTTCTATCGCTCTCTTGAAACCTGCGATCGCCGGAACGTTCTCGACCCCCGGCCAGAGGGTCTGGCTGCTCAATGCCCCCTTTATTATAGGCTCTATCTCAACCTCATCCCTAACGTAGAGGGCAGCCGCTCCCTTGGGTCCCAGTATCTTATGAGAGCTTATCGTGAGCAAATCAACATCTAGCTTGCTTAAATCTATTGGGATTCTCATGTAAGCATCGCATGCATCCGTATGAAATATCACATTGGGATTTTTATCCTTCACTATCTCAGAGAGCTCCTTGATCCTCTGTATAGTCCCTATCTCATGATTCACCGTTTGGATGCTGACTAAGAAGGTCTCGCTATCCACTAGCTCCGATAATACATCGCTCAATACGAAGCCCCTCTCATCGACAGGAGCCCTGATTACCTTGAAGCCCTGTTCCTGTAAGGAGAGAGCGGGCATAAGGACGCTGTAATGCTCTATATCCGATACTATTATCTTCCTCTTTCTCGATTTCTTAGCTGTACCGAGTATAGCGAGGTTATTAGCCTCAGTACCGCTGTGGACGAAGTTTATATCCTCCTTATCGGCCCCCAGAGTCCTTGCTATGAGCTCCGATGCCTCATCTATCAGTTCGAAGGCCTCCCATCCCGGCTTATTAGTTATCGATGGATGCCCGTAACCGATGACGTTGAAGTAAGGGATCATGGCCTCAACTACTTCCCTAGGGACCCACCCGGAGTTCTCATTATCTAAATAAACCTCTTTAGAGGGCCTACCATGCACCTTCAGCAGGTCTCTCACGCTCATGATCCTTCGGGCATCTGAGTTAATGCAAATAATAATTTTAGTCCCTCAGGGTAACTTCGTGAGGGGTTAGCTAGAGCTTCAAATTATTATGGGATCCCAGAGTTCATTCAGCCTCAGATATTCTTGCGTTTCGAGACCTTCTTCGGACCCTCTATCTTCCTCATGAGGTAGTAGAACGCTATTGAGAGGGCTAAGAAACTCGCTAGTGATTCAGCTAGATATCTGGACTCGTCGAAACTCTTATACAAGAGCTTCCCAGTGGATACCTCTTCCTTAGGTGCATCTAGCTTGCTCAGGAGAATAGCTCTATCCGCAGCCAATATCGTCAGATTAGCCTCAGTCAAATTGACATCGAAGGTATAGCTGATGCTCCTAGAGAAAGGATGGTACCTCTCTAGCTTAACGATACCCTCAGCCTCTATAGTCAGGGGGGTCCTGAGCCTCATCTTGACTCTAGACGAGTTCATCCCCTCCACTCCATCCAAGAGTAAATCAGCGTAGAAGCCTTTCCCCCCTAAGTAAGCTAACCTACTGGCGTTTATTCTTATCGTGGATGAGTTCATAGGCACTTCATTCAACGAGATTGGCCTGCCTATTACTCTAATTTTCCCAGATGCCTCCAATCCCGTGATTACAGCCTCTATCCTCGGTACCTCCTGATATTCGGACTTCAGATCGAGCTTCAACCCTGGGAAGTGCTTCTTAGCATCGGAGAGGTTCCTCAAGCCCCTATCAACCCAGTCCTTGATATCTATCCCACCTCCCGAGACCCCTATGAGGATAGATCCATTCTTAGGATTCCATTCTAAGCTGTGGTAACCTGAGGCTTTCCCGCTTATTACACCGGTGAAGTTCCCCGTCTCGAATCCCAGGACTCCCAGCTTCTCGACTCCCGGGAGCTTTATGGCCCTCCCATTGACTAAAGCCTCTAGCTCCTTCCCGAGCCTCAGCTCCAGTTCATTGCACTCCCAACTCAAGGGGACGATGAAGGAGGGGCCTGATGAAACGTTCCTCCCCCTGATTATTCTATTCACAGCTGTCCCGCTATCTAGGTAGAGCTGGAAGATCCTGTAGTTCGCGAAGTTCTTGAAATCGTAAATTATCCCCACGTAACCGCCTTCCCCGCAGACCTTAAGCTTGAACTCTCCCTTATCGAGCTCGTAAGTAGTTATAGCTAGGTTCCTAGATCCCCTCACCCTTATCCCGGTCTCATCCGGCGAGAAGTCGCCCCTCAAGTAGAGCCACCTCAGATCACCTTTATCCGAAGGTAGCTCCTCCTCAACGCTCTGATTCGATGAGCTGGGCCCTATGTAAATCCCACTGGGAGCCCTCGGATCATCGCTCAAGTAGATAGTGTGGAATGGGAGCTCATCCCTCATCAGCTCGTAAGCTATTAAGCTCCTCCTCCTGAAGTATACGTCGGAAGGCATTATTATGGGGAGCGTCGCATTAGGGAGAGCCGGATTCCCTATCTCGATCCTCTCTACTGAAGGAGCGGATAATATGGGTCCCATGAACATGAATAGATAGTTGTAAGTGGAGTTCTCCCCGCTCAGGATAGCCACATCCCCCATAGTCGTCAGGACAGATAAATTCCGCTTCCCAGCTAGCTCGTAGAGGATGAGGAGAGGAATTTCAGGTCCCTCAGAGATCCAGGGGGCCAATTGCCTCATACTATTACTGTGCATCAAGGAGGAGACAGCGCTGGAGTAATAGGAGAGAATGAGCATGGGATCATTTTCGCCCTTGAATTTTACAGCGAAATCGAAATCTGCCGGAAGGATAGAGCCTGAAGCAGTTACGTTCAGCTGATTCCACCTCTGGACGCTTAAAGCTGTCGATGAGAATCCCGAGAAGAGTATCAAAGCCAAAATTAAAGCGTAGAGCTTCGAATCCCTCCTCCTGACTAGTATTCTTATTATCGGTGAGGATAGGACTGAGACTCCCAGTAAGGCGTAAAGCGGGAATCTGTATTCCCAGTAGTTTATCATGAAGCCCGAGATCTTAACGTAAGTTATCAACCTGCCCAAGATCAAGCAGGCGAGTGCGAAGAGAGCGTAATTATGGAGGGGCTCACGCAGGATCTTAAGGGAGGCTATTCCTAAGAGCCCAGAGACTCCGAGGAGAGCTGGATAGAAGAACCAGGGGACCTGCCCTATGTAGTATATCTCGCTGACTTTAATCTCCCCTAAATGCAGGATCCATACTATCAGGCCGGATGCGAAGAGTGCCATCAGTATAGAGATTATAATGTCGCGCTTGGAGCTCATCAGCCCTATTAACCTCTCGACCCTCAGGAACCTCCTGAGCTCGTTCAGGAGGAGGGGGATCGGGGAGGCCAGGAGGTAGAGGCCGGGCCCCCCGTAAATAGATGGTGGTCCGTGGATGAATGAGAGCAGGTAAACCGATGCTCCAGAGAGGAGGACAGCTATTGAAGATTCCCTCCTCTTCCCGAATATCAGGGAAGCTAAGGAAAGATAGGCTACGAAGAGGAGGGATTCCGCTACGTGGACGAGGAAGGTGAGGGTGCTCAGGACGAATATTATGAAGATCTTCCTCCTCCCCTCTACGAATATATCGGAGTAGAGGAGGAAAGCCAGCAAGGCTATAGCTAAAGTTAGGGGGAGCCCCCAGAAGAATATGGGCTGGCTCCATATGAGCGATCTGTAAGATGCCTCATTAGCTTTATCCAGCCCGTTGTAATCCGTCCCAAACTTCAGGGCGGCTATCCAACCCAGGCCAGTCAGGAGGGACCACGCGAATAGGGATTCCTTCCTCCACTCGAGCTTCGAGAATGATGAAGCCACTATTAGGAATGAGAAGAGGTTTATCGCTACTACTGTGAGCATCAGGCTGAGAACATCAGCCTTAGTTATCAGGTAAGTAGCTCCGAGGAGGGAGTTGTAGCCTAAGTAATTCCAAGCATCGTATTTGGAGGGGAAATTCGCGAGGTACCATGCTTGATCTTGGTGATAGAGGAGGTCGTTCGTAATGTATCTGAATATGTTAGGGTAGGCTAGAGCGAGCTCCAGGAGGAAGAAAGCTGAGATTATCGAGATCAACGCATGATAACCGTTCAGCTTGAACTCATTTTCCACAAAAATTTTCCTCTTAATGGATAAATATATTGAAATTATGCTCATGGATACGGAAATTATAACTATTATTTCAAATATTGGGATCCTATACAGGAAATTTATAGCGAAGAGGAGGGAGATGAAGAGGCCTCCCATAGCTGCGGATAAGCTCAGGGCTTCCCATAGATCTTTGGAGATCAGGGGGGAGAGAGGCAAGAACATTAAGAATAGGAAGATCATGCAGGAGATCGCGTTAAGTGGTGGCGGGGAGAGGAGGGAGAGAGGCAAGAATATCTGAGGTATCAAGGCCAGTATGAGCTCCAACCTCGGTACCCTAATTTTGAGAGCTCGATCGGAGAGGAGGAAGAGGAGAGAGAGCAATGGTATAGCTAGCAGCGGGATCTCATATATTCCCAGGTTCAGGAGGAAGCTTATGATTATCATCGATATTAAGCAGGCGCCCAACGGGAAGTAGAGACCTTCCAGTTTCATCGCTTAGCTCTGTGGCTAGAATTATTAAAAATTTAGGGATGACCCGAGGCCACCACGGGCCTCAGAGATCCCATTCAAATCTCCGCATTCAAGCGAGCATGGGGATTCATGAGCTCCAGAGGATCCTAAATATGCCATCTAAAGCTATGGCCAGGAAGATAACGCCCTCAACTGGGCTCGCCACTTTGTACATCCTCCTCGCCTCCCCCCTGCTCGGGCTCCTAGCGTACCTTATCGAGTGTATGAGGAACCTGAGCGTTATCGGTAGTGAGAGGACTAAGAATATAGGACCGAGAGGGCCCATGAGGAAGAGGAGCAGCTGAAGTATTATCATGAGTACGTTTGAAGCCACTATCAGCTTGGAGGTCCTCTCTATACCCCAGACTACCGGGGCCATTGGGACTCTAGCAGCTGCGTAATCATCCAGATAGTAGATGGAGATGTACCATATGTGGGAGGGGATCCAGAGGATGGTGATGAGGGCTATCATGATCGCCTGAAGTTCTATCGATCCTCTAGCCGCAGCCCATCCAGCTAGCGAAGGAGCCGCTCCGGCGACCCCCCCGAAGATTATGGATAGAGGGGTGCGCCTCTTCGTCCACATCGTGTAAACGAGTATATCGAAGGCCATACCCAGGGATGTAGCGAAAGCTGTCCACGGATTTATGAGGTAGGAGAGGCCGAGCCCGACGATGAAGAGGAGGAGGCCGAATGAGAGGGCTTCTACCCTGGAAACCCTGCCTGAGGGGACTGGCCTATCCTTAGTCCTGGGCATCATAGCATCTATATCAGCATCTAGAGCCATGTTAACTGAGGTAGTGCCCGATATCGAGAGTAGCATGGCAGCTGTCAGGAGCAGGAGTGCATCGAGCCTCATCCCTCCAGCACCCACATATGTGAATATAGATGTCAAGAGAAGGAGGAACGTCTGCTTAGGCTTCGTGAGACAGAGGAGATCTGATAATTTCACTTTAAAGACCTCAACTTGCATTATCTCACCTCAAGGCTTATACTGATAGAGCTTGAGCACCGTATCCGTCACGGGCACCCCCTCCAGGAACCTGTTATTGACCTCTATGACCCTCCCCCCGAAGGGTAGGGATGGGTTCACGTACATCAACTGGAAGGGGGCCAGGGCTTCCCAACTCGGGTACCTCATCGCGTACTTTATCACTAGAACTGCCCTAATACTCTTATCACCTATCTGGTAGATCCTGCTCCTCCTCACTGGATTCCCAGCTATCTCGAACTCGGTCCTGTTCCCATAATCCTCCATCTTGAACGTGACATATACCTGAGTCCCTCCCAAGCCACTATCACCGCTCGGGCACCCCTCCACCTTACTCGAGACCTCACCATTCGTGAGCTGGACGAAGACGCACTTCTTAGGCCTGTTGAGCTCATCCACTATGTAGTAATCGATCGATGTGTAATTAACCCCCAAATATATGTAGCTAGATTTGTAAGTGACGTTGAAGAAGCTGCTGCCATTCAAGGTGACTTTATTCGCCTTAATGACCTCGGATCCCCAGGGAACAGAGTAAAATTTCATGGATTCGTTATCATAGAGCCATTTCTCAACGTAGTATATGGAGTAACTCCCGTCCCTGAAGTCGACTGGATAGCCCGCCCACCTCCAGAGCTTAGTAACCCTTATAGGATCCCTGAAGAAGTAAGGCACAGCTTCCTTCGTCTCCTGCCTCGTGTGGCCCGCTATAACTATTATATCCCTTCCACCTTTGTATATCGAAATTAGGAAGGTCCTGGGCTCGTTTATCAAATTCGTGGCGTTTTCAGGTGGTATGTAATTTGAGGAGATCTCCCCTACTCCATCGTAAGCCTTGGGTCCTCCCAACAGTATTATGACATCGTAGTTCTCCAGAGCCCTCTGGAAATCCCTTGGCCCAAGTATATCGAATTGTACCCTGGATTCGCTCAAGAGACCGCCTAAGAATATGGCTGTAGGCTCATCAGCCTTATTGCTTATTATAGCAACACTAGGAGGTTTTTCAGCTAGGAGGGGGGCGAAGTTGATCAGCAGGAGGATCAGAATTATTATTGAGCTCCTCATTTCTCCCACAGGAGCGGAGGTGAAGACAAGTTTAAAAACTTTCACAGTGAGTTGGGGGGATGCACGCTAAGCTGATCCTCCTGCTGATCCTCCTCCCCACAACGGGATCCCAAGCCCTCCCATACCTCGAGATATCTAGGCTAGATATTAACGCGAGGACCTTCGCATTTAACAAAGATTTGATCGCTACTCAGAATGAGGAGCTCCTCTTAATGGGGAAGCCCCTCAACATGAGCGATTGCAAGCTATTAGGGGGGAGGGATATATTCATACAGTGCGGAGGGAGTCTCCTGAAGTTACCAGAGCTCAGGGAAGTGGCTAGATGCGAGGGCTGCTCCTTCATCCCTTACTCGGAGGATCGTTACGCGATACTCAAGGACGGCCTCACACTGAGGATAGATGGTCATGAGAGGAAGTTCGATTTAAGGCCTAGAATTGCTAAGTGGTCGAAGGATGGGAATTTCCTGGCGGTAGTTGATAGAGATGAAGCTATTCTCCTATCGGAGGACGGAATATCCCTCAGAGCGGGGTTGAACACTCAAATATTCGATGTAGATGTATCTGGTAAAATAATGTGCGTTGCTTCGAAGGATTGTGAGGTCTTCGCCTTCAGCGAGAGGGGGATAGCTTGGACTAATAAGTTATGCTGCTGCTGCATACCCTTGAAGCTGAGTTCATCGGATGGACTCTTCTTCGTGGCCCTGCAGGGGAAGGAAATAGCTGTACTCAATTCCGAGAGCGGGAGGGTGCTTCAGAGGATAGAGGTGCCCGGTTACTCGATATATTCCTTCGATGGAATTGTGGCCTCGTTGGACTCGAATGGCACACTGCACATATTCGCGGATCTATCTAAATTGAGGGTTGAGGGGAAGAGCTATGGGATATTGCTCAGCTGGAACATACCGGAATGGGTGAGGGGAGAGCTGAACTATGAGCTCAATGGAAGCTCCGGGAGAGCTGAAGTTTCGAGAGAATCCTTCATACCTGTAGGAAGCTCTGGGAGCTTCAAATTAAAGTTGAAGGATTTGAATGGCCTTGAGGTTGAGAGAGATGTGAATTTGAGCGGCTTGGAGGTTAAGCTCTCGCCTGATGGCTTAGTTGAGGTTAGAGGAGAGGGGAAGATCGGGATAAGCGCCCAGGGTAGGATCTACAATGGGACCAAAGCTAGTGTAGACACGGGCTTCCTCCCCTTCTACGAGGTAACGATCCTGAACTACGGGAAGCCCATCGCTACTTATAGATGTTACAACTCGAGGTTCACAATAATCTCTCTCTTAGCGATTCTCCTCATAGCGATAATCCTGAAAAAGTTTTTAGGAAAATGGCGCTAGCATAGCCTATGGATCTCGGTCTAAGGGGCAAGTTAGCTGTCGTAACTGGAGCCAGCTCCGGGATGGGGAAGGCATCAGCGATATCTCTCCTGAAGGAAGGTTCTAGGGTCCTAATATCCTCGAGAAGCGAGGAGAAACTCAAGAAAGCTGCTGAGGAGCTCTCAAGGTACGGGGAGGTTCACTTCAAGGCCTCGGATCTGAGGAAAGCTGAGGACATATCGGAGCTCTATGAGAGGGCTGAGGAGCTAGGAGGAGCTGATATATTAGTTATCAGCTATGGAGGTCCCAGGATAGCCAGATTCAGGGATCTGGATGATAGAGATTGGTATGAAGCATTCGACTTGCTCGTGATGAGCTCAGTCAGGCTATCCAGGCTCTTCGGTTACAGGATGAAGGAGAGGGGATGGGGAAGGGTAGTCCTAATAACTTCAACGGCCGTGAAGGAGGTGAACATGAATATACCCCTATCCTCAGTCGTCAGGACGGGCCTGGCTGGCCTGATAAAGGTATTATCGAGGGAGCTAGCTCCGGAAGTCACGGTAAACGGGATCATGCCGGGCAGGATAATGACCGAGCGCCAGAGGGAGCTATTAGCTTTTAAAGCTGAGGAACTAGGCATAACTCTCGAGCAGATGGAGGAGGAAGCATCTAAGGAGATACCCCTGAGGAGGTTCGGTAAGCCAGAGGAAGTGGGGGATTTGATAGCGTTTCTGTGCAGTGAGAGGGCATCTTATATATCCGGCGCCCTCATTCCAATAGATGGAGGGATGCTCACCGTTGTCGGATAGTTTAACTATCCGTTCCACCTCAGCCTTGGCTTCGGTGGCTTTCAGGGGCAACAGTTCCTCTCATCCTGAGCATGCCCGCTATTATGCCTATCATTTTCGTGACCGCAACGCGGGCATCTCAGCAGCCTATGCCCCATTCAGAGCTAACCTTCCCCCACACCGGGCACAGGCTTTAGTTCCTCCGCGATCTACGTACATAGGAGTTATAAGTTAACTTTTTTGGGAACTGCTGACGTACTCTCATCTGAGGTGATCTTATGGATTTGAAGCTCCTAGAGAGGCTTTCCCTAGCATCTGCTCCGCCGGGTTTTGAGGATGAGGTCAGGGAGATCTTGAAGGAGGAGCTAGAGGGCAGAGTAGATGAGCTCCAAGAGGACGGATTCGGGAACTTATACGCTGTGAAGGGGAGCGGGAGGAAAGTGATGTTCGCGGCTCACATGGATGAAGTGGCAATGATGGTAAGGCATATAGATGAGAGGGGCTTCCTCAGAGTAGTAGCCCTCGGAGGCCTCAGCCCATCGCAATTAGTCGCTCAGAGGGTAGTTGTTCACGGGAAAGTGAAGCTCAGGGGAATAGTGGGCACTCTTCCAGCCCACATGGGTGAGGAGAAGATCCCTAAGATGGATGAGCTTTACGTGGATGTGGGTGCTTCTAGCAGGGAGGAGGCTAGGAGCCTCGGGATAAGGCCGGGCACTCTGATAACTTTCGATTCCCCATTCATATATCAACCTGAGACAGGATCTGTAATTGGGAAGGCATTGGACGATAGATTAGGATGCTTCCTGCTCGCTGAGGCATTGAAGAGCGTGGAACCTGGTGAAAAAATATATGCTGTTTTCACTTGCGAGGAGGAGAGGGGGCTCAGGGGCGCCCAAGTAGCGGCCAATAAAGTGAGGCCAGACCTTGCCTTCGTCTTGGAGGGGACTATAGCATCGGATGTACCCGAGGTCCAGGAGTACAACTATATAACTCAACTGGGGAAGGGGCCGGCGATAAGGGTGATGGATAGGGGATTGATAGTCAAGGGATGGCTCCTAGAATCGATTATAGCTAGAGCTGAAGGATTAGGGATCCCCTACCAGCTCCAGCTATCCCCGGTGAGCAGCACGGATGCTGCGCCTATAAGCTTGAGCGGGGATGGGGTAGCTGTAGGAGTGATCTCAGTCCCGGCCAGGTATATACATTCGCCTCAAGCCCTAGCTAAAGTCAGCGATATAGAGAACTCTCTGAAGCTAGTCAAGAGCCTCATGGAGGATCCCCCGAGGAAGTGAATACAGTAAAATTTTTCAATTATCCCCTCACAATTTTAGATGCATCCCTTCATGACTTACGATAGCGTCATCGCCTCTGAACATTATCTAGCATCTACTATAGCGGCTGAAGTCCTGAGGGATGGGGGAAATGCCGTAGATGCATCTGTAGTAGCCTCCCTAGCTCTCTCAGTACTCCTCCCTCACCTCAGCGGGTTGGGAGGGGATTTCTTCGCCCTAGTGAAGAGGGGGGAGGAGATCAAGTTCATAGATGGAGCTGGCCCTTCCCCCTATGAGTTGAGCAGGGATGAGTTATTCAGAAAGGGGTTCAATGAGATGCCGGAGAGGGGACCCCTCTCGATAACAGTACCGGGTTACTTGGATGCTTTACACCTCATGTGGAAGCTCTACGGAAGTATGGAGTGGAGCTCCTTAGTCTCGAGAGTCGTGAAGCTCGCTGAAAAAGGATTTCCAGTGAGCAAAAGCCTTTCGGAAGCTGTCAAGTCGAATAGAGAGCTCTTATCATCCGACGAGGGGTCTTCATCAACATACCTCAGCATAGGGGCGACTGGATCCAGGCATAATTTTAAAGGGCTCGCTAGGGCCCTAGAAATAATTTCAGAGGATCCTAGAGAATTTTATGAGGGAGAGATAGCTCAGAAGATCGTTAGCTATGTCAGGAAGAGGGGAGGTCTGCTCTCAATCGAGGACCTATCTGAATACAGGGCGGGGGAGGGGAGACCGATATCAGCTCGCATCTGGGGAGGAGTGGCGTACGAGATGCCCCCTCCGACTCAGGGGATAACGACTCTGCACATGATGATGCTCACCGAAGCTTTAGATGGCCCAAGATCCTGGAGCAGGTTGAGGAAGCTGATAGAGATATCTGAGAGAGCTTACAGCATAAGGGACAGGTATTTGACGGATCCTAAGTTCATGGGGGTGAGGGTTGAGGAGCTGCTCCATCCCTCCTCGCTCGAAGGCGCAGCTCCGGGGAGGATGGATGATGGGGACACCACTTTCTTCAGCGTGATAGATCGAGATGGTATGATGGTAGCTGGGATTCAGAGTATATTCTATGCTTTCGGCTCCGGAGTAACTGAGCCTAACTATCAGATAACGCTTAACTGCAGGGCATCGAGCTTCTCATTGAAAGAAGATCATGTGAACAGGCTCGAACCTGGAAAGAGGACTTTACACACGCTATCCTCCCTTATCTTTGAGTTAGATGATGATTGGTATGTCATAGGAACTTCTGGTGGTCATTACAGGCCTCAGATACACTGGTGGCTCTCTACGAACATATTCAAATTCGGCATGGACCTAAGGGAAGCCTTAGACTTCCCTAGGGCTTATTTCGATCTCTCAAAGGGGATTCTAGTCGCAGAGGAGGGGCTGGAGATTGGGAGCGGTGTGAAAGTTGATTTGAGGAGGTATCCATCGAGGCTCGGCGTGGCCGCTCTCACTTGCATGAGGGGGGATGGATTGAGGATAGGTTGCGCTGATTTGAGAGGTGATGGCGGTTGCTCGGGCATCTAGACTGAGAGGATTGCTGAAAGCATTACCGTCGTGATAGTGTCAGTCATAGTGGTCTCCAGGGGTATTATGAAGTTATCCGGATTCAGCCCCTTCCTGAAAGCTACTATCGCCAGGGAGAAGGTGAATAAGGATATTAGGGGGAAGAGGATCGAGTAGACTAGCAGGGGTATAGCGAATGACCTCAGGCTCCCTCCCACTGAGAAGCCTATAATAGCGTATAGGAAGTAGTATATGAGACCAGCGACCCATATCTGAGCTAACTCATTAATTCTAGATGATATCTCGCTGAGGGAAGGTTCCATCAAACCGGTGAATAACTTAGTAGTTGAGGTAGATCCGAATATAGCGCCGCAATCACCCAAGGTATCTATTATTGCCGGATATATCGTTAGGATCCCGGGAGTTTCCTCTATCCTCTTCCTAGCCGAGGAGAGTGAGAACCCCGAGATGCTGGATATTAGAGTCACAGAGGCCACTGTAGGGAAAGACTCCCTGATGGTCCTCCTGAACTCCTCCTCCCTAGAGAAGATCACTATCACTAAGAGAGTGAATATCACGGTGGCTGATGCTATTATATGATTGATGATCGAGGGGCCGAAAGCTATTGTGAGGGCTATGATGTAGGAGATAGTCGCCCATATATCAGCTACCGTGGATGATATCGGATAAACCACGGCATCGGGATCCAGACCCCTCTTGAAGGATTCATGGCCAGCTAATGATGTGGCAGGCACTATCAAAATAATGGCTATGGTCTGCGAGGATATCGCTGTGGATAAGATGATTGGAAGCTCCTCTAAAGTAGCTCCGGAGAATATGAAGGCGAGGGATCCCATGAGGAGGCTCATTAAGAGGGAGAGCGTCACCATCGATGCCAATATCGAGTAATAATATTTAGTGTTCCCCCTGAAAGTGGGCTTCACGGTCCCCAGGTGGAGGCCAGTGCTTATCCTGGCCGCCTCTATCCCGTTCAAAGCCCCTCTGCCAGTGAGGACTATCGGATAGAGAGCTATGCTCCAACCGGTCCTCAGAGCGAGCCCGGAAAAACTCTCCAGGAGGCCTCCGGCTATGAGTCCGCCCATATCGAAGCTCAGTGAGAACATGGAGTCCCTGAGTATCTGGAACTTTCTCTCCCGATCTTTGAGCATCGGAGTCATCACCTTCCATCTTCGACCCTCCTCAACTCCCGGGGTTACTCCGCTGGGGGTTATAACACTTTCCCCCTCATTCTTCTAAGTAAACCCCTCTTGAGTGCTGGGGCATGAGTCATTATATTTTATTGACCCCCAATTAGCCGATGCAGGAGGACATGTTGAGGAGATTGGATTCCTCTCTCATGACGAACTTATTTAAGACGCATAGGATCGTGGTAAAAAAGGCGAAAGGCATTTATGTGGAGGACGTTGATGGGAAAAGATATATGGATTTCATGACGGTGATAACCACAGCTTACCTAGGCCATAACCCGGATTACCTCGTTGAAGCGATAAAGGAAGCAGCTGAGAACCTTATAGCGGGGGGCTCCTACGTCTACTACTCCGAGTACTTACTTAGGGCATCCGAGAAGCTCCTATCCCTCTTCCCGAGGGAGCTAAATAGAGTGGCATTCAAGCCCGGAGGAGGCGAAGCAGTAGAGCTTGCTTTGAAGCTCGCTAGGAAGTTCACGAAGAGGCAGGAAGTTTTAGTGACAATGGGATCCTACCACGGGAGGACCTCGGGGACTCTAACATTCCATGGATCTAGGAAGAAGGAGTTCGCCCCATTAATCCCTGGAATGAGCTATGTGCCGTATCCTTACTGCTATAGATGTCCAGTGAAGGCAGATAGTTGCGAGAGCTGCTCTGATTCCATCTTACA
>JGI20130J15133_1002549_pt1 | contig 13416 bp, 15 predicted proteins | sample WasSprMetagenome_FD_15133 | JGI IMG/M metagenome (IMG submission 15133) | reverse complement strand
AGGTTTTGGAGACTTTTACCTTAAAGACAAATACATTCTCATAAAAGCGCCATTCATAAACGAGCCTGAAATATGGGCTGGTTTCCTTGAAGGCTTATTCGCCACGGATTTGGACATAAAAACTACAGCTCCTCCATTTGTTTTCGAGATAAAATCTGCGCCAAGCAGTTAGCGACTATTGCTATGAGAGAAAGGCTTCGTTTCACTAATAGTAGGTAGTTTTCAGAAATTATAAGGCTTAAATAATATTGTTTTATTAATATATGAAAATAGTGTGATGATCTTGAGGGAACAGTTTGACGGCCACAAAATATGTGAAGCCCTAAGCGACGCCACGCGGACAAAAATTTTCAAATACCTGTTGCAGGAGTATCCAAAGGCTAGAAAAATCAGCGAGATAGAAAAGATTTTTAATAATTCCATTTCATCAACAACTGTATCTTTTCATCTGAAAAAGCTTCGTGAGGCTGGGTTAGTAGTGACCGACGGACATAAAAGGGGGTTTAGGGCGGTTCAGAAAGGTGTAAACATAAGTTTCAACGATAACGGGTTTCATATAATGGGGGAATAGAATTGCGTGAGGCGATGCTTTACCAAAAGTTAGAAGACAAAAAAGTGAAATGCAACCTGTGCGGCAGAAGGTGTCTAGTAAATGATGGTGGAACAGGATTCTGCTTAGTGAGGAAAAACGAGGGCGGCACCCTTTACTCGCTTGTCTATGCAAAGGCTATATCTGCATGTGTAGACCCTATAGGGAAAAAGCCGCTTTCCCATTTTAACCCCGGAGCCTCCGTAATGTCAATAGCAACGGTGGGTTGTAACTTTCGATGTCAATTCTGCGACAACTGGATGATAAGCCAAGAAAAGAAAATAGCCGGCAGAGATTTCCCACCACAAGAGGTTGTTAAGGCGACGCTGGACAATGGATGTCAAGGAATAAGCTACACCTACACAGAGCCAACAATATTTTTTGAGTATGCTTATGAAACGGCTAAGCTTGCACGCCAAGTTGGATTCTTCAACACTTTTGTGACAAACGGGTATATGACGCCGGAAGCCGTTAAAACAATAGCGCCTTACCTTGACGCGGCGACAGTGGATTTCAAAGGCGGAGGCGACCCAGAGTTTTACAAAGCTTTTTCATCTGTCGCATCCGTTGAGCCTATTTATGAGTCTTTAAAGGAAATGAAGCGGAATGACATTCATATAGAAATAACAAATCTTGTTGTGCCAAAAATGGGAGATTCCATAGAAAGGATAAGGGAACTTGCGGCATGGATAAAAAGCACGCTTGGCGAAGACACGCCATTTCATTTGTTGCGTTTCCATCCAGACTACCAGTTAACAAACATTCCGTCAACACCAATCGAAACTTTAGAGAAGGCGTATGCAGCGGCAAAGAGCGCTGGTTTAAACTACGTTTACATCGGAAACGTTCCTGGGCATCCAGCTGAAAACACCTACTGTCCAAGCTGCAACGAACTTTTGATTAAGCGTTACAGCTTTGAAATTGCAAGATGGAATCTTACGAAGGATATGCGCTGTCCCGTGTGTGGGCGGGAAATCCCAATTAGAGGCAAACTGCACACAAGCGGATACACCTATCCCTACGCTCTATTTTAGGAAATTTGCCCATGTGGAGTTTTCTTCGTCCAGACGCNGTGGATGTTCTAAANGATGAAATGGCGAGGAAAAGNTTAGCNAGATATTTCGCTGTAATGCAAAATGAGAAGCCAGCAAAGTTTATGATAGCAAAAAGGCTTCCAGCAGATTTTAACGAAGCTTCTCCTCTAGAAAATCTTTGGCAAAAACATACAGAACTCACCAGCGCCTTCTTAGAACTGGAAAAAGAAATAGACAACAGCCAAAAAAGCTTGCAGAACATGTCAATCCCCCATAAGTCTTACCTAGACTTAAAAATTGAAATCGCAAAACGCATTCTTAGCAAGTGCCATTTTTGTGTTCGAAGATGTGGTGCCAACAGACTTAAGGGCGAAATTGGCTTTTGCAAGTGTGGAAAAGAAATAACGGTCTCAAGCATTTTTGAACATATGGGAGAGGAACCCGAACTGGTTCCCTCTGGAACCATTTTCACCATGGGATGCACCATGCGCTGCAAACATTGCCAAAACTGGACCATATCCCAATGGATAGAAAAAGGCGAGACCTTCAAGCCTGAAAAATTGGCTGAAGAGGTTAAATATTTGCGCAAAGGCGGTTGCAGAAACGTGAATCTTGTTGGCGGAGAACCAACACCATGGATGGAACAGTGGTTCGAAGTTTTCAAGCACGTGAACATAAATGTCCCAGTGGTTTGGAATTCAAACACTTACTACAGCCAAGAAACAGCTCAACTTTTAGCCGGATTCGCCGACATCTACCTATTAGACTTCAAGTATGGGCCCGGTGGATGCGCGGAGAGAATTTCTGAAGCCCCAAAATATTGGGAGGTGTGCACACGCAACCATTTAACGGCTAAAAAATATGGAGAACTCATAATACGCGTTCTAGTCTTGCCAAACCACCTTGAATGCTGCACAAAGCCTATACTGAACTGGATTGCTGAAAATTTGGGCAAGGAAACAAGAGTAAATGTAATGTTTCAGTATAGGCCAGAGTGGCGGGCGCATGAAATCCCAGAGCTACGGCGAAGATTAACTAGGGATGAAATGGAAACAGCCATCAAATTAGCAAAAGAAGCAGGATTAAAAAACTTTATAACATAAATATAAGCTCGGCTTTAACGAAAGCTATTTCTTAAGGCACGCTCACTTCTAAAACAAAAGTGATTAGAATGCCTTATTGTCCAGAGTGCGGCGGAGAAATGCTTTACATAATAGCCACCAAACACTACGTTTGCCAAAGCTGCGGGTTGTCTGTGACACAGCAAGAGCTTATGGAATTAAGGGAAAAACTGAAGCCTTCTTTTGAAACCGAGGAAGAAGAGAAGGAAAAACGGAAAAAAGAATACCTAAAGTGGTGGCTCAGCAAGAAAAAGTGAAACGCCGATACAGTTTATTTAGGCGTTTATTAGCAAACAGCATAAAAGGAACCCGTTTATTTCTTTATTCTAGGCGGAATATGAAAATGGAAATAGTCTGCGTAGGCAATGAGCTTTTAATAGGCAAAACATTAAACACCAATGCCCAGTGGCTAGCTAAACGCGCAACTTCTTTAGGGATAATGGTGAAAAGGATAACTGTGGTAGGCGACGAAGTTGAGGAAATTGCATGCGCTATACGTGAAGCTTTGCAGCGAAAACCTCGTTTTATAATTACAACAGGCGGATTGGGCCCAACCTTTGATGATAAAACTTTAGAAGGAATAGCTAAAGCTCTAAACCGTAAGCTGGAATTGAACCAAAAAGCATTGCAGATGATTAAAGAAAAGTATGAGGCTTATGCCAAAGCGGGAAAAATCGAGAAGGCTGAAATGACTCCTCATAGGGTTAAGATGGCGATGCTTCCTGAAGGGGCGGAGCCACTGCAAAATCCTGTGGGTACAGCACCCGGGGTAATTATAAAAGTCAATGATACATTTTTGATTGCACTTCCCGGTGTTCCATCAGAAATGGAAGCCATTTTCGACGAGTCTGTGGCTTTTCTGCTCAAAAAAGAAGCTGGAGAAGCCATGTTTTTTGAAGCCAGCATATATGCGGATGGCATTATGGAATCCACTTTGGCTCCTTTAATTGACTTAACAATGCATGACAACCCATATGTTTACATAAAATCTCACCCTAGAGGCGAAGAGAAAAAGCCTCACATAGAAATCCACTTATCAACGACAGCAAAAGACTCTAAAACTGCAAAGGATCGTTTGGGCAAAACGATAATTCAGCTTTCAGAACTGATAAGGAAGAAGGGCGGAAAAGTCAAGGTTTAGAAGATCCTTTCAAAGAAAATCTTTATCAGGTTAGAAAATGCTAATATGGTTGGTTGCGATGAGGGCAGGCTAGACGCTGATAGTGGATGATTGAAAATCCGGGTGTCTGAAGCAACCGTTTAAAGCCTATTTTCACTACTAATTTCTATTTCATAAGACCCATAAACCAGAACGCGTAATATCTCACAGACCAAAATGAAGCAAAAAATTCCAAAAACACTCGCATTAATAACAATTCTAATTATACTTTCCTATCTAATTCCACAATGCCTTTCCGATGGCTACAGCTTATCTTATAAGCTTCTAGACAGTCCAGATGGTTCCGTAGAGTATAAACTAAATGTTGCAGTTCCCCAATCACTTTACGAATATTACCAAGGTAAAGATCATAAACTATATTCAGCTAAAGACTTTGCCAAGTTCGTTACTCCATATGCTTTAAAACCCATAGCGGACAAACTCTCCGAAATTTACCAAGGCATCGACGAAAATTTTGCGAACGGAGTTCTAATGATTGTACATCAAATACCTTACAGTGCAACTAAACCTGCTAAATACCCCGTGGAAACACTGGTGGAAAATAGCGGCGACTGCGATTTATTAAGTTATATTGCTGCTTCTATAATGAAAGCCGGTGGACTTGATGTTGTACTTCTATATTATGAAAATAAGGCCCACATGAATGTGGGAGTCCATCTTTCACGTGCACCTCGCGATGCAAGAACCCCTGTATGCTATGTAACTTACAATGGAGTTCGATACTATATGGCTGAATGCACTGGTGAAGGCTTGGAAGATGGTTGGAGGGTTGGAGAATGCCCCCAAGATCTAAGGCATGAAGAAATACAGATAATCACTCTTGAAAACTGTGAACAATGGGCCCCTGGGCAAGTTTCCGCAAGCTACAAGACTTTAAATTCTTCAACTATAGCGTTGGAAGCTTCCTCCACCTTCGTTTTCCAAGGAGGCACAGTCACTCTCTCTGGTCAACTTTTGCCGAACCTACAAAATGAAATAATAACAATTTATGTTAAAGTGGGCGCCTCTTCATGGAAAACGTTGGCTACGACTAAAACGGATTCCAATGGGAGGTTCATGTGGGTTTTAAATGTTAATGAAACAGGCTTGTATTACATCCGCGCAAGCTGGTCTGGAGACAGCGATTATGTCGGAGCAGATAGCCCAATAATAAGTATAACTGCCCTCTCCACACTCTCTATCGCGTTCTTAGCGATTACAATATCTTTAATCTGTATAGGCACCGTAGCATTAATCATGACAAAGCAGAAATACAGCGAGATGGAAGAAGAGCCGCAAGTTCCAGAAGTTCCTTCCTTATTTAAAAGGATATAGAAAAAGCTTTTACCATTAAGCTTAGGTTTATCTACTGTTCCCCCTCCTAAATGAGGTGAACCGCAAATGTTTATGGTATTCATCATTGGAACTGCAGGATCAGGAAAATCTCTGCTTACAGCAGCCTTTAGTGAATGGTTAAAGATGTCAAAACAAGATGTTGCAATCGTAAATTTGGACCCTGGCGCTTTAACACTGCCATATTCGCCTGACATTGACGCCCGAGACTACATAAGCGTGGATAAACTAATGGATGAGTACGGTCTTGGTCCTAATGGCGCCTTAATAATGGCTGCTGATCTGCTCGCAGATGGTATTGAAAAAATTTCAAGGGAGATTGAAGAATTAAAATCAGACATTGTTTTGGTTGACACTCCAGGGCAGATGGAATTGTTTGCTTTCAGAGCCAGCGGGCCATTCATAGTCAGCGAAATTACCCGTGAACCAAAAGTGATAGTATACCTATTCGACTCCGTTTTTTCAATGGACCCGCTAAATTATGTCTCAAACCTTTTCCTTTCCGCAGCCGTCTACAACCGTTTCCTCCTCCCCCAACTCCACATACTTTCAAAATGCGATCTGCTTCCTGAAGAAAAGGTTAATCAAATCGTAGACTGGTCTGCTAATCCAAACGCCTTGGAAAACGCTATTGAACAGAAACTTGAGGGGACAAAGCGTCTTTTAAGTAGGAACATGATGAAGGCAATTTATCAGCTTGGTTTAAAATTTCTCTTAATACCAGTTTCAGCAAAAACCAATGAGGGAATGGTGAACTTTAACATGTCTTTAGAACGTATACTCACCTGTGGAGATAAATATACGTATTAGCGGGAAGCCCGTTTCAGCAATCGTCAAGAAGAGTCCATGTTGCAGCCATGGCTCCATACTCCGCCACTTGTGGAGTGTCGGCGCCTCCAATTACAATAACATCATTTTCTTTCGGCTTGAAAATTTTAATCAAGTGTTCCGTAAGGTTTGGAAAATCTTTTGCAGCGTCAATGCTTACTGATGGAATGATGAAACGTCCCTCCTTGAATATGATGGCTGCAGCACCTTTTGCACCAACCTTCACTGCAGCGTCACGCTGCTCTATTCCTGATTTAATTTTGTTTCCACAATTTCTGGCTAATATTGCAAAATTGTAGCTCGCATGTATCAGCTTATTTCGTTCAATTTCAACTTTTTCGCTAAAGATTTTTCTATATTCATCCCAAAGTTTCGCCCCTTTACTTGTAAGTCTGCACCCCATTTTTGAGGTTGAGAGTAATCCAGCCTGCTTTAACCTCTTGATTATGGTGCGCGCAGCACCTTCTCCAACTTTTAGTTCTTCCGCAAGCTTGCCGCGGCCTATTGGCTTTTCAGCGACAAGCTCTAATGTTCGCAATATGTGCAACACTGAGAATGTTGGAGTGGGTCCCGGAGCCTTTTCGCCCGCGACTTCCTCCAAAAAACTTTTAATCTTATTTGGCATGAATTTTCACAATCATAGTTTTAGATTATTTGATTATTAAAATTATCTGAGCTTTTGGAATAGGCATGTGCGTTTTACTAGCGTCTATTTTCTGACATAGAATTCTCTTACTATGCCTGCTGTTAGTGCAACAAGACCTACAGTTAGTAAGTATAACATCGGGTAAATGAATACTGAAAGCATGGATTCATAGGTTAATGCTCTTGGCAATTGTGGAGAGAAGAACACTGCAATCCAAATTATAACGAAAGTGGCGATGCAACCAATGCCTAAACCCACAGCAAGCCCGTGCATAAAACTACTTTTATCTTCTGAATTTTCTGTTCTCGGTTTTTCTTGTTTTTCTACCTTTTGTTCAAGTTCTTGTTCAGAAGATTGTTGCTCCATTTCCATAAGCTCTTGGGTTTCCTGTTCTGTTTTTTGCTCTTCTGAGTTTTCATCGCTGAATTGGGTTTCCTGTTCGTATTCCATGACCTTACCCCTCTTGTGATTTGTTAGTAGTGAATTAATAAAACTATTCAATTTCAGATTATTATTCAGAATATTAATCTGGAATATAGAAAAATTATTTTGATACAAGTATAGGCGCAAGTTTTTCTATTGCAGCTTTAAGTTTGTTCCACTCTTCAATGTTTCTTATGTTAAACTTATGCTTCCTCTTCCAAGCGTCGTTTCTTCTTTGCCATAAATATAAACCGATTGACCGTCTACCAAAGGATTCAAAAACCACTATGGCCTCCCACCATTTTTCGCTTTTAAAAATTGTAACGTAGTCAACAACCTTGTAGAAGTCTGATATGGGTAATTTTTCACTTGCCTCAGCCATTCCTTGTCCACCTTTGTTTGGCTTTTGGCTTTCAGCAAATGGGTATTTTTCCTTGCGCTAGCTCCATGCAGAATTTATCTATGTTTTCAAGTTCATACTCCAGTACTGCCGCTATTTCGTGTCTAACTTTTTCCAGTGAATTATTATCTTTCATTACAACTTGGGCTGCTGCTACAGCTGGTTGATCTATGGGGTGTCCGATTTTGCTTAAGAGCCATATGTAAACCTCTTCAAGTTCTGGCACTTCTTCATAGATATGTTGGGCAACCTTGAAGGTTAAAACGTTATAGATTTTTCCAACATGGCTCACTGGGTTTTTGCCAGCTGCTGCTTCTGAGCAGAACGGCCTGTTTAACGATATCAGTCCATTTACACGGTTTCCCCTTCCAACTTGTCCAGAGTCTCCGCTGTCTGCGCTTGTTCCCAAAACTGTTAAGTATAATCCTCCTATTCCTCTGCCGCTTACATCTAAGGTGTTCAATTGGATATTTATACTGTCAAAATTCGTGTTTCCACGCACAAATTTGTTAATTTCATCTAATATTTTCGCTTTTTTCTCAAAGTAGCCTTCCTCACTGGTTATGTAGCGGTCTACGAAAGCCATTGAAATTGTTAAGTTTAGATTATTGTTGGTTCTAAAGCCCATTACCTTTATGTCTTCGCCTGATTCAGGAAACTTTTGCTTAAATTCTTTTGAGTTTAGAAACTGTTCAGTTTTTAAGACTGTTTTCTCCGTTCTAGTCATGGGAGCATAACCAACAGCCGCAGAAGTGTCATTGGCTCCCAATTTTTCACCTTTTCGCTTGAAAATGTCCACGAGGCCTGCTGAGCCTGGTTTTAGTTCTACTTGATACTTCACATGTTTTTCTGGATCTACGAATCGCATGTTTTTCTTAAACCATTCTTTTGCAACGTTTATGGCTATTTCTTCAACATTAATTTTTGTGCCGTTAATTTCTGTTGTTGCTCTATCGCCGAACACAAAGAGCATTGGCTGTTTTACGTAACCTCCGCCGAATCTATTTTCTGATTGCCCAGCCACAAGTAGGGACTTGTCAACATTATGGTGCAGTATTGTGCCTGTTTTTTCTAGGTATTCTTTGCTTAGGCGTAGGGAAATTTGTTCCATTACTGCATCGCAGATGTAATCGGGGTGTCCTAAGCCTTTTCTTTCAACAATTTCTATTCTTTGTTTTTCAAGGGGTGTCTGTTTCAAATTTTCAACTATTATGTTTCGCATGTTGAGCCTCCGCGCATGTGAAGTTTCAACTGTATGTGCAGAAACAAATATATATTTTACTGTATTGTTTCTACATTAGAAAATAACTGGTGGTTATATTGGCAATCACAGGCCCTTTGCTCAAAAAGTTAAGGCTGGAAGCAAAATTAACTCAGAAGAAATTGGCAGAAATGGTGGGAGTTTCACAAGCTCATATAGCAAAAATAGAACAGGGAAAGGTTGATCCTAGGCTTTCAACCATAAACAAGATCCTGCAAGTTTTAACAGAAAGCAAAGAGAAAAAGTGCAGAGACTTAATGACGAGAGGAGTACTTTCTGCAAGGCCAAATGACAGCGTCCTAAAAGTCAGCGAATTAATGGTGCGCAACGCCATTTCCCAGATGCCCATAATTAACGGAAATAAAGTTGTGGGAACAATAACTGAGGAAAACATAATCAGAAAATTGGGTTCAAATATATCAGAAGAAAAAGTGGGAAATGTGATGGATCCGCCGTTGCCCATGGTATCAGAAGAGACAAGCATCAGTGCGATTCTGCCATTACTTGAAAGACGCCAAGGAGTGCTGGTTGTAAAGGGCAAAAAAGTTGTTGGAATAATAACACGTTCAGACGTCTTAAAAACCATAGGATAAGTGGTTGTGGATGTCACTGCAAGATTTCAATCAATATGCTGAGCAAGCAATTAGAATGTTAAGAGAAGAAAAGCCAAAAGAAGCCTTGATAGTTCACCACGATGACGCTGATGGTTTATGTTCAGCTGCAATAATAAAAGGGGCTTTAGAGCGTGAGGGTTTAAGGGTTACAACTTTATGTCTGGAAAAGGTTTACACAGAAGTAATTACTGATCTGCACTCAAAAGAAGGGCGCATAATTTTTTACGTGGATATAGGCTCATCCCATGCAGATTTAATATCCGAATATAATAAAGGGCGAAATCTCACCATAATCCTAGACCATCACGACCCGAAAGCGTCTAAAGATCCGAGGGTTTTAGATTTAAATCTTGAAAACTTCGGCTTTAAGGGAGAAACAGACTTTTCAGGAGCTGCATGCTGCTACCTTTTTGCAAGAACTTTAAACGAAGCAAATTTAGATTTGGACTATTTAGCTCTTGTTGGAAGCTGCGAAATCCCAGAAGGCTACAAATCAATAAACAAAATGATTCTTGAAGAGGCCATAAAAAATGGAAGAGTTAACAAGAAAGGGAAAAGTTTTGAAATTGCAAAGTTTAAGGTTAACATAGATGCTTTGTTTTCAAAACTTCAGATTCTCGGGGCTGCTGGCTACTATGAGGGCGGGCCAGATCTTGGAATAGAAACATGCTTAAAAGGAATAACCAAANAAGCTGAGGAGAAAATTGCAGCTTTAGAGGATAGGCGCAAAAAGGTTAACCGTAGACTTTTGNGGAGGCTTTNCCATGAAAGACTTAGGGAAACAAATCATATCCAATGGTTTGACGCTGGAAACATGTACGCNGGCATGGGAACAAAAGTCATCGGGCAATTCTGCTCTTTTCTCTCATATCAAACACGTCTAATAAAGCCAAACAAGTACATCCTAGGCATTGTTAATGTGCCTCCAGAAATCCCAAAATGGGGAAGGTTAAAAGAAAATTTTGTAAAGGCTTCGATGAGAGTGCCTAAACAAATGCAACAACTGATCGACGAGGGAAAGTTGCCAGGGGCAGTAAACCTTCTAGACAAGGCCTCTGAAGGTTTTGGAGTAGCTGACGGCCACCAGTACGCTGCAAGCGTAATAGTTCCTGTTAATAGGAAAAATGAACTTATAGAAAATGCTGAAAAAGTTGCACAAACTAGTGGCTAGTAATGTTTCTTAGAAACCAGATTTAATGGGGTTACTGGTTTTCATAATCTCTCTGAGAAAAATTGTTGCATATGAACCACGTTGAAGCATAAAGCTTAATTGCACTTTCCATTTCAATGGGTTAGTGTTGTCCCTTAATATTTCGTCAAGCGAAAAATCGTTCAGTAGAGTTAAAGCCGTCCTCACTCCACCTTTTAGGCTTAATTCAGGCATTCCTTTAACCTTAAAATTTTCTGGGAATACGCCTTCCTCATCTAAAATTTGTTTTTCAATTTCTCCTTGGGTGCCTTGAGACAATTTCTGCTTAAAACCAAGGAGCGGAATAGCCACGCGCATTTTTCCAGTTTCAACTTCTGCGTTAATGTGAGATAGCGTTTCATGGCTTGCCACCATGTAGTTTTGGGTGATCGGCAACTCAGAAGGATCCACTTTCACTACATAATCGCCAACTTCAGCCTTGCTAAGCGGAAGCCCTAAACTTATTCTCCTGCTTAAAAACCTATTAAACAGATATGATTGATAGGCTTGTGGGAAAAGTATTAACAACTTTTTAGGGAGTCTCCTAAAGGCTCCCATGAAGTCGTTGTCTCTTTTAGCCAGATGTTTGAGCATAAGCCTTTCATAATACAATTTTTTAGGAAAATCCTTTAATGCTTGTTTAAAGTCCCGTGTTTTCCAAAGTTGTTTGCGCACTTGCCTTGATTCTGGGTGCTCGTNAGGAGTTGATTTAGCAAGAAAAAGCATAGCTGCCTTTTTAAAGTCTCCTTGGATAAGNGCTTTTCCAACAANGTGTGTTATGGGCCGAGTGGTGCCAAACCTTTGGTGACCGAAGAAATTTGGAACGCCTCCAAGGTCTTCAATATTCTTTACAATTTTTGCAATCCGCTCTTTGATTGTTGATTTTGAATGGCGTATGTTTCTAATAACNACTTGGAAATTGTTTCCCAAAAGGTAATANGATGANATGGGACTGTGGAAAAAGCCAACCGGGTAAACTTTAACATCTTTAACAGAAACCTTCCGGGCGTCTTCGATGGAAACATTTTTCAAAGTGATGTGCTGGGCTGTGATCGCTTTTGTGTCTTTTATGCCTGCTATGTGAATATTGTCAGTGCTTATGCCTAGCTGTTCGGCTATGGCTTTAAGGGCTATGAAAGTGTCTTTGTTGCGCTTTATGAGAACACAAAGCAAGTAAGGCTCCCTTATTGTTGGGGAACCCGAAACTTGGCTTTCCCGAGGCTGCAGTCCGGCTCTGGAACCGTTAACCAATTTTTCTTCAACAATAAAATCTTCTGCAGAATGCCGAATAACCCCTCCTATTCCCGGCGAGTCTGTTGCATAAACCTCTATGCCTATTAATTTTTCAACTTTAGGAATAAACAAAGCGTTATGCCTTCTATAAAAGCGGAAGCGCACCCGTTATTTTATCTATTTTTTCCGTTGGTGCTGGGCCTATCCCCAAGCATGTTATTGTTCCTGGCGGAATTTCTGTCAATCCTCTATCGATGATTAATGCGCGCGGCAAAGCCGATTCCCCCGCCTGCTTTTCCAGCTCTAAAAGCTCTTTTTCGCTCTTAACCTTAACCACAACCTTACATTGTCCCTCACTCATCCAAGCCTTCCACCAAGACTTATGACTTTGGCGTGCCTCTTCTGCTGCTGAGACTGCTGCGTGACCCGCTTGTGCGGCCATTTTGCCCTTACTCAGTTTTAAATCGGAGCGGAAAACAATAACTTGTTTAAATCGGAATTCAGCCATGTATTTTCCCATCCGTTTTAAACAATTGTGAGTGGTTTAACTTTAAGAATTTGCCGATAAATAACTGGCGAAGAAGTAGGCTAGGGCGGCAAGAATTCTTGGATTTTTCCCTGCTTTAAGAATTGCTTGCCCTTGCAAATCTATCTCTTTAAAATTCTTGACAGCCTTGTCCAAGCTTATTTTTCTGTAAAAACCTATTATGTCATCTAACTTTTTATCAGANATTTTATCCAACATTCTCCTGATAATAAGCATGACCTTCATATCGAAACCTAAAATTTCCCTATAGCGCTTTTGATAGGCACTTAAAAACTTGGAGGAAAAGTCATCCTTGTTTAAAGCTTTAAGGGCAACTTCAACCGCTATTTTTGCNCAGTTTAAACCGAATATTACCCCGCCGCCTGTTGTGGGTTTTACTTGGGAAGCCNCATCTCCTACTGCTAGAAAACCATTTGAGTATGCCTTAGGAATTGGTCCGCCTAAGGTTATGGGGTGAAGAGATTCTCGGAGAATTTTTGCCTTCCTAAGTTTTAAAGAGGCTGCTGGATGCTTGTGCATGAGGTTTCGCATAAACTCTTTTGGGTTTCCTTTTCTGACAGCCAATCCAACTTTAGCTTTTCCGTCGCGTTTTGGAATTAGCCAAGCGTAGAAGCCTGGCGCGTAGACGCTTCCAAGAAAAACTTCAACAAAGTCTGGCTCAATGTTTTTAACATTTTCAACTTCTGCTTGAAACCCGTGGACAATCATATCATTTCTAGGCGTGTGCAAACCTGTCTGTTTTAATAGCCTTGAAGATATTCCCTCTGCATCCACAACAATTTTAGCTGAAACTTCAAAAGTTTTCCCATTTTGTTGGACATTCACGCCTTTAACATACGCTTTATCAATGATTAAAGATTTAACATGCGAATTTAGCTGATAATGGGCGCCTGAATCTTCAGCCAACCGTGCAATATGCTTATCAAACAATGTGCGGTTAACAGCACATGTTATTGGCGAATCGAAGCGAACTGAAAACTCTGCACCATTTGGGGAATGAAATTTCGCTCCATAAAAAA
>JGI20130J15133_1002531_pt1 | contig 13475 bp, 7 predicted proteins | sample WasSprMetagenome_FD_15133 | JGI IMG/M metagenome (IMG submission 15133) | reverse complement strand
CAATCCTCCTCAATCAACGCAACAAAACCCAACAACTACATTTTTATCCTCTGGTGAAAAGAAAGTAACTCTTTCAGTTACAGATTCTGATGGCTTTGGCCTTTGTTCTACTTCAACAATTATTAATCTCAAAAAACCTCTTCCTCGTTGGGAATTACTTTTTAATCCTTCTCTTTGGTTCAAAAAGCTTTTTGCGAGCTTGAGAGAACTGTTCTATTGATTTTGATTGCAAAAATTGATTTTAATTACTGAAAAACTCGAATTTTCAAATAATTTTTTCCAAGTTTTAGAATTCCAATTTTGTCATTCTAAACCAAAATTTAAAATCTAGCACATTAAAAAGCCATGGCAAATTAATGTGCGACAATTGAACGGAGAGAAAATTTATTTTTGTGCGACAAAAAATTTGTGGCAAAATGTGTTAATGAATTTTTAGTATCTCAATAAACTTTTAATGAAATGATTTTTCAAGTGTCATAAAGAAATTTTTTTAACAAAAAATTTTAAAAAATAATGAAAAATTTTTACACTCCTACAATGAGAGGCTCTGTTTCCAAAAGCACTTCTTCTAACTCGTCTAAATTTTCCAAAACCATGCCAGCTCCTCGAACCACTGCGGTCATTGGGTCATCGATCAAATTTGCTTTAATTTTAGTTTCTTTTTTTATCAGTTGTGCCAAGCCTCTCAATTGAGATCCTCCTCCTGCCAAATATATTCCGTTTTTGATAATATCCCCAATCAATTCTGGAGGCGTTTCTTCTAAAACCGATTTAATTTCGTCTACGATCGTTTTTACTGTTTTTTCTAGCGACTTTCTTATTTCATCGTCTGTTATCGTAATTTCCTCTGGTAAACCCGTTACCAAATTTCTTCCTCTAACTTGAATTTCTTTTTTTTCTCTTTGGGGATAAGCGCTCCCAATTTCAATTTTTACTCTTTCTGCCATTCTTTCTCCGATTAAAATTTTGTATTCTTCTTGAATGTATCTTATTATATCTTCGTTCATTCTGTCTCCTGCTACTCTTAAACTTCTTCCAACAACAATTCCCCCCAAAGAAATTACTGCCATTTCAGTCGTTCCTCCTCCAATGTCAACGATAAAATTTCCTTCTGCTTCTTGGACCACAATACCAACTCCGATCGCAGATGCCATTGGTTCTTCTATCAAATAAACCTCTCTTGCTCCTGCTGATTTTGCAGCATCTAAAACTGCTTTTTTTTCAACTTCTGTCACTCCAAAAGGAACTCCAACGATCACCCGAGGTCCTATGAATTTTTTCCTTACTGCTTTTTTAATAAAATATCTCAACATNTGNTCTGTACTTTCAAAATCAGAAATTACTCCAGACCTTAAAGGTCTTACCGCAACGATGTGAGAAGGAGTTTTTCCAACCATTTTTTCTGCTTCTTTTCCTACTGCCAAAATTTGTCCTGTTTTCTGATTTATTGCGACAACAGATGGTTCTTGAATGATAATTCCTTTACCTCTCAAATAAACTGCAGAGTTTGCGGTTCCCAAGTCAATGGCAATGTCATCTCCCAAAAAAGAAAGATAATTTAACAATTTTTTTGCAAATTTCATTTTAAAAAATTTATCACGAAAAAAATTTTTTTTCAACAAAATTTTGTTTTTTGAATTTCTTGACAAAAAAATTGATTCTAATAAAATTAAGTAATATGGAAAACGGAGAATCAAAAAAAAGAATAGTTTTTTTGACCTCTCTGATAATTTTGGTTTTGGTTTTTTCAATCTTTAGTTTTGNAATTTACANGTCCTANAAAAAAACAAAAAAGGTTTTACCAAAAGAAGAAAAAGAAAGAGTGATTCAGCAAAAAAAAGAGCTAGAACAAAAAATTGCAGAGTTAAAAAAGAAAGAGGAGGAGGCAAAACAAAAAGAAGAAATTTTAAATCAAATTAGTGCCAAAGAGGATGTGAAAGTTGACGGAGTTGAAATTCAAGATTTGGGAAATGAAAAATTAGTGAAAAATTTAGAACAAAAATATGAAATCAAAATTCCCAAAAAATTGATTTTAGCAAGGAGCGTTGAGAGTTCTGAATTAAATTTTTTCGTTCCGGATGAAGAAGGAGATTTAATTTGTCCTGCAGCGAAATATTTTCCTTCAGATTTGAAAATTGAAGTTTTAGACAAAAAATTTTTAGAAAATGAATTTTTCTTTTCTCCGCCAATAAAAGAAGCAGAAAAATTATCTCTTGAAGATTGGGTGAAAAATTACTTAAAAATTTTTCAAGCTTCAAAAGAAGATATTAATGAAGACAAGGACCTAAAAGATCTTTATAAAACTTTTCCGCCTTATTTTAAAAAATTAGGATATCAAAAAATCGGAGAGAATAATTTTTACAAAGTTAGATTTTTTGAAGTAAGGGGAACAGACATTCCTTACGACATTTACTTTTTAGAAAAAGAAGGAAAAATTTTTGCGATTTGGGTAGGGGATTGGGCAGAAAAAATTGCTGGTGTTGAAAAAATTTTTGATCCTGAAGCTTTGACTTCTTGTAAGGTTAAAATTCCACAAAAAGAAATTGAAGATTATTTGAATACTTTTAAGCTACGATGAAAAAAATTTCAAAAATTATTTTCTTAACATTTTTATTTTTACTTTTTAGTAAAAGCGAATTTGTTTTTGGTGTTTGCGATGAAAGATTTGGTACTTATGCTGAACAGGCTGCGAAACAAGTTTTAGGTTGCGAAGAAGTAAAGATTGGAAATCGATTGATAAAAACAAAGGATATAATTTTAGCTGAAATAGCTCACGAAAGTTGTTGTGGAAATCCAAAATGCGGTAGTTTTAGAAGGCCAATATATTATCACGGAAAAGGGGCAGATTATATTATGAATCTTTGTAAACAGTTAGGACGCGACCCAGAAAGCTGGGATCCAAGCAGAACATGCGTGGTAACTTTTGATGGTGGAATGGGTTGGGCTCAATATATGCCGGACACTTGGAAAGATTTAATTGTTAAAGGTGGTTATCCTTATGGAGTAAAAGATCCTTGGAACGATAGAGACGCTGCTTATTTAGTAGCCATTCATTTAAAAAAGAGAGCTGGTCCAGGAGGGTTTTGTGAAAATCCAGTAGAGTCCATAAAGAAATATAACGGAGATGGATTAGCGTATGTACACAAAGTTTTAGAAAATTTAGGTAAGAATATTAAAGAAATTGCTGGCGAAATTAAAAGAGAAGTTACTGAGGAGATAGAAAAAACTATCGAAAGGTTTTGGAAAGAATATAATCGTTTAGAACTTGAATATCCTGAAATTTTCGGACTAAAACCAAAAGAAGTAAAAATCGGGCTTGAATTTTTCAAATACATTTATTTATTCGTCATTTGGTCTTTGGGATTTTTACTTTTTATCGTTCTTTTGTATTATGGCATTTTGTGGTACACTGCAGGAGCAAATATAGAGCAAGCTTTAAGAGCAAAACAAAAAATCATTCAAGCTTTTTTTGGGGCAATTTTGCTTTTGGGAAGCTGGATTTTGCTTGAAATTTTAGGTCCTCAATTTACCAAAATTCAAAAAGAAATTCCACCCCCTCAAGAAATTATAACTTTACCAGGAACGAGAAAAAAAGAAGGAGAAAAAGTTGTAGTGGCAAAACGCATCGTAATAGATCATTTAGTGAACAAATCAATATTATCTCCTTCTGCAACCACCACTCCGACAAAAGCTAGTTTTAACGAAATTTTAAAGTATCGAACTTTTGGAGTGAATACCGCATCGGACGAAATTCAATTTGGTTTAGGAGAAGAGCAGGGTTTTGCAATGGATAATGTTTCAAACAGCGATGCTTCTTACAATTGGAGGGAAGCTTTTGTTTCTGATGAAGAAAGAAATCAAGTAAAAGAAAACGCTGAAAAATTTAAAAATAGAGTTTCAAACGAAAGTGGAAAAAAAGAATACAAAACCACCATAAGAGAAGTAAGAGCTTCAATACCTCCCGTGGAAGAACAATGTAGAATTTGTCTTGAGAAATGTTGTTCTTCGTGTGAGGAATTATCGAAAGAATGTCAAAAAGTGATGCGTTTAAGAACATTAGCAGAAAATTTTCCCCCAAACGAAGAGTACGCTTCAACGACAAAAAGTCTTGAAGAAAAAAGAGAAGGAGTAAATAAAATAGAGTATGGTTCAACAACAAAAAGGTTTGTATATGAAATAGAAAAAGAAGTTCCCAGAGGAGATTATTCTCATTATAAAGACGAAGATTATTATGAAAGAGGAGAGAAAGCAGTTAAAGAAATTTTAGATTTAAGTAGAACGATAAATTGTTCTCTAATAGATAATTGTTATATAAAGGAAAAGGAAAATAATAATAAAGAAAATAATAATGAAGAGTGTAAAGCAATGAATGAAAAAGTTTGCGCAGAAATGAAATCAANAATTGAAACCTTTGCCAAAGGATGGGAAACAAGACAGANAGGTTGGAGAGTTATAAAAAAATCGGAAGAAGTTGCAACAAAACAGTTTCAATATATAAATTTAATTCGTGAGAATATAAAATCGGGTACAGATTATTTGTACGAAGGAACGGTTGCTCCAAGTAGAATTGAAAGAATTTTGGGTACCAACAAAGTTTTAAAAACAAAAACAGATTATGCTAAAAATTTAGCTTTAACTACAGAAGCTCTTTCTGCTGCAATTACGACGCTTTTGGTTGGAGGTTGTCATTGTATTGAATGCTCGGCACTTTTTTCTTGTAAAGGAGGCGACGTTTGTATTGTAGTGAGACCTTTGCTTTCCGCTTTACAGGTTGCTTTGGGTATGAATATTGTTGCAATGCCCCCTGTAGGACAGCAGGTTCAAAAGGAAGTTGATAAGGAAATACGAGAAAGCGATGAACTGAAAAAAAGTTTAGAAGAACTTACAGAAGGTTTAGCTTTGGCAGAAAAAGAAATTTTTACTTGTCAAGGAATAACGAAAAATGGAGAGTTTAAGCAACTATTTTCTGCTGCAGAGTTTTTAAACTACAAAAAAGGACTTGAACAACAAGGATATAAAATAATAATTCAGGATCTTTGGCCAAACATTGAATCGAAAGGAGATGCTTTCGTATTTTATTGTGTTACAGGTCCTTTAGTAGAAAGAATTTCAGATATTTATAACCCTAACAATTTGAAAAATTTAAAATTGTATTGCGACCAAAGCACAGAAAGCGAAGTAGGGGAATTGTTTGACAAAATTAAATATGTAGTAAAAGAAAAAGAACAAATTTTAGAACAAAAAAGCAAAGAGATCAAAAACGCTCAAAAGTTAGTAAATGAAATGAGAAGAAATCAAAAACGTTTAGAACTTACATTGAAGGGTGATTTTGAAGGGGATTTGTCTCAAGTTGCTAATGTGCTTAAAAACGTTTCAGGCGATCTATTTGCTAAAATGATTGGACAACTTTCAGAAAAATATGCGAAAGAGGCTATTGGAAATATTATTGAAAACGTTGCAGGAAAGGATGTGAAAGATTTTTTTATAAAAGCTTTTGAATCAATGAAAGATGGAGATTTTAAAGAAATGCTTAACAAATATTTCTCTTCTATGATGGATAAAGAAGTAAAAAAATTCACGCATGAATTTTTAGATGTAATTCCAAACAAAAACTTGAAAAATATTTTAGTTTCAGGATTTGATTCTTTGTCTGAAAGACAAGTAAAAGATTTTTGGAAAAATAGCTGGAAAAATTTCACTGAAAACGAAAAAACAATATTCTTTTCTAAGTATTTTAGAGATACCGATCCAAAAACATCAGAAATTCTTTTTGATTATTTTGTTGAAAATTCTTTTGAAGTCGAAAAGAGAAAATTACTTAAAGAAATTCTTGAAGTTTCAGACCAAAGCACTATTAAAAGAATTTTAGAAAATTACATTAAAATTTCTTCAAACCCAATGAAAAATGAAGGCTCAGCCGATTTTGTAAAACCTGACACATTGATACTCGAACAAGTTATTAGTGAAATTCCTTCAAAAGAATTACGAGAAATATTGAAGGAAACAAAAGAAATCTTAACAGAAAAAGATCTTTTAAAGAATGCCATGAGAAATGTTTCTCACGAAATTTTAGAGTCCGCAATTTCAAGAATGCCAGAATCTGAAATAAAAAAATTTACTCATTATTTTTACGATGGAATAGATGAAAGCGATATTAAAGATTTTGTTTTAGAAACTATTCTTGATGCTGACCCTACTTTCTTCCAAAAATTTATCAAAGAGCTTCCTGAAAAAAGAATAAAAGATTTGATCTTAGAACAAGGTTTTAAGGCTATTCCAGATTCTCATGCGAAAGAAGTTTTCTTTTTAATGCACGAACTTCCGAATATGGATGCAAGAAAAGTTTTAAATTATTTATTTTTGAATTATGTTCCAAGAGATAAACTTTCTAGTGCAATGGGAGTTTTACAAACTGTTGGAATTATAGATAGATTCTTAGCAGAAGCTTCTGCAGTTTTTGGATTCCCTAATGTAAGAGTGTCAGAGATAATAAAAGATATGGTTGATAAAATTGCTTCTTTCACCGAAAAACTTCAAGACATGGTGAACCAAATTATTGATACAATTCAATTAACTCGTGATCAATTAGTAAATTACGTTCAAGATGTTTGGAATCAAATCCCAAATACTACTGTAGGTGAACTTTTAGAAGATGTTATTAAAGAAATTCCTTATCAAGACCTTTTAACAAGCATAAAAGAAGCTTTAAAATCTTTTTCTTTGGATGAGTTGAAAAGTATCGGAAGAGAAATTTTCGATCAATTGGACCTTGGAGAATTAAGGAAAACGTTCCAGGATATTCTTGATGGACTTCCAATAGAAGAAATAAAATCCGCCTTAAATGATGTAATTTTAGCTTTACCTTTAGAAGAAATGAAAAATCTATTAAATGAACTTTCTTTTGCTACTAAATCGGAAATTTTTAGAGAATGTATTTATCCTTATTTAACAAAGGAAGAACAATTAAAATTCCCAAAACCTCTTTCTGAAGAAGAATTGAAATATTATATAAGTAGATTGCAATCTAAAAGAGGAATTTACTGTGCTTTAAAATACATTCCTGAAAGAGAATTAAAGCAAATGTTAAAAGAAGCGGTTTCAAAAATTCCAAAGGAAGATTTGGTTGTGATTTTATCAAATCTTTCTTCGATAAGATTTCATCTTGATAAATTTGTAGAAAAACTTAGTCAGGAGGCTTTGAAAAAAATTCTAAAGGCTTTTCCAGAAAAAGAATTGAAAAACTTTTTCGGTACTTTAGCTAAAAAACTTTCAATACAAAAATTGAGATTAGCTTTGAATATGGCTTTAGCTGTGTTTAAAAATACCGTAAACAAACTTTTCCACGAACTTTTAAGCAAACTTCCTTCAGTTGTGCTGGATGATTTGGTAAAACAGCTCTTGTCATCTTTACCAGTAACAGAGTTGGTTGAAACTTTCAAACAAATGATAAGCCAACTTTCGACTGAAGTTTTAGGTCCGATCTTAGATCAACTTCAGGAACTTTTTGGAACTCTTTCTTCTTTATTTTCTTTGCTTACTGGCGGTCCTGGTTTAAAACAGAATGCACTTATGATGTTGTCGTATCCAACTCATTATTTAACTGCTTGCGCTAGATGTTGTTGGGGATTTCCAGTTTGCAAAGGAATTCCAGGACCTTTGATAATAGGTTCCGTAAATCCTCCGGTGATAGCTTCCGTGTGTAATCCTTGGCCAGTTTTGAAAAGGATGGCGTTAATTACAATAAATGTCGGAAAAATTGTTTTCTTTAAAGATTCTCTTGACAAAGCTTTAAATACTGAGGAAAACATTATTGAAAACAAAATTAAAAAAGATATTTGGCCTTCAGTGACTCAAGATACTCATATTTTTTCTTCAAGACAATGTGTTACAATAGAACCTGGAAAAGAGGGATATTTGGTAAAATGTGAAGATGCCTTAAGATACGGTTGGGTTAGAAAATGCGATCATAAAAATAATTTCGTTTGTTGTAAAAGAAGATAAAAAATGATTTCTGAAGTTTTAGCAGGGGTTACTACAACTTTTCCTTCAATCGGACCTTTGCAGAGGCCTTCTACTTTGGAAGAATTGGTTCGTTACATTTTCATTGTTACTATAGTAATTTTGGGGCTTTTGATTTTGTGGAGATTGATTCGAGCTGGAATTTCGTGGATGTTAGCCGGAGAAGATATTCAAAAAATTCAAGCAGCAAAGTCTATGATTTGGAACGCTTTTTTGGGAGCGATTATTATTCTTTCTTCTGTAATATTTTTGCGCACTTTATCACCCCATTTTACTCAAGTTTCAGTTCCTGTTGAACCACCGAGAAAGGTTACAAAACATGAAGTCATTTCTGGCCAAAAAGGAATTGCTTTTTGTAAATCAAATTGCGCGAGAGACGATGTAAATTGCATAGAAAAAAATTGCGAAAATTTTACCGGAGGAAGCGCAAATGTAGAACAACTTGTTAAATCAGGTTATAATTACTTAATAGGTTATGGCGACCCAGAAGAAGGGGAAAAAAATTATGCGATTTTTTTTGATAAAACTCGATATGAAACAGAACAACCTCTTTCAGCTTCAAAAGTTAGAATTTGGTTGGAAGAGAAAAATCGAGAACAAACGATTAATGATTTGTCGAATATGAAATCTGCTATTGTAGGAAGCTACGATACTTCAGAAAAAGGAAAAGTAATCGTTCATCTTTGTGACACAATAGACCCGATAAAACCTGAAGATTTTTCAAAACACTGCAATACTTTTTCTACAGAAGGTTCCGCATTAATAAAAGAAAATCTTTCGTGTAAATTTTGCGACCGTGTAAGAAAAATTATAATAGAAGAACACGGATACCTGGTACTCACTCAAGATTCAAATTTTGAAGGGTACGCGTTGTATTTACCAGGTCCTCAAACTGAAGCAAGAGTAGGGGGATTGGTTCCTGATAGATGGGCAAAACAAGATATGTGCATAGATAAAACAGACAGACAAGAGAAAAATTGCGATTCTATTCCTGTAGAATATCGTGAATATCTTCCAGTTTACATTCCGGTAAAATCGCTTTTGTTAATTCCAGAATGATGAAAAAAATTTTGGGGAAAATAAAAAATTTTAAAAATTTCATTTTTATTTCTGTTGTTATTTTGGGTCTACCTTTTTTTCTCAATGCTGTTTGGTGGAATCCTTTTTCCTGGTTTGCAGGAGGTGGCGAAATTGTAATCAATGCTTTAATCGCAATCGCTTTGTTTGTACCTCTTTTAGTTAGTAATCTTTTTTTGGCTTTAGCAATCGCATTTTTTAATGTAATAGTAAATCAAGTAATTCATCCTTCATATTCTTACTCGGGATTCGATAATCCAATAATTTCTGCAGGTTTTCCTATAGTGCAAAATTTAGGCAATATTATTATCATTATGGGAATTTTGGTAGTAGGTTTGGCAACAATTTTAGGTATTGAAGAATACAGAGCTCAAAGAAAATTACCAGTTTTAATTATTTGCGCTCTTTTACTTAACTTTTCCAATGTGGTATGCGGATTTGTAATAGATATTTCCAATGTACTCACTCATCATTTTTTAAAAGATACTACTAATTTTGGAAAAGTTTTTTATGAGAATTGGAAAGAAGAGATTAAAAGCTTTACAAATTTTGATGATTTCAAAACGAGATTATTCGGAAAACCGGAAAGTTCCGAAAAAAATACAGCAATGTTTGCAGCCAAAGCTATTACTATGATAATTTACTGTTTCTTATCAGGATTAATTATTATTATTATTACCTTTGTTTTCATTGTGCGTGATGTTGCCATTCCAATTTTTGTTGTTTTAGCTCCTGCTGCCGTAGCTTCTTATGTAATGCCGAAAATTCCAGGGTTGCCAGAATCGTTTTGGGGACACCGAGGATTTTTTGATTGGTGGTTGAAACAATTTTTGGAATGGTGTTTTATTGGAGTGACGGTCGCCTTTTTTTCATATTTGGCCAATGTGTTTATATCAACTCCGGCGTTTTCTTCTGAGCTTTCAAATGTTTCGGATATTAGCTGGTTTCAAGCAGTAAGCCCCTATTTTGGAGCTCTCTTTCTTTTGTATCTTGCTTTACAAGTTGGATTTCAAACTTCAGCTTTTGGGGCGGGAGCTATGATAGCTTTGGGACACAGAGCAGGGGCAGCCTTGAGAGGAGAAGTAGGAAAAAGAGTTGGAGCTGGAGCGAGAAGATTGAGAACTAGTGTTGGAGAAAGAATGGCAAAGTCAGAAAGGCTTCAAAAAGCAAAGGATTGGTACAAAGAGAAAGTGCCCGGTTGGGCGAAAAAGACAATTGAAGGAACAGGAAGGACAGCAGGAGCACCAATTTATGCTGTTAGAAAAGCAATAGGAATGGCAACTGGTTTCGAATACGCGGGAGTGTTTGAAGAATCAAAAAAGAGATTTGCTGAAGCAAAAGAAAAATTTAAAAAAGAAGGAGCGGATGCAAAAAAATTGGCTCAAACGATTTTGAACCCTTTTATGACTTTAGAAGATAAAGCCGCTGCTTGGAGCTTTGCAAAAGAAACTGGTCAGTTTGGAAAAGTAATCGGAATTTTAAGAGAACAAAATGCGAACCCTGACAAATTACTCGTACGCCACATTCAAAGTATGGCTCCCATTAATCCAGATTAGCAAAATTATTAGTTAAAATGAATCCTCATTTGGCAGAAGAAATTAAACAAGGGTTATCAAAGAAAACAGCAGAAGCCATAGGATTAAAAGATTTGACTCCAGAGGAAAGAGAAGCGAAAATTACTTTACCAATGAAAATTCTAATGCAACTTAGCCCAGAGGAATTTGTAAGCGTTAATCCCGAAGCTCAAAAGCATTCTATATTTAAGACATATTTAAGTTCTCCTGATGTAAGCGTTTCTCAATTTAGAAAATTTTTGGAACAGGGAGATCCTGAAGCAGTGGCAGATTTTAAAAAATATGTAAAAGAGCAATTAGGAGGATGGAGTCACTTTGAAAGAATTAATAATAAACCTGTATGGAACTGGATTAAACATTCTCCTGCTGTTCATGATTTAGGTATATTGCGGGAGGGAGAAACTGAAACAAAAAAACTTATTACAGAACCTACTGAAAAGGCTTTCAAAGAAGCAATAGAGGAAGCAAAAAGAAGGGGTGAAAAATTTGGATAAAATAAAAATGCTCTCCCTTTTAGGGAGAGCATTTTTAAAGAGCTTTTATTTTTGTTTTTTCTTCTTTTCTTCCCATTCATATGCTTTTTTCCATAGATATTCCCTTATTTCCGCTTCAGTCATATTTTTAAATGGATTTTCCTTTGTTTCTTTCTCTTTTGGCTTTGGAAGTAGAATTCCTTTTCCCATCTCCCATTGAGATGCAATCTTAGGAATTGGGTTTCCACCACTCCAGACAATTTTTTTCAGTTCTCCCTTTTCAGCTGCTAAATGATCCTGATACCTCTCCGATGCGATTTGAAAGGCTTTTTCTGATGAAAGCCCTTCCTCTATTAATTTCTTAGCGAACTCCTTAATTGCTCCCATTTCATTTTTTTTAGCTTGAGCTTTATTTTGAGCAATCTCAATTTCTATTTCGGTTGAAATTCTTTGATTTCTCTTTCTGCTGGTTTCTTCGTCAAAATCAAAATCATCAATTGTAAACCCTTTGTATTCGCATTCACATTCTTTGAGAAAATTTTTTAAATCTTCACTTTCTGCTATTAATTCATCTAATTTTCCTTTCCATTCTTCTTTTCTTCCTTCGCCTAATTTTTTTGGTTTCTTCATTTCCATAACCTCTTCAAACGTAAGAGAATTTAATATTCCAGTTAATCGATGTTCAACGATCTCTCGAATTTGCTCTTCAAAATCTACTGCAGTTTGAACCGCTTTCAACGAATCGTTTACCACAATCCAAACTCTCGGATCTTTTAAAATAATTTGTCCCCCTTTTTTTAACTCGATCTTAATTTCTTTCCTTTCTTCTTTTTGTTCTTCTCCTGGAAATAACGGAATACTATACTGAACCCGAACTTTAATTTTTTTCACAATTCTGTCTATTCCTGGAATTATGATCCTAAACCCTGGTCTTTTTTTTATCAGTTTTCCAAATCGATCAATAATCCACTCTTCTGGCCAGGGAATTCTTCGTACTGAAACGAAGGTTCCCAAAGTTAGTAATCCTATTATCAATCCTACAAATGTCCACTTTCCTTCAACAGCGAGAATTACCAATCCTACCAATCCTACCAATCCTACCAATCCTACAAACACCCTACTTAACATTTATTACCCTCCTTTATTTTATTTTTTTTGCAAGTTTTACAAATAATGCCAAAATTGCAACCATAGAAAGTACTAAACAGGCAATCGCAAATAGTTTTATTACCAACCATTGTTTTAAAGGGCTTTGTAACCAACCTAATTCGAGGAGATTACTGATCAAATAGAAGCAATTGAAACTGATAATCACAACAATTGTGGAAATACCAGTTATTTTAGAAAAAACTGAAGCAATGGTAGCAAGAATAGAAGATATCCCAGCTCCTATAAAGAGAATTTTATAAAGCTGGGGATCAGAAACGTTAACTTTAAGGATTTTCCAATGATGGGACCATATCTTTGCTATTGTAGGAACGCACAGATGAGTAGTTGAAGAATCGATTCGAAATCCGATAGAGAACCAGTATATTGGAGTTCCAATGAAGCTTCCGACAAAAATGACAAGTAATATGAGCAAATAATCCACCTATTATATCATCTCCTCCTGCGGGTATAGACCAATTTATTCCTGAAGAGCTTTCTCTTTCTTCTAAAATCTTTATTATTTTTTCTTTCTCGTCACCTCTGTAACCACCATACCTGTCATATACATCTCCGCTACTACTTACCCTTCCAGCATAATTACCATACTTATCGCGAACGGTACCATTTTTTTCAATTTTCCCTACATAATTTCCGTATTTATCCCGTATTCTTCCACATCTTTCTATTTCCCCTATTTGCCGCCTATACTTATCATAAATATTTCCTTCTAACTCTTTTCTCATTTTCTTACCTCCCTTTTTAATTTTTTTAATGTGCTTTACCTCCTTTATTTCAAAATTTACCAAATTTTTTTCTTTTTGTCAAGCAATTCAAATAAAATTATAGGAGAGATAAAATTTACAATTCACCGAAGTCTATTTACAATTCAACGAAGCCTTTTGTTTTCTAACAACAAACCGAATTTCACATACAAAACATTCTCACATATTTCACATACAAAACATTCTCACATTCTGCAGAATGTAAGAATATTCTTATTCTCAAATTCTTAAGAACATTAGAATAGCAGAGAACATTTTTTAAGATTTGTCAATTATTTAAACGCTAACCTTGTCGCAGGACATACCGGGATAAACTACTTTAAAAAAGAAAGAAAAAGTTTGCGTGCCGAATATAGGTTTTTGGCTTTACTGAGTGTTAAAAAACAAAGAATTAAATTCTT
>JGI20130J15133_1002524_pt1 | contig 13494 bp, 10 predicted proteins | sample WasSprMetagenome_FD_15133 | JGI IMG/M metagenome (IMG submission 15133) | reverse complement strand
TCTCCACATGAAATAATAGCTAAATATGTAAAATATTATAAAATTATTATAATTTCTGAATATGGTCTTCCATCAAAAGAAATAGAAGAATGGTATGAGAAGGGTTCAATAGCTACAATTTCTATTCCTTCAACTTGTATTAAGAAAGATTTTTTCACTAATTATGTATTTGACCATTGGGAAGAAAATGGGAGAGCAATATCAACTCAATCAACTTATTCTTTCATTGTCGAAAAACCAGTTACTATAGTTGCATATTGGAAAACTGAGTTTAATATACTTTCCATAGGAGAAATTGCGGGAATTGTATTAATCGTTCTCATGTCAGTAGTAGTGTTTTCAATGCAACGAAAGAGAAAAGCAAAAGTTATTCAAAAAGATGTTGTTAAACTTAAAAATGAACTTAAGAAGTTTAAAGAATACTTAGATAAGCTTGAGGAAAAAAAGAAAGAAGGAAGTATATCTGAAAAGGCATATAATGCACTAAAAGAAACGTACCTAAAGGAGATTGAGAGATTAACAAAAGAAATTGAGAAAAATAAATCTAAGTAAAAACTTTGAGTAGGCTTATTTCTGAGTAAATTCCTAGTTAATAGAGGATTATCTTATATTTTTTATATAAATTTTATATAAAAATTCACATTTAAATTGGAATAACAATCACTTCTATATCCTTAAATGAAGTTGAAAAAAAGATTAATTTATAACTTCCATAAGTAAGTTTAACTTGAGTGAAATGAACATCTTGAGTGTAATGATCTTCTGAAATTGGGAGTTCTCTTGAGTATGATATGCTTATTCCATTACTTGAAGAACTTAAATCTATATTTATTTTTATTCCATTATATAGATTTGATTGTGAACTTAATCTTTTAATAAGAAACTCATCAACTTTGTTCTTAGATATAAATGTGACTTTCCCCTTATCAAATTCTAAATATTCATCTTTAGATAATGAAACTATTACTTCAGAAGAAGATTGAGGATTTGCAAGACAATATAAGATTGCTCTATTTATATTTTCTAAGGAATATATTCCTAAGCTTTGTATTCTTATCGATTCTATTGTATGCATTGCAATATTGAATGCTAATATTGCTATTATAATAAGTACTATAAAGAGAGTAACAATAGCAGGAGTTGCTAACCCTGCTTTTCTTTGTTTTCTACTTTTAATACGCACCATAATGTTTCACTTCTACTTCCACTTACCACTAAAACTATACCAAATTCCTTATATGGTTTCTCGTTATAAATCATTATGTAATATTCAGGTCTGATTAAGACACTTATATCATAATGTCCATTACTACTTTCCTTAAAGCCATATGCTACTTTCTCTAATTGTGTATTATTAAAAATATATATAGTATACTCTATATATTTAACTGGTCCATAAGAATCTTCTAAATCAAAACCAGTATCTATCTTATAAAAAATTGTTCCTTTTATTTTATTAAGTTTACTTAAATAAACTCCACTTAATTCCATATAATAATTTTGAGAGCCTTCTAAGTTGGGAGCGATAGGATCTTTAAATGTATAAGTCAAATCTAACTTAAAACGAGTTAAGTTAATTAATGTTTTTTCTTGCATAGTGCTCTCTTCTATGGAATATTCTTCATTTACATCAAAATTAACGTCCTTAATATTATAAATATTTTCCATAATTTTTTTTCCAAGTTGTTTATTTGGATCCATACTTAAAAAGTTATTTTCCTTCAAAATTTCCTCTATTTTTAATTCTTTAATTTTGCCTTCCATATATTCTTTAAGATGATTAAAAGCAGTTCTTGTTCTACTAGCTACTTCTGATCTAATTAAACTTTTAATAACACTTTTAAGTAACTCTACTCTTCCAGAAGATGGAGATTCACTAATAAACCTTGGAGAGTATATAATAGCTATAATAATGGCTAATATAATCATTAAAGTTGCTAAAATATAAGATTCTCCATACTTATTCATTCTTCTTCACTCGATATGCTTAAGACAATTATTCTTATTCTTTCTTCACCATTAAATGTCATATATATAAAAGTACTGCTAGCTGATTTCTTCATGTTAAATCTTTCTGAAATAGACCATTGTAATTCCATATTTTTATTATAAACAGACATATTATATCCATAGGAAGATGGTAAAATAGATCCAATAATATTCTTTGAAAGTTCTATATTTCCTTCTCCATTTTCACCATAAACCATCCAGTAAAGAATATCATTCTCATCAAGCATTGTTAGGACCCTATTAGCTATGCTTGATAAGTTTTTGTAAGATTTTGTGCTAATTATTAATACATTTAAAATATTTATTATATAGAAACCAAGCAATAAAACTACTAAAGCTAGTGATATTTCTATTAACCTTGCTTGGGCACTTGCACTTCTCCTCCTATCCATAAATACACCTCTATCAAGCATAAAGTGTTTTGGGCTTTAGCTATATCAACTACTCTTATAGCACGACTTGAAATTTCTTTATTTCCCCATTCTTTAAGAAGAATTCCCTTATTATCTATATTAAAATGACGGAAGAATCCAGAAATTTCTACTATGGAACTTATTTTTACATATACTACAATCTTTTTTATTGAACTATCCATAATGTTTTTTATTGAACTATCTATAAAGATTTTTTGAAAATCATCATCATTCATTCCCTTTATTTCTTCTATAGAATTTTGTTGAGTTTCAAGCCATAACTTTATAAGACTTGCTATCACATATCCTCTTTGTTTAAGAGATTCATAGAATGCTTCTTGAGCATTTGCTAGGAAAATATCCTGTACATGAGAAGTTACAAATGCTGTGATAATAACAAATAATGCAATTCCAACCATTGCTTCTAGTATTGCATTCATTGGAACGTAACACCAAACATTATTATAAACATTGAAATTAATGATATTATTAAATAAATTATCACATAAATGAAGCCACTACCAATTTTATTGCCACTTATCTTTCCAGTTAATAATCCAAGAGAAACAGCATTTATCATTAAGCCTGAGAAGATCAAGTCTATAAAAGATGGCAATTGCTCTTTAGAAATTATTTGAAGATTAAATCCCATATAACCACCTATACTTCCTAATGGAAGTAATGTCGAACCCCATTGGATTAAAGGAATAATAATAAGTCTAATTAATATTCCAGTTACTATTATAAGCAATATGATTGTTATTAAACTGAATGTTTTTAAAGGAGAAAGACTTTGTTTTATAATCTTGTTTATATCAGTAATTTCCCTAGTTATATTAGTAATTTCTTCAAAAACCTCACCTTTACCTCCAAATTTGATTGCTTCAGAAAGTAATGAAAAAACAATTAATCCATTCCATGAAAGGTCATTTTTCACAGATTTAATAGCATCTTCAAAAGATGCTCCTGAAACAATAGCTTTTTCAATCCTGCCCAAAAGTTCATCAAAATCTTTTCCATAAGATTTAATTTTAAGGATTGAGCTTATCGAAAGAATAGGAGAAACACCTCTTTTTATTTCTTCTGTCATATCTCTTAAAAAGTTTGGAAGAGCATTATCTATCCTATTTAATCTTTGCATTTCCCTATGAAAATGAATACCTTCGATAAGGAATAATGAAAGTGATGCAAGGAAAATTGATAAAGTTATTTTATACAAAGAGAAGTATTCGGTTATTTTTGATAAAAGTTGTAGAGTGAAAAATGGAATGAGTCCAGTTATTATAGAAATTGGAATATAGTAAATAATTCTTTTATAAAATTTTATAAAAGATAGAGGAGTCTTTGGATATAAAGAATTAATTATCCAAATAATTATTATTGTTAATAATGGAATTAAAAAATAAGAATAAAGCTGGATCTGAAGAAAGCTTTCTTGACTTGCAAACATAGAATAAAGAGTGAAAAGAACCATAGGAAGTACTCCAAATAAAACTAAGATTACATCAGCCATTGCTTTCATTTTTTCTGCAAGATTAATATAAGATTCTTTTAATATTGTAAAGTATGATTTCATTTTATCCTTTAGCATAATATATAGATCTACACCACTTCTTATTGTTCCAATCATTGAGAAAATAAAATCTTGTATTTTTTCTGAACCTATTATTTCTGCTTCTTTCTTAATAGCTGCCCATTCATCAAGAGCATATAATTGTCTAAGCTTCTCGATTCTTTTTGACATTCTACTACTTGCTGGGAAAGTCTCTGTAAAATATTTTAACCTCTCTATAGCAATAGAAGGTGGTAAACCAGCAACACTATAAAGTGCAAGTAGAGCAGATGTAAAGGGGAGTTCTTCTTCAACTTGTTTTAATTCATTATAACCCTTTAATAAAGGATTAATGGAAAAAATAAATGAGGCAATTAATGGAATAGGAGAAAAACAAAGTAATACATCAAAAATTGTTTCATCACTTAATGATATCGGAATTATGTGAATCTTAAATAAAAGTGAGACAATAAATAATAGCATTGATAAAGAAAATGCTACTAATACATTTATTAAGAATGTTTTTTTAAACTTGTTTGGAGATATACCTATTTGAGCTAAATATAGGTATTTTTCTATATTAAGCATAAAGTATCACCTATGTAGCCAAGATTTCTTTTTATCTTTCTTTACTTTTTTAATTTTTAATTCCCCTTTTAAATTTTTTAAAATATTCTTAATTCTTAATTGTTTTCTAAAAACTGATTTAATATTAATAATTCTTAGCTTAGATTCCATTTTCTCTTTTAATAATGGCAACTCTTTATGATTAAATTTTTCTAATTTTTTATATTCTTTATAATATTCCGGATTATTATAATACTTTTTAATTTCATTTAAAAATCCTTCAGGTTCCAAAACATACGGATTAATTTCTGCATATTCTTTTAGCCATTTAAGATATTCTATCCTTTTATTTAATTCCTCTTCAAATTTTATTCCTAATTTTTCTGAAAGATAGTTTACAACTTTTGAATTAATAAGTTTTGTTCTATCAATATTGTAAGAATCATTATGAATATTGTATGAGACAATTTTCTCATATTTTACTTTACCATCATCTAGAATCATTTGACCAATTTCAATTATTCTTCTTTTACCCATTTCGCTTATTTTTCTCATAAAAATTATTCCGCCCCGTAATGCTATTAATTCTTCTTTTTTTATACCTAAATGCTCCATTCTTGTGATTAAATCTTCAAAATTAGCAGCATGAAAAGTTGTTATTCCTCCACTACCTGAAGCTATTGCGTTTATCCAACTAGGTACATCTTCTTCACTCCTAACTTCATTTACAACTACATAATCAACTACTTCTCTTAATACTTGTTTTAAAAGTTCTTTTTGCGTTATTGGCTTACCATCAGATGTTAATGATTCTCTTGTAAAATGTTTTAACCAACTTTCTGGTCTTACAGGAAGCTTAAATTCAGGCACATCCTCTATGGTAGCTATTCTACTTGTTGGTTTAATAAAACCACATATTGCATTTGCAAATGAAGTTTTTCCAGAATCCATTTCTCCACATATAAGTATGGGCATTTTATTTTCTGTAAATATCCAAAGCATAGAAGCAATCTCTGGAGTTAATGTATTATTTTTCATAAGCTTAGTAGGTGTCCATCCAGTTCTAGGGAATTTCTTTATAACAAAAGTAGATGATTTAGATATTTCCGACATATAACTTGCAGCAAGTCTGCTTCCATCTGGTAATTGAGCATTATCTATTCTTGGATTTGCTTTTGATATACTTTTACCTGCTTTATAAGCTAATCTTTGCACTAATTGGTCTAATTCTTCTTCATTATAAATTAAATTAGTTGTTAAGCGACCTATACCATAGTATTTTACAGTTAAGAAAACATTCGCCCCATTACACTCAATACTTTCTATATTTGGATCTTGCATTAAAGGATCTAAACTTGAGTATCTATCTTTTTCAATTTCTCTTAATATAAGATATTTAAAATTAGGCGATATTCCTAATTCTTCTAATTGCTTTTTAACAAAAGATTCATCTTCCTTAAATTCTGAATAAATTAATTCGCTTGCTGTTTTTTCAAGTAACTCAAGTTGTTCTTTAGTTAATTGAGGATCTTGAATAAAATATACACCTAATCCCTCTTTCTCACCTATTATTACTCTAACTGGAGTATTTTCAATATAATAATCCTTTTCTATTTTTACTTGAGTTAAATCTGCGGAGAAAACCTTTATTTTTATTTTAGGAAGTATTTCAATTTTTTTATCAGTTTTCTTTATTTTCTTATTAGTCTTTTGAAAGAGCTTCATACTTATATTTTATTTGCTCAATGTTTAATATAAATCTTTTTTCTTAATCTTAAGGTAAGCATTATTAATTATAGTTTTTTATTCCAAGCTCTTTTATTTTTGCTTAAACAAGAGGTTATCAAACTCGATGATCTGATAAGAAGATGGAGAAATAATAGCTCTTAATGCTCATTCCCATAAAATTTTAAGATTAAAATTTTGCTTCTTGTTTTAATATTAAAAATAAAATTTAAGCAAAATTCAAGTGATTATATTATTATTTGGATTAGTAAGAAATAGATTTTGTATATAATGAATTCTTTAATTCAATTCTTATAAAATTATATCTTCATCTATTTCATTTATCATTTTTGCTATTAATTTTCTTAATTCCTTTATTAAAAACAAGAAGCAATTTCATCTTTGTTAAGAGTTATTTCACAAAATGGACGATGAAGAATATGAAAATTCCTATAAATTTTAAGCTTTTTATTGCGCATCGGATAATTTTACTCGTCCCTTTTGGATTTACCTGAAATTTTTATCCTTTTTCTTTTACCTCTTCTTATAACATCATTTAAAGATATAAAGTAATTGTTATTCCATTTTGAGCATAAATGACCGTTTTATACAATAAACATATATATGTTTAATTAGTATGGGGTGGTAAGAAAAAACAAAGGTAAATCTCTTTTAAGTAACTCTTATTTTTCTTTTTAAGAAAATTATAATAAAAATTATAGAAATCAATAAGATAATTATATTTATAAGCTCTGTATAATCCGTTCTCCATATAGCTTTAATTGTTTTAGGTTTATCTACGATTACACTTGTTTTAATTGAATATGGAGATAATATACCTTCTCCTTCCCAATGATCAAAAACATATTTTATACCAAATCCATTACTAATGGGGCTTTCTGGAATAGGTAATGGCATTTCTTTATCTTTCTCATACCATTCTTCTATTTCTTTTGATGGAAGACCATATTCAGAAATTATAATAATTTTATAATATTTTACATATTTAGCTATTATTTCATGTGGAGAATCCATTAAAAATGATATTGGATTTCCAGCTATAGGAGAATTATCAATATACCATGATTTAAAAACATATTTTTCATTATCATTTATTTGAATTTCATTTTGAGCAATATCTGAATATACTATTTTATTAGATTCTTGCCATAATTTTTTACTTTTAACTGGAATATCTTCTGGCTCATATTTTATAATTAAAAGATATTTTTTTAAATAATTTGCATTTAAAATTAATGAAGAAGAAATATTCATTTCTCTTGGATTTTCTTTTATACTATCAGACCATTCAATAAATTCATATCTAGTATTATCTTCTTCAATTAATGGATTAGCTTCAATTTTAATTTTTCCAATTTCCATTTCTTTTTCTATTTCACCTATAAACATTTCATCATTAATTTTAATCCATGTTTTTATTGGAGAAGAAATTCTTAATATGATACGAACATTGATTTTATATTCTATCGTATTTTCATATTTTTTCCCTTCTTCATCTGCATATTTAATAAGAATTTTTATATTCTTCCATCCTCCAATAAGAGGTTTTAAAATAAAATCTACTTTTCCATTACTTCCTGAAGCAATATTTTCTGAAAAATCTTCGCCTTTAATTATTTCAAATCCTGGTGCATCTATAATCTTTGCAGTAACATTATATGCTATTCCTTCTCCTTTATTTATAAATGAAACTTCAAATCTCTCTTCTTTATTTTGTATACAAGTAATTGGATTTATACCTGCTTCAACCATTGGTCCAGGCTTTAAAACTTTAATAGAAATTGTTGTAGTAAAAGTATCATGAACTTTTGAATCTATTAAAACTTTAAAAGCTATACTTTTAGTTCCTGTACTTCTTGGTATTATTTTAAAGCTTATTGAAGATAAACTTCTAGCTTCTATATCAACTTTAGTTTTAAATGGAGAAAATGTAAAACCATCACCTTCTATTACTATATCATATTGACATTTTATTTCACCAGTATTTTTCACATAAACTTTCGCTTCATATTCTTTATTTAATTTCATTTCACTTGGTATTTCTACATTTTGTATTGATGCTAGGGGATTCTCTCTATAATTAAATCTAATTATACCTGTAGCCCATCTATTATTATTTTCATCATAAAGCCATATTTTCCATGTATGAACACCCTCAGGCTCATAAGGTTCAGCATAAAAATATCCCACTATATATACTCCCGCCCCTCTTCTTATTGGACCAAATCTATAGAATAACCAATGTCCTTTTGGCATAGTTCCAGGTGGATACCATTCATAAAGATAGAAATAAAAACTACTAGCATCTGTTTCAAAAACAAGATATATTTTATCTATTCTATATTGTTCATTTCTCTCCTTTCCAGATGAATCAATTATCCAGCATTTAATTTCGGAAGGTGAAGGTGTGATTACTGAAGTACTTCGAAATTCTATACCCATAGTGACTTTCAATGTTACATTTTCATAAGTTGGTGGTGGAGGATACCATTCTTCATCTGGTGAAGATGGCTCTTCTAAAGCATTAACAAAAGAAGAAAAATTCGCTATTACTAGTATTATTAATAAAAAATTAATCATTAATCCTAAAATTTTTAGAAAATATTTATTTTCATGTTTTTTCATTCTGTGAATAATATAGATTTTTCTTATTTATAAATTTTTTAAAAGCTTTTAAAATAAAAAGAATAATATAGCATAGTAAAGATAATTCTTTTCAATTATACATTAAGCGTCTTTTTAGAAATATAACTTAAGCATGCTACTACTAATCTATAAAATAAAAGCCTAGAAGAATATTTTCCAAAATATTATCCTAATTGAATAATTATTTCTTTTTCTTCTTCCTTGTAGTCCACTATAATTGTAACATTATAAGCTATGAAATATGAAGAGCCTTTATTATTGAGCTTGATTCTATGTTCCTTTAAACCAATCATAGTTAGGTCGATCTCTTTTTCTATATTACCATTAGAGAGAATGAGTTTTATATTATTGTTTTCTTCAATAATTCTTCCTTTAAAATTACTTCCAATTAATACATTCTTAACTATTTTGCTCTTAGATTTTATAGCTTCATTCACAGCTTCTATAATATGATATTCAATTTTATATGCTGCTACTTCAAGTTCTCTTTGCTTTAAGAAAGATTCATAAAGTGATAGTGAATATAGATAAGAAGCTGTGATTAAAACAATTGCTGAAATTACAGCGAATTGAGCTAGAACTTGACTTGGAACATCCATTTTTAATCACCAATTATTACATTTTTATTTATAATCTTAATATGTACTTCATATATATTCATTTTTTCTTTATTTCCAATAGCAATATTATCATCTCTTTTAAAGAAAGGACAAACTTGACTTATTTTTAGATTTAATATTTTCTCAGAGCCCCATACTAGTGGTGGATATTTTAATATACTTATTACTTCAACAGAAATTTTTGTATCCTTACCTATTAGAATCTCATTTAATATTCCAGAAGAACTCTTTAATACATATTTATCAAACATAATAAATATTCTGAATATTGATAGCTTGCTATTTATTTCTTCTTCTAAAATATAAATAGATGGTCTCGCATAAAGCATGTATATATAATTGTTATCATATTTAAAACCAGAAATTACAAAAGAAGATTTATTTGAAAGAGCGTATGTTCTATTATCACCTATTAGATTTATCCAAGGAAAACCCCCATAATTGCTTATATTGCTATTTATACTCATTGTTGGAATTTTAATGTCTTGTAAATTTTCACCATCTAAATTAAAGTCTATTTTATAATACATTCCATAAGCTTGAGCTTTGTCAACTTCATGAAAGTTTGTAAATTTTATATAATACACTGATTTTATAGAGCCTTCTTCATCAAGAATTGCCAAAAGTTGTTTATAATTATTTTCTAATGCTTTTACATCTACTGTTTGAAAAGTTGTTAATAAAAGAGGAAGAATATATGTATAAGCTAAAGCTATGGCTATACTTCCAACAGCTAGAATTAATGCTACTTCAACTACTCGTGAGGGCATTTTTTATCAACCAATATTCAACTTTACATAAGTCTCTGCATAAGGATATGGGTTAGGGATATATCTTAACTCAACATTCTTATCATTATTACCACGAAGTATTACTAACTTAGTTCCAATAAGTTCATTTTTTGTTTCTATCTTTTTTGTTTCTATCGATACTCCTTGTATTTCCTCTTCTGGATTTATAATATGCATCACTTTAAACTCATTTGGCCATGAAATAATTTTAGTAAATACTTGAACAACTAATGGTTCATAGCTATACATTGAATATGGAATCAAGCCTATTGCATCTCCATCTGAAAATGCTACATACGACCTTATTGCAGAAATTGGTGCTGAGAAATTGATTAGACTTTTTTTACTTATGATTATTTCACAATAGCCAAGACCATCAATAGATTCAGATATGCCTATTGAAGGAACTATTATTTTAAGTCTATTCTTCATCCCCCTTACTGGAATAGCGATTACGCTAGTAGTAATTGAAATAAAATCCTCTAGCTTTTCGCTAGTGACATCTATTTGTTTAGAAAGCCACGTCAATATGTGAGAAGATTCTCCTTTCATTTTCTCTTTTACTTGTTCAACTTTAATATTTATTATGTTAACTATTGTTATAGTAATTATATCGCTAATTTTCTTACTAATTTCTTCCAAAATATTCTGTAATAGGTCATTCTTGCCTTTAGAATCACCCTCTATTTTTTTCTTAAATTCTTCCTCTATTCTCCCATATACCTTTTTAAAAGTTTCAAATACTTCCTCGACGAATGAGTTAATTCCCTCATTCAATTTTCTCTTCAGATTCTCTCTTGTTTCTTGAGTTAAAGGCTTAATAAATGAACCAATATCCATGATCGCGGCCATCTTAATACTTACTGAGGTTCCATCTATTTTCGTGATGTTCCTAAGTACTGGAAGGGCTGATGCAACTATGTAGGGTATGAAAAATTTTACTGGTATTTCTTGGCTTTCAACATTCTTATTGCTTTCTTCAGAGGGGAGCTCTTTATTTATATCTTCAGCAAAAATCCCGTAGTTATCCTCTTTTATGGCATATTTTTTATTTTTTCTAAGCCATCCACCTATTTTTCCAAGAAAATCCTCAACACTTGAATAAATGTTTTTAAACTCAATGCTACCACTTAACAGATAGATTCCTGGCTCGCCTCCAGTAATCACGCTAACTTTATCTTTACTAGATCGAGAGAAATCAACATCAAATATTAGGAGTTGGGGTATATAGTCCACTAAATTGGATATATCTACTCCTGCATCTTTTTTCGAAATGAAATGTGCGAATGCCGTTCCAACTGCACGTCCAGCCGCTTCTATCCATTCGAAAAGTCCTTTTTCTTCATTTACCTCACCTTCTATCATCTTACCTTTTTTCTTAAAATACTCTTTGGCATATTCTATTTTCTCTTCACTCTCTATAAAAATATTGTCAGGAGGTTCTATCCAGTAATGGAATCCTGTCAACGTCCCCGCAAAAAATTGATGAGTAGCATCGATGGTAAGGTAGATTGCAGCAGCAATAGGATGCTTCTTAGCAGCTTCTTTTACAACAGATTCAGCGTATTCCCCAATTTTCTCAGAAATCTCTTTCATTTTTTCATCTGCCTCCGGATATAGGGAACGAAACATTTTTTCTAAAGGCTTTTTTACCCCGTTAAGGAAATCATTAATTTTTGTTTTAAGTATATTACTTATTTTCTCATCTAAGTTTGATTTTAATTTATCCTTTAAATTATCCCGTGCACTATTTCTTAAGTTCTCAACACAAGGACAATCGCGGGTATCACAATGATCTTCTATCGGATCAGAAGTTACACTAAGAGCACTTTTAATATCATTAATCTCCTTTGTCGTCATCTCTATTTTAGAGAGAGATTCCTTCAATCTTTCATATAGCTTTTCATACATTCCAGATTCTTTTGCGGCACTTGTAACCTCACTATAATCCCCTTCTAAGATTTCTTCAAAGCTCCTATAATAATTCTCGAGTTTTTGAATTTCAATCATCGCATTCTTAATTTGCTCTACAATATCTGTAACCTTTTCAGGTAGGAGGAAAGCAGTAACGGTCACATCATATTCGATTTTTTCTCCTATTTTCTCCCCTTTGTCATTGTAAATAGGCACTTTATTTTCTTCATATTCTTCAGAGAAACTCGTATATGCTCTAATATTATTTTCAATATCATCTTTAATATTATTAATCAATTCATTTATCTCTTCTTCTATTTTTCCACGTAGCTCATCTATCTTTTTATCCACGAGTTTTTTCATAAAATGAAATGAAGCACCCAAAGTTTTTTCGATTAAATTAGTTGTTAGGCTTTCCATTAAAGTACTTGACTTTATCCAGACAACAGCTATCACCCTGAACATCATTTTTTGGTAAGGTAAATAAAAGGAAACTACATTTTCTCTAAGATTTTCCATATTTGTTTTAAGTTTATCACAAAATTCAAAAATAACTTCATTTACTTCCTTCCCACTAGCTATATTGTGCAAGACTGCATCAAAAGAATCAGTTATGATCTTTTTCAATAAGTCCTTTGTTGATTGAGTTGTTTCACTCTGGATTGCGGGAAGTAAAAATAAGACCACATAAAGTCCTTCTGTTCCCTTTAGGTCTGGCTGCTCTCCTCCTCCAACGCCCGGAATGAAAAAGTAATCAATGAAGTGCCTACTTTTAGCCATCTCATAAGCATGTTGTATCAGCTTGTCCTCCACTTTTTCCCAGAAACTTTCAGACTTAGGTTGGTTTTCTGCACGCGATATTAACATAGGTGTTAAAGTGTTACTAATAAGTAGGAAGAGTAGTAAAGCGACAACGATTTTCCTCGTTTTAGACATCATTGCATATGTATGAAATGAAGCTTAAAAAGTTTTCGTTTTTATTGGACTTGTAGAAAATTTTTTTAATCAATTTAACCTTTAATGAAAAATTGTATTAGAAATATAGCTTATAAGAATATTCTTAAAAGTTCTTCTAGAAAATTTATTTAAATTTTTAATTAATCTTGAAATTATTTTAATAAACATAAAAAAAGAGAAGACCACTTAAAATTACAATTTCTAAAGCTTTAATTCTTTTAATTGCTAAGCAAATTTATCATTTAACTTATAGAGAATTAGCTGCTAGAAAAGATATT
>JGI20130J15133_1002520_pt1 | contig 13510 bp, 18 predicted proteins | sample WasSprMetagenome_FD_15133 | JGI IMG/M metagenome (IMG submission 15133) | reverse complement strand
GGCATAATCATAATCCTAGTTCTCGTGCTCTTCCTCCTAGTTTTCGCTTTTATGGCGTTATCCTTCTTCAGGTGGATGAAAGCATCAGCCTATTACGAGAGTCCTCCAGCCATAAAAATTGAGGAGTACGCTTGTCCAAAATGCGGCTCAAAAGAACTAGAACTTGTTGGAAGGCGAACATTAAGGTGTAAAAAGTGCGGCACAATATTTACAATACGTACTCACGCTGCTGAGGAGTATTGGATTGTCTGGCCTTTCTTCTGGTTCTTTCCACTCATATGGTGGAAAACAAAAGACTAGCCTTTTATTCATAGATTGTTTTTCTTGGTCCTACATCCAAGAAAACTATTGTTTTCTCTTTTTCATCTATCAGGTAGATTATTCGGTATTTGCCCACTCTCCATCTCCAAAGTCCTTCAAGCTTTCCCCGAAGTTTTGTGCCGTTGTACGGGAATTCTGAAAGTTTTTTTATCGCTTCAAAAATTCTTTCTTTTTCATTTTTGGGCAAGCGATTGAACTCTTTAATGAATGCCTTTGTAAAAGCGAGTTTATATGACAATTTAATCCTTCATTAATGTTTTTCTGATCTCTTCCGGGCTCTTTGCGGTCACATATTCTCCTTTCTGGTATTCTTTTAGGCTTCTCCTTATACGCTTTAAACCCTCTTTATTCATGAGCTCCTCTAATGTTGCCAAGATTTCCTCTATCTTGGCAAAGTGTTCATAAAGCTCCTTTAGCAATGGCCGCGGAACTGAAATACTTTCGGTCACAATACCACCATCTATCTATGTAAAGCCACGTGAAAGGTAATAAAGTATTCTGAAAGTTTCAAAATTTGTGTTTAGGCCAACGTGTTGGGTCTTGTGTAGGCCAACAGACTGGCCAGTGCGTAGTACAATTCGGCTTTTCATTTTCTTTACCGTATTCTACTCCTACTGAAAAGACGTGTTGGAGGGCTGGTGTCCGAGTTTGCCTTGGGAAGTATCCGCCAACTATATTCGGAGTGGCCATCGCAATCCAGACGATTTTGAGCCGGACAGCCTTCGCACGATAGTGCTTTCTGAGGCTGAGGGTATTAAAGCCGTCATAGGCAAGCCTAAGGGTGGTAAGGGCGCCACTGAAGTGGTTAGTTTTCTTTTTGATGTTTCGAAGGGCTGGACTTTGGAAAAGGCTAAGGAATGGTTTGAGCGCCATCATAGGCCTAGCAGCGGAAAGGAGCATTTCTACGCTGTTTTGCCCTTCAAAGTGCTTGAGAAGATTGTGGATAAGCCACTGCGGATTCGTGGTATAGCCCTAACCGCTGGCATGAGCCGGAACATGAACATTTACTTGCCCGAGGAGCTTGAGGCTTTTGCAAGTCGGCTTGTTTCTGCTCCCGTTTATGTGGAGCATGTGGCTGCTTCTAATGCTGTTGGCAAAGTTGTGGACGCCCGCTGGGACGGCAATAGCCTATGGTATGAGGCTGAAATTTACGATGATGAAATTGCCGAGAAAATCCGCAAGGGCTTGATTAGGCATGTGAGCATTGGCGCCGATTACGAGAGGCTTGATTTTGTTGATGGCAAAATCCCAAGAGGCTTGCACAACGCAGAACTAAGCCTTGTGGCTGTTCCAGGCGTTCCAGAAGCCAACATCCAAATTTTGGAAAGGCTCCAAGAGCAGGGCTTTGACCCCATAGCCTCCGGCGAGTACATTCTAGGATTTTACCAAGACGTGGAGGCTTTCCTGCCAGAGCATTTCACCACTGTTTGGCTTGACCGGGAGAATGGCGTACTAGCCATTATGGGGCGTCCAAGAGCCCAGCCGGACACCAGCCTTGTCCAGAGCATATTCTTCGCTAAGGGGAAGATGTGGGATGAGCAGAAAATCCGAGACTGGCTTAGCCTGCATCCAGCCTACATGGCGCCAGTTCCAACAGCCAAAACACTGAAGGAGGATGGAATTGGGAAAATGACCCCATGCCGAAAGCCTACATCTAGGGGCTTGGTTGAGCGTGTCTGGAGCCGCAAATACATCAATGCTCTTCCGGACGACTGCTTTGCTTATGTTGAGCCCGGCGAAAGGGACGAGTCTGGGCGGACAGTGCCGAGGAACAAGAGACACTTGCCCTTTAAGGATGCTGAGGGACGCATTGACCTGCCCCACCTGCGGAATGCCCTAGCTAGGCTTAACCAGACACAACTGCCAGAAGAAGCCAAGGAAAAGGCTAGGCGTGTTCTATGCGCTGCCGCTAGGCAGGTTGGCTTAAAAAGTGAGGTTTGCGGCACAGAGGAAGCGAAAGCGGCGGACAGCGGCATTGGCAGCGTTTTAGACGCTTCTGGTGTAGCGCCGGAACCAACCCTAGACGATGTTATTGCAAGCACAGAGGCGGTTCTTGGCGAGGTTGAGGATGCCATAGAAGCCCTAACAGCCAGAATTGAAAGGCTCGAAGCCTATGTGAAGGCTTCCAAAAATGTTGGCAGTAGCGGCGGTGATAGAGGCAGCATCAGTGCTAGTTCTGGGGCTGAGGGCTTGTTGGTTAAGAACGCTAAGCCTATGATTCCAGTTGAGGATGTTGCGAAGATGATAAGGGATGTTTTGCCAAGCCCGATGGTGGAGAGAAGCTGGGGGCTTGGTCCCCAAAGGATGTGCCAGGAACTTCGAGGAGTGCTTCACAAACTGAGCAAGCTTGAAGGAGTGTTGAAGCAAAATGGCATTAAACGTTGACCATGCTTTCGCAGTTGCTTTTGCATGTTTGGGAGTAAGCCAGGATGAACTGGCTGAAACCGTAAAGACTTTTGCGTGAAGGAGGATGGATGGCTTATGGCTGACAACACTGGAAAGCCTTGGATGAGCATAGGCGAGACAGACGACCCTAAGGCTGTTATTGAGACCTTTGAGGCTGCAGCCGCTATAACAAAGGGCGACCCCGTCTACTTAAGTGCTGACGACAAGGTTAGCCCAGCCACTTCGGCTCAGGACTGCATTGGCATAGCCCTAAGAAGCGTTTCAGCCGGAGACCCTTGCCCGGTGCTTGTTCGCGGAAGGGTGAAAGTGAAGGCTGGCGGAGCCATAACGCGGGGTAAAGCCGTTTATGGTGCAGATTCCAGCAAGCGCATATTGCAGTTGACGGACCAAGCCGTTAACGAGGGTGGAACTGCCACCTACACTATCTACTATAATCGCAAGCTTGGGTTTGCTTTGGAGTCTGCTTCGGCGGCTGAAGACCTCATCTTCATCTACGTTGAAAAATAGGGAGGGACAAGCCATGAAACCGAGGCTTTTTGAGAGTTTGATGGATACGGACGGCGAGTTCCGCCAGCTCATGGAGAACTTAAGCCGTAGGGCTAGTACGCATCCGTTTTTGAGGCGCTATTGCGAAGTAGCCTTAAAGGAAAGGCTTTTCAGCGACACTGTTGGCGCTTTGGGGCATATGCATGACACGCTGGTTGAGGCAGCCTACCCAGAAATGATCGGCAGAGAAATTGTAATGGTTCGTCCCACAACAGAAGCCATGGAAAGGTTCCCATTGGACGAGAGGGCTGTGGCTTACCGTTATGCTGAAGGCGCCTACACGAGGCTTAGCGGCAAAAAGGTCAGCACAGTGGACGTTTACACAAACATTGTGGCTGAGGCTTCTGAGGTCTGGACGAGGGAGTTCCTAGAAGACGCCACATGGAATGTTATGGAAACCATGACTGAGAAGGTTGGCAGAGCCTTGGGCGAGGCTGAAACCAACAAGATTCTAGCCATGTATGACGCTATTGCCAATGCGGATTTGGCTGGGGGCGCCCCAATAGACAATGGTGGGCAATCCCTAAACTGGAGTGGCGTTGTCAAGCTCCACAATGCTGTTAGGGGCGAGAACTGGCGTCCAACGGTGCTAGCCCTAAACGAGGTTCAACTGCACCAACTCCTCAACGACGACAAGTTCATTCATGCCCAGTACCTGCCTTCAGAGCATGTGACTTGGAGAGGGGCGTTGTCGGCAGCGTTTTAGGAATGAAGGTTTTGGCAAGCACCCTCGTGCCAAACGGCGTGGCTTACGCCATCGACACCCGAGTGGCTGCGGTAATGCTTCTCCGCAGAGACATAACAGTGGAAGACTGGGAAGACCCAAGAACAGGCGAGTTCGGAGTTAGAGCAACAACCCGCTTCGGCTTAGGCGTATTGCGCAGCAAGGCAGTAGCCAAAATGGTCAACATAAGCACTTCGCTGTAGCCCTAACACCATGAAAAGGCTACCCTAGAATGGTGGCGGGTGCAATTTTAATGGAAACACTTAAAGCAAAATGCCCCCAAATGCGGCAAAACCTACCAGTTGCGAAGCAAACAAGACTCCGTAATCTGCGACTGTTGGCAGATCTGCCCAACTTGCGGGGAGGAGATGACGCCATACACGCCTGACACTGCGCCAAAAACCTATGGACTGGAAGGTTTGAGGGAAATGCAAGTCGTAATGGTTTGCACCCGCCACCATCCCCATTTTTATGGCACACAAAAACCGGTGGAGGTTCAAGCTGATGCGTAAGCTTGGCGAAAGGCTCCACCTGGCAAAGATTGTTCTTTCAGAACTTAAAAAACGCCCATTGGGGAGGACGGAGCTTGAGAAGAGGACAATCCGCCAGTTTGGCACGCATAGTGCCTTCGAGGGGATATTCCCGCTACCTTGTTCAGGGCGGCTACATAGCGAAAAACGAGGGACGCCACCGAGCTCCATACATGATAACAGAGAAGGGGTTGAAGCTTCTGGAGGGGTTATAAGGCTTATGAACAGCGTTTTAAGGCGGCTTGTTGAAGCTTTCACTTTGAAGAGGCGGAGCGGTTACGCCTCAGCAGAGCCCCAAACAATCTACGAGACCCCAAGTATTCCATTGGCTGACGTTATGAGGCTTTACGAGAGGGACCCAGCATGCAAGGCAAGCGTAGACCTTTTGGCGGCTTCAGCCGTTGGCATGGGCTTCTACACAACTGTAAATGAGAAATATGAGAAGGCTGAGGAAGCCAAACGTCTCATAGACCAGTTTAATGAGGAGGCTAATTTGGACATGCTTTTATGCGACATGGCAAGGGTCCTAATCGCATGCGGAAACGATTTCTGGCTTAAGATAACCCCTGAAAGGCTTACAAGCCTCCAGAGGCTTCCAGTGGATGCCGTGGAAAAAATCGAGTACAGCCTAATCCGCGATGGCGGGCTCAAACTTCCCTACAATGTTGAGGGCTACAAGCTTCGCTTGGCTTATGGCGGTGAAACCCTAAACCCGGAGGCGGTTATCCACTGGCGAATAAACTGTTTGGGCTCTTCTGGTTTTGGAACAGGCGTCTTGCAAGTTTTGCTGCACACGCTTGTTTTCTATTCTGATAGACGACCAGCCTACGCCTGGATGAAAGCAAAAATCGAGCGCATAATGCCAAAAATCTTCGAAAAGTATGCCGGACCAGACGTCTTGGCTCTTTTGGAGAGGGCTGACGCTGGCACCATCCAAAAGTTTGAGAAAGCCATCAAAAGCCGCCCAGAAGAGGGCGTCTGGCTATTTTACAGCGGAAAGGGCGACATTAAGCCGCTTACAATAGACCCAAGAGCCAGATTCGAATACTACATTGACTACATCGTAAACCAGTTTTATCTTGGCTGTGAAACGCCACTGCCAAGGCTTTTCAGCACTCCAGGCTTTACGGAAGCCAGTGCAAAAGCCGCCTTGGAACTGCAGGACATGCTCATAAAACCCATTCAGCGTTACATTAAGCGTCAAGTGGAGCACGCCGTTTTCAAGCCTGTCCTTCTTCAAGCTGGACTTAACCCTATTGAGGCTGGGGTTCGCCTAAACTGGGGTTCCCCGAAAACTCCTCAGGTTAGTGTTTCCGACATGCTTCGGGCTGCCGAGTTGGGGCTTATTCGCCCAGAAGAGTTTCGCAAAAACGCTTTGAAGTGGGGTTGGGAGTTGTGGGAGCACTCCGAAACCACTCCAGAAAGGCGGAAGGAGGCATAAGCCCAATGCTGTTTTTTGCGTGTCTTGTACGCGTCTCTCCTTTCTCCCCTCGAAAAGTGTGCGCGCATGCCTCCTCCCCTTCTGGGGTGGCGGAAAAGCCTTGGAAAAAGCGTTAAACATTAGGGAGGTGAATGGATGAACCTTCTAAATATCGGCTTGGGTGTGGGCGCAGCCTTAGCCTACGCCTTTCTGGGTTTTGCATCCCAAGACAAGCCCTTCAACTGGCGGAAGTTCCTCAGAACAGTGGCTATAGCCGCCTTTTCGGCGCTTGGCTTAGATTTGGCTGGGATGACCTTCGACGTTTACACAGCCCTAGTTGGACCCACAGCCATAACGGTTTGGCTTCAGAAGCTGGTTGACACTGCCAAACATTGAGCGAATAGATCAGAGTGTGTATGGCTATGAGTCAGCAGCAAGACGTTCCTTACTGGCGTTATGAAGAAGCCTATAGGGCTATTCACAGTGCTTTAAGCGGGCTTACGGCTCCGCCGAGTGGCAAGAAAATAACTAAACTGGCGTTTACATGGAACGCGGATGGCACCGTTCACACCATTAAAGCATACATGAATGATGATTTGCTTTTCACCCTCACCTTTTCTTGGAACGTCGACGGCACTTTGCGGGAGGTGGCTCGAACATAGGCTACGCGTGAGCCTATGCGAGAAACCATATTGGAAGGAGGTAGATGTAGTTGAGTCAAAATGTCGGCACGTTGGTGAAGTATCGTGTGATTAAACGGCGGGTTGGCGAGCAAAAGCCCTACGCCGTAGACGAGTCGGAGCACAACTGCTTCCTCATCGAGGGCATGAATGAAATGTGGAACCTGATATTGGGTTTGACGGCTACGCCCTTCAACAGCACTAACGCCTATATTGGTGTGGGCGATGGCACAACGGCTGAAAGTGAATCGCAGACTGGATTGCAAGGCTCAAACAAGTTTTATAAGGGTATGGCAAGCGGTTATCCGAAGGGTCCGGCGGATGCTGGCGACAAGAAGGCTGTTTTCCGCAGCGTTTTCGGCAGTGATGAGAACTTTGCCTGGAACGAGGTTACAGTGGCTAATGGCAACAGCGACAACGCGAAAAACATGCTAAGGATAGTCGCCTCAAAAGGCACAAAAAGCAGCGGCGAAGAGTGGACGGCTGAAGTAGAAGTGCAGTTCCAGAATCCAGCGTAACTGAAACGATTGATGATGCTTGGTTTGGAAGTGAAAAACTATGGCTGTAGGCGATGTTAAAAATGGGCTTTCTAACGTAGCGGCAGGAGACTACCTGGACATTCGACCACCTGTCGGCGAGGAATGGGTTATCCATAACATTTACCACGCAAGCGACATCCAGCTTGAACTTTACGATGGCACCAACAGCTTAATCTTCGACACAGATGCCGGTGCAGGCGTTTACGCTAAATACGCTTTCCATGTTACGAACTCAATCCGCATCAGGGTTAAAAACACGAGCGCATCAGCCCAATTGATAGGTTATGATGGTGTGCAAACCAAATGACAAGGCTTAATCCAGCTTTTACAAGCCTAAAAACTCTTAGCATAACATATCAGTCTGCAAAAGAAACACTTCTTTCTACGCCTGAAACTCTGCCAACATCTGAACCAGCCACACCTCAAATAGGCTATACTGTGGCTGAATCTGATTTTCCAACTTTCAGTTTTCAACTCTACCAAAGGATATTTGTCGGTGTTGTTGTCGGTGCTGGAAAGGTTACAACAGCCGCAACCATATCTTATCGAATGAAAAAGAACGGTTCAAGCGTTTATAACTCAACATTAAGCGTGTCCGCAAACTACTATTACACTATTATGGCATTTTTCCTTGATGTTAAAGCTGGGGACGTTTTAGAATTAGCCCTGTGGTCAAGCCAGTCGGACAGCAGCTGGGACTATAAGGCTTTTCAGGTGCAAGTCACCCGCATAATACCGTTCAATAAGCCTCGCCTACTAATGCCGTGCAATTTTAAAGCCATGATATCGCAGCCAGCCTTATCCCTTGGAAATCCGAGTTTTTCTTTGCAAAACTTGCTCACTCAGCATCTTGACCAAACACTTTTCTCCATTTCAGCCGCCAAAGACATAGAGGTGATATACGCCAAAGACACTTATGGAATTTTCCGAATAAACTACGGCGACAACAGCTACTCAAACAGCGCNGCAACCAGAACAAGCTCGTCTTATAGGCCATATTACTACCGCAACGTCATTCCAACAAGCATTGTAATGCGAGCCCTCCGAACAGAGGGACAGCNCTAATGCCCGACATAACCGAATACGGCAACGTAATGCTCAACGGCTACGTGGACGAATTTGGGAGAAGGCGGATAAATGGGCTGCTGGAAGACGGAGTAAAAATATTAGCCTTATTCAGCGCGCCTATAATTAAGGTCTGGTCCAACTCGCTGGAGACCGTCAGCGTTTTTAGGCGTCCCAACCGCGCCATAAAGTTGGTTCAAGCTTTGCAGACACTGCACATGTGGGCTGTTACCATTCCAACAGTGATAATTAAACAATGGCTTGCAAGCGTCAATCTGTTTCATGCCCTTTACAGACCTGAAAGAAAAATTTTTTACGGACAAGCCTTAAAGGCATCGCATTTTTTCACGAAACCCTTGGTGGTTATAAGGATTCCCGCCTTCCTCAGCATAATCCATACTTCTAGGCGGCCTCAGCGTTTATTGAGGCTTCTTCAACAATCTGGCCTCATCCACACGTTCTATGTGTCGAAGCCAGGCGTTAAGAAAACAAGGCTTTTCCTAGTGATAGGCGAATTGGCTTTTCAGCTTTCAGGAGACTGAAACCTCATCTTGCACCGATACATAACATCCTCGTCTATTATATAGAATGTGTGCTCCTGTTTTTCAGCCATGTGCAATATTGGTTTTGCAAGGATTTCAGCAATTTTCGCCAGTTCCTTCAAATCCTTAACCGTTATGGTTGTCGGAGGCAGAGTTTTCGGAATCTCCAAAGTTTCAATGACCAAGTCCCTATAGGGCGCTATAACCTTCTCTAACGCTTTTCCAATTTTCGGCTTTGTCTTGGCATGGAAAAAGGTTGAGAAGGTGAGACCAGCCAAAGCCGCCGCTATCAATACATATGAGGCGTATCGCTGGCCGACAACCTCCTTATGGGTTAATTTTTCAGTCTCTACCAGTGAACCAGTCGAAGACTGGTGTAAAGGCTCAATCACTATGATTTCCCCCTTCTCGGTTTTCTGAAAGGAAACCGTTAGGGTTGGCGTGAATACGTGGAATATTTTCCCGGCGGTGGTGTTGGCTCTGATGGTGAAGGTTGGACTAATCTCCAAGGAGTATGCGGTGGTACTCGTCCCCCCAACTTCAGCGTCAATCTCCGCCTTCAACTGGTCTAGCAACGCCTTATCTATTGTTGGAAGGGAAATTTGGATTCGCGTCCGGCTGGTGATGTTTGGCTCCGTTTTGTCTATTTTATGGGTCCACGCTGGAGCCTTTAAGATCCGCGTGATAGTGTAGTTTATTTGAACACCGGTTAACGGCTGGTCAACATTGAAACTGAAGGTTAGGGTTAGGTTTATATGGCGAACAAGCCGCGTGTAGAGGGTTTGATATTCTGGACCTATCACGCTTTTATTTTCATACACGAGGTTTGGTGTCTTAATCAAAGCCAAATAATTGTAGTCCGCCGTGCCTTCATAGGTGCAAAGCGTTTTTGTTTTAGCCTCCTCTAAGGGGGTTTGGTGCACAACATAGCATGTCATAAGCGCAACGATGGTTAGAATTGCAAATATTGTTATAAGGGCTGTTGTCTTTTTGATTTTCCTCAAACTTTCACGCAGCCAATATTTTAACACTTTAAATTTTGTTCTCTTCAAAAATATTTTGTTCCAAGGTTTCCGTATTAAAGAGCTTGTTATAGAAAACTTTCATTTAAATCTAGATTTTAAATCTAGCCTAAAAGTACTTATCTGCTTATAAGAGACGCCGCTTCCTTTATTTTGAGAGAGGGGTTGAAATTTTGCCAACAAAGCTTGAGAAGCTTCTGGAAGTTTTAGGCGATGGAGCTTGGCATCCCGTAGAGGAGGTTGCCAAAGCCTTAAAAATGCCATCGGAGCGATTCCAGCAAGTGATGAAATTCCTTTTGGACGCAGATGTAATTCAGCGCAATCCAGCCACAAACGAGGTTAAGCTAAACCAGAACTGGAAGACCCTCATGATTGGCAAGGGAGATGAGGACGTATGGAAAACTCTGAGAAGCCAATCCGAGGTAAGGTGATTGGCACAATAATAGTTCCCCCTCAAAAGTGTGTGGTTGTACAGTGCACCCAAATAACAAACCTTACAAACACAAGTCTGGAACTTGAAATTTGTGTGGATAGGAAAATTGAAGAAATAAACATAAACATGGTTTAGACGAAAAAGAGTTCATCTGCCCTTTGCAAAATTTTGAGGAGCTCCTTCCCCTTATCAGTTGTTCTAAATATGATTAGCCCACCCGGGTTTGAGGTTGTGCACTCCAATAAATTGGCTTTTAACATTTCCTTCAAATAGTTATTGAATCTTTCAAAGTTTAGGTTGCACTTATACATGAGCCTAGTTTTACTGGCTCCGTTTAAGGCTTCGCTTAAAATTTCGCAAATAATTTCCTTCTTGCTCCTTCTCTTCCGCTCCCCCATACCCATACTCTTCAATTCGAATTTGGAATCAGAACAGATTTGGGTAACATACTAAATGGCGGCAAGCCCTAATAAAATTAGCGGTTGACGATCAAATCACCACAGAAAAGCCTAAAAACAAACTTTTCAATTAAGAAGGTCTTTCTGTACCAAAGTTTAGTTTTAAATTTGAGTTGCGCTGTAAAGGAAAATCGGTGACTCTTGTGCTGAATAGGAAAATTGTCCTTTTAGGCGTTTTGGTTATGCTGTTTGCAGTGGCTGTGCATCGTGAGTTCTTGGCGGTTTTCGGCTGGGGCAACGGCGGCTACAGCATGGACCCCAACAACCCAAACTACGGGACGCATGACTGGATTGCTCATCACGCCTTGGATTGGCTCCCACAAGCCGAAAAACAGTTCATCCTAGAAAACCTTGCCACATACCTATATGGAACGGAGCTTCCAGACAACAAGAATGCCCCAGATGGAATAGGCGACACCACCAAGCATCACGTCTACTTTTTCGCCAACGGCTCCCTACAAGATGACATTGGGGCAGTGCGCGCCCAAGAGGAATATAACAACGCCTTAAGCCTTTACAAGTCTGGGCAAACAGTTGATGCTGTCAAGCGGCTTGGAATGATGACCCACTACATTGCAGACTTAGCCGTCTTTGGGCATGTTATGGGCTCTGGAACAGACTGGGGCGCCGAAACTCACCACAGCGACTATGAGGATTATGTGGAGCAGAGAACAGACAGCTATGATGACGATTTTAACATTTTCCTCCAATTTGACGGAAGCCTAGACGTAATAACCGCCTACGACGCTGCGCTTAACCTTGCCTATGACACAACTTTTGACGTTGACGGCGACCTAACATGCGTCTGGATGGACCAAAACTACAACTGGAGCGATCCGACCTTCAGAAACCGCTGTGGTGAATCCATAAACTTGGCAGTCAACCTCATAACAGACGTCTTGCACACCTTCGCTTTGGAGGTCCAAGAACACCACATAGCTGTGCCCTTCCACTACCAAGAGAAGGAATATTATTGTGGACCGGCATGCCTCGAAATGGTCTTCGACTACTATGGCGAGGACATAAACCAGACAGAAATAGCCGACGTGGCTGGGACCGTTGGCGCACCATACTATTCGACTTTTACTGATGAGCTTAGAAGGGCTGCCCACTTCAGCAACATAAGCACATCCATAGGAGACGAGCTTCCAGACATCAACATTACTGGCTATACACTGCGAAGTTTGGGTTATGCAGCCTTCGAATCCAATGGCATGACCATAGAAGACCTTAAACACTATGTGGATATGGATAAACCCCTCATCCTCCTAATGTGGTACAGCGAATACCACCGCAGTGGACACTACCGCGTGTTAACGGGGTATAATGCGACCCACTTCTTCCTCCACGACCCATGGAACACCGAATGGGGCGGAAAATACGGCGGCCCAGACATAGCCTTCAACTACACATTTTTCCTAGATTTATGGTCCTACAGTGGCAACTGGGCGCTTTATGTTGAGCCTTGGCGCCTACAAGTCTCAGCCCCAACCAAAATCACACCAGGAACCGCCTTCAAAGTGAACGTGACAATCACTCATCCGGAGCCTCCGCCGGGAGCCATTAACACTTATCCTGCATCCGCTTGTAATGCAACAATATTTTTGCTTGAAAACGTGCAACTAATCCATGGCGAAACCGCCAAGAAGACTGTTGGAAGAGGCTTTTTGAATGCCGGAGAATCAGCAAACGTTAGCTGGACGCTTATAGCCAACTCCTATGTTACGGGCAAAATAACCATAGAAGTTGAGGGGCTCGTTTCAGGACATGTAGCCCCGCATCCTCCAAACTATCCAGAATATGACTACAAGGACAGAATTGGAGCCAAAACAACCTTCACAATAGAAACGGAAGACAATACCCCGCCCCAGATAGGCATACCCACCCGCGAGCCTCAAGGCGATGTCCAAACCTTCCAAGAAGTGAAGATTTCTGTAAACGTCACAGACGCTGAAAGCGGAGTTGAAACAGTAATATTATCTTTCACAACAGATGGGGGCGCCACCTGGGAAAATAGGACGATGGACTTTAATGCTTCAACAAGCCTTTACGAGGCTTTCATACCCGGACAAGAGGCTGAAACAACGGTACAATTCAAAATCATTGCTTACGATGTTGCCGGGAACGTGGCGGTTTTGGAGGGGGAACCCTACTGCGTTTACGTGGTTGTTCCCGAGCTAAGGCTTATTCCCGCGTTGACATGTCTTGCCCTCGCGTCCACATTTTCATGCATCTTCAAAGTTAGAAGATTGAAAAGCCGGAAATAATGGTCCTTTTTGTTAAATGCTTAAATTTTAATGCTTTTATTTAAATATGGCTAAAATTTTTCCTTTTAAACGTGAAAATTGTTTAAATTTTGCCTTTTCACCTATAGNCTTTGGAGGCTGGGCTTGTTGGCAAGCGTCTCCGTTGATGATGTTAGGGATGTCCTAAACATAGGTGGCGCCGACATTCCAGACGAAAAGATTGTTAAGATGATTAAGAGGGCTGAGGTCGCCTTAGAGCTTGAGCTTGGAAGGGAATTGGACTACGCGGACTGCACTGAAGCCGAGAAGGAGGCTATTACGCTTTTGGCAGCCATATACGCCATCTGCTACTTGACCGGCGGCTCGGCTGTCGGCTTAAACTTCACTTTGGGCGACAAAAGCATAAGTGTACTGAATAATGCTCCGCCCCTAAATGTTTTGCAGGGCGAGTTGGAGCGGATTCTGGCTGTTTTAAAGCAGCCCTACGTTGGGAGGGTTTAAGCCCTTTGGGGAGTGTTCCAGAAGCCTATTACGCGTTTGTTATGGATTATGCGCCCTACGTTTATGTTGTTCCGCCA
>JGI20130J15133_1002506_pt1 | contig 13567 bp, 10 predicted proteins | sample WasSprMetagenome_FD_15133 | JGI IMG/M metagenome (IMG submission 15133) | reverse complement strand
AGGGATACACCTATCTCTTTACCCTTATTTCTAAATACAGCTACATACTCGACGAAGTCTAGTCTACTTAGTCTCTCCACTTCACTCTTATAGGTCTCCACGACTTTTACCGCGTGCTCAAAGCTTAAGTCAAATAAATCACCTTCATGACTTGGAGTTTCAACAATAACTTCAGCTACACCCCATGCCTCTCTTTTTGTATACCACATAAATTCTTCAAGTTCAACCTGTGGGGGATTAGGGGTTAAAGCTGGGTATCTATTAGGTAGAACAGCAACATCCCACTTCTCAAGGTGTTTCAACTCTGGAGCACCGGGGCAGAATGGACATTGAAAAGAAATTTGCCTTTCCTCAGGCCGCCATGGTCTAACAGCTCTATGCTTAGCCACTATTATCCACTGCTTGATCAATGGATTGAATCTAATTTCGTGCATAGTACAATCAGCACCCCACTATTATCCAGATGCGATAAGAGTAAAATACTTAGTTAGCCCATATCCATTGAAACCATTATTTCTAAGTGGTAATTATCTTCATCCCCGGGCTTCCAATATTTTGAACAGGGAATTATACATCTACATAGACCTTGACATCTTTATGAGGATTATAAACCATTAAACCTCAAAGACGTGAATTCAAATTCACCATCACTCTACGAAGGCCACAGCCGAGTGCTCGTATAAGTTCGCATCAATCAGCGAGTAGGGAGTAAACTCAAAGCTTGCAAACACCTTCCATACCTAAAAAACTAAAATACCTGAGCAACTATGTTGAAGGAAACAACGTATCTGATTTATATGACACGACTCGTCATTGCTGTTAACTAAATATTTTCATCTTCGTCGATTTCTATTCGATATGTCTTGTAAGCGGTTTAACTACTATAAGTCTGCTTGTTGAAGACCAACTTGTGGACACCACTACATAGGTGAGGGTATTGTAAACAAGTATGGTATGCCGCGGCCTCAGCTTTGACTTAGAATACGATGTGGGGAGGGGATCGAAGCTATTTCGGCGGCTTCTATAAGTGATGCTGTTCCCAATAGTTGTTCAACGAGTTTTCTACGTGGTAATTAATCTCATTATTCTAGCTCTAATTATCTCCCTTCTTCTAAGTATTCCTTGTGCTGCTAATGCAACTATTATGACGAGTCCGTGAACTAGCCTTATCCAAAAGCCTGTTACACCTGCCGCTACTACCCCCATTTCTATGAATTCTAGGATTAATCCACCAATAAAGGTTCCATAAATTGTCCCTACTCCACCAGTTACTGGTGTTCCACCAATTACAACCGAGGACACTGATTTCAACATATAAATGTCTCCTAGAGTTGGGTAGAACGTAGCCATGGCGAGAGTAGCTATTATACCCGCAAATGCAGCAACAACGCCGTGTATAGCGTAAACTGTTATTAAGACTCTATCAACGTTTATACCCACCATTTGAGCAGCCACTCTATTATCTCCAATGTAGTAGATATATGCACCGAACTTGTGTCTATTAAGGAATAGCCAGAAAATAAAAGCAAGTACAATGGCCCAAAAGAATTGAATTGGTATATCTCCAAATCTACCAACAAGCGCGCTGAAAACAGGTGATCCCCTATACTCCCCCAGCGGGATACTAAACCCCTGCGTTGCAACTAAAACCACTCCTCTCCATAGAAATGTTGTACCTATAGTTGCAATCAATGATGGAATGCCTAGTTTAGTTATCAATACGCCATTAAGTAGCCCCGCTCCCAAACCACCAAGTAATCCCAGTATTACACCTAGAAGTGATGCCTCACCCTGCACCTGCCAAGTCATTGCCATAATTAAGGGTCCAAAAGCCATTATAGACGAGAAGGATAGATCTATTTCACCCGTTATTACGACAAGTGTTAGGCTAATAGCTGGAATAATGGTGTATGGCGCAACAGTCATTAGTGAAGTATACGCGAATGGATTTGCAAAAGCACTAGGGTTTATAGTGTAGAAAGTAAGCCATATTACTAGGAAAATGACTGTTATAATTATTTGTAGTTTGTATTCAGATATTACTCTCCAAGCTCTTTTCAACCCATGGATACCTGTCATCGCAGCCGCCTACAATAGTCAGGTGGGCTGAGTTCTCCCATATAGGTTTAACTCCTTGTATTTTTCAGGTACGCTTCCTGTTCTAGCAATAGAAACCATTATCTCAGCGAGATCTTCGGGTGTTAAGTCTTTTTTGTAGAATTCTGCTACAACACTGCCTTTGTCTAGTATTACAAATCTATCCGCGACTGGGTAGACGTGGTATATGTTATGGCTTATAAATATCGCTGATTTACCCTTCTTCTTCAACTCGTTTACGTACTCAAGCACTCTATGAGTCTCTGCGAGACTTAGCGCTGCCGTCGGTTCATCCAATATAACCAAGTCTGCTTCAAACACTAGGGCTCTAGATATTTGCACGCCCTGCTGATAACCACCTGATAAGTACTTTACGGGTGTTTCAACAGGCATTCTCGTTAACTCTAGTTGAGATAAGCTATTGTAAGCTGTTTTCTTCATATCACTAATCTTCAGGAATCCCAGCTTATTCGTGATCTCTCTGCCCATAAAAACATTTCTCCATATTGGGTGGTTTAAGCATAGTGTACGCTCCTGGTGTATGAGAACAATGCCTAGCTCGTAGGCTAGTTTAGGATTTAACCTCTTGAATTTCATGCCTTTAACAATTATTTCTCCTTCATCTGGTGCGTGAATGCCAAACAAAATCTTTACAAGTGTAGATTTCCCGGCGCCATTATCTCCAACCAAGCCAACTACTTCGTTTTCTCTCACATGGAAATTCACTCCTCTAAGTGCTACTACTGAACCAAATTTCTTGACAATATTGTGCATTTCGACGATATTTTTCATGCTCAATGCAAGCCACCACTAATAATAAATCTAAATACATAGGAGTATATAAAGAGTGGAAAAGTGAATGGAAAAAATAAAAATACTTTAACTTAACGATACCCAGCTAAAACTAATTGCTCGACTAATCCAACATTGCTGCTGTCAACGATTGAGCCTCCAGTATCTATGTATAGACCCTGGAACCCATACTTCTTACTGAGCACTAGGTTTAGAACGGTCATGAATCCCTGTAGGTATGGCTGCTGATCGATAACCATTTGTACATACCCATCTTTAATGCCTTTCACTGATCCAGGCGTTAAGTCGAATCCTACAACTATTATTTCGCCTGGACTCTTACCAGCAGACCTCATGTAATCAGCTGCAGCGGATGTTGTGCCACCTCCATCAAACACTATTAATTTAACATCGGGGTGTGCTGCTAGATAGCCTGTTACATATGGTATTCCCTCGGATGGACTGCCATAGACGGCTGGTGGATGAGATACTCTGTCGACTACTAAGCCTGCCGCTTTTAATGCATCTTCACACCCAACAGCGCGTAATGCACGTGCCGGCTGCTCCCAACTGCCGGAGAATATAGCTGCACGTACTCCTGCCTTAAGAACATTGCTATACTTCTGAACGGCTGTTTTACATAGAGTGTAACCAGATTGATATAGGTTTTGACCAACGTATCCAGTATACCAGTACTTTGCCCTTAACTCTGGTATATCTACATTAGCTAGTGTTACGAGTATACCACTACTAGCTGCCTGCTCAAACAATGGCGCTAAGGCGTCGAGTCCAGGGTGACCCATAACGACAATACCGTCTGGGCGGGCTGCTATAGCCTTAGAGAATTCTTCAATCATTTTCGCGGGATCCCACTCTGTGTGGACATAGACTAGTTTTACTCCTAGGAGATTAGCTGCGTCTGTAGCCCCCTTATAGAGTCTCGCATCGAATGGGTCTCCAGCTCCACCACCTATCCAATATATTGTTAACCCAGTGCCGGGTAGCGTTGGGGAGACAGTGACTGTCCTGTGTTTGAGTCTGAGTAGTTGTAACTGTAGCTGTTGCACCAGTTGTAACAGTCTTCGTAACACCAGCAGGTGCTGAGAAATACCCCACTACCCCTGCTATTATTGCAACTAGAATTACAACTATTATGAAAACCGAAGTAGAGACGCCTTTAGGTTGAGTAGCCAACACTATCGCCTCTAGAGTACACCTTCGATTGATGCGTATATATACCTAGTCTTATAAACTTTACAACTATGTAAACTCCATATTTGTAACTACGCTAAAGCTCGTAGAACTCTAGATCAAGTAGTTGAGACAGAGTTCTTAAAGCGTTAACGTAGTCTCCTCTAATTAATACCATGTGATGTCCAAAAGCACTACGACTCACTCTCTTCGCGTCTCCAACTCTAACGCGAACAGTCACTCTGCAGTGTACTGTATCATGTGTACTAATGACTTCTCCACGTGTTGCCCAAATTTTATCCATATTCCAGTGCATACCAGCCAATGTAACTTTTAACCCTGCTTGTAGCTCAGTGTACGGTGTTGCCCCTATTTTCATGTCGTGGTAGTCTTTAATGGTGTAGCTACAGCCTGGGCAACTATAGCTTGGGGGAACTACATCGTGATTTATTGTTACAATATTGTGCTCTATATCCCAGTGCGTAACGTTTTCATTTAAATTACCCATAAATGCAGCATCTCCGGATGAAGCCATTAAAATAGTCATAGTTAGTAAAGTGGGCAAGTCAGCCTCGCACCCTACAGGTATTCCTTCATCTAGCAACATGGAGTAAGCTAAGCAGGGGACGTACTTAATATCTGGGAGGGCTGGGCACTCCAATGTAAGTGCGTTTGCACTGTGTTTTTCAAGTAGCTTCTTTAGCCCTACATATATTCTCCCGTAATCTGTGAAGTCCTTTCTCAAATGCTCTGCTACAATGTACTTCCGTAGCCACTGCTCAGCAGCTTTTCCCGCTTCTTCAGGCATAGTGCTTTTAACTGCTTCAATATACTCGCTTATACCTACCTTAATTATTTTAATGCCAAATTTCTCCTCAATTACTCTAAATGAAACTTCCTTTGGAGCTGTAACGCTTCTAGGTGGGTATTCGCCAATGTATAGTATTCTGAGGTGTTTTAGAAATCTTAGTGCACGTAGAGCTCTGATTAAATCAAGTACTTCTTCATAGCCCATAGGTACTATGTACTTGACTCCCTTAAACCTATTTAATCTAAACCTTGAAAGCCTTCCATGTATGCTGTAACCCCAGTGATCCCACTCAGCTATTAAAGGCTTACCCCTACGTGCTATAGCTTCAAGTAGTTCTTCACTGGTTAACCAGTCCTCCATATCACCTATTACATATGCATCTGCATCATCGGATAATTTACTAACATCGGGTATACTATGGACTTCCACAGGCTCAAGTAGCGATACAAGTCCCCTTTCAACAAGGTTTTTGATGTCAACATTCTCCGGCGGCGTCTCAACCGCTCTAACTTGATCCCTCGGCTTCTTTGGACCATAAACCCACGTATACTTCGCTACTGGTAATTCATCACTACTCCAGAATTCTAGAGCACTCTTCATTTTAATCCTCTGTAGTAGGGGTTTAATAGTCCTCGTATTGTATAGCTCATAGTATTTCACAGTGATCACCCTCTACTTATCCTCCTCCACCACTCTTAAACCCATTAATCTAGCTACATTAATAAACTCATCTCTATAGTCACCGAGGAATACCACTCTATGCCAACCACTCCTACGCCTCCAATTCAAAACAATTCTACGTACATTAGCCTTAGCTACTAGTTTATTGCTACATGCATAAATACTCTCCTCTAAGCCAACTAATTCCGAGGTGTGGATGGTTAATGTCTTCTCGTCTAGGCTTAACCCAACAGCAGTGATTTTCACGCCTGGTTTAAATAGAACTCTTAGAGAAGCCTTCTTCTCACCTAAGTGAGCTGGTGTAATCACGTAGGGATACTCTTGTTTAACTCCTCCAAGTGGGTTTGTTGGTGCATAACAGTGGTAGTACACTATTTCACTCTTTAATTCATCCACAGCGGGGTCTGTTATGAAGCCGTTTACATTGAGTAGGTATTTGCCAATCATGAGGATTATTGCTGATGATACATCTGCTTCACAAACAGGTATTATGCCATCATACCACAACTGCATGTAGGCTAGGCAAGGCCAGGCATCTAGCTCACCCGTGTTTCTCAACACTATGCAGTCTAGTGCAACTATGTTTGCTTTTCTCTCCTCGGCAGCTCTCTTGATCGCTAGGTACAATCTAGCACTTCTAAGTATTTCACCATATTCTTTTTCAAAGTTACTAGAACTCTCCATAATCCACTTCTNNGCAACCTCCTCAGCCTCAGCTTGGTTTACTTTATTATAGTAATTCTCCCTAAACTCCGATGAATCCATTACTATGTATGATGCCCCAGTTAAGCCTGTAAGTTGCTTCAATAAACCATAAACATCAACGCTTAAGGGATACTCTAAACTAAGGTAGTACTTGGCAGCTTTTGGGACAATGAACAGTAATCTTGCCTCCCGCATTTTATCCAGTAGGGCAATGTATTGCACCATTCTCCGGAGTAGTACAGGGTCATGAGGCTCCCTAGTAGAAACCCCTATCACCGGGTAACCCTTCTCAACAGCTTCACCATACTCTAATACGTAATCCCCTGAACCACCATACGTCTCATTTATCAATACCAGTGGTTTACGCAGCTCAATAAGCGGCTTCAAAAGACCTGAAATACAATTCAATACAAACACTAAGTAGCCTGGTGCACTGGCTTCTCTAGATATCGCCTCCCTGAGATCACCCACATCCCTTACGTAGTAGTATGAAAACTCAACCTCACCACAGCACTCTCTAAGAGAGTTCTTTATACTATTAGTAACTCTATCAAACCACTCCACAGCTGCGTGAGGACCCCCTATCGCACCCTCTGGGTTAACAATAAATAAAACCGGTATTCGAGTCGAATGCCCAACCACAGAGTACACCTTTCCACATATATAACTATAAAGCCTTGCTTAATAATTCCCACAAGTATGCTGATCCATGGAATCCAGCATACATTACCTACTAAATTTATCTACATGTTCTATCCTCTAGAAGAATTAAATGCTCCACATTTATTTTAAATAATACTCATCTCAACCACNCTGTTATTACGGGACATTCTCTTTCACTATTTTTATAGTTATAGTACGAGTACGAACGTGTTCTAGGGATTTTGAGAAAACGAGGGTTTTGTCGTTGGATTGGACAATAATTCCGGAATATTCTAGAGAAAAAGTTTATATGAAAAATTGTTAAATCGATATTACAGTATATGGGTATAGTTTAGGAGCGGCTGCGACAAGTAATTCAAATATCTTATAGGCTTCTACAATATCGTTTGCACGGTATTTAATGGTCTTTCCATCAATCCTGTTGACAATTGGTAACAACTCAGCTATATCAGCCATCTCCGTGCCTAAAAACCTTACTTCAATCTCGACGGGTGTATTTGGCTTTAGTATTTTCATTTCTCCTTTTTTAAATCTATAGACAGCATTTTCAACTGCTTTTTCAAGTTCTTTCTCTATTTTAGAAAGACTAGGGTTTATTGATGCAAATCTTGAGAGCGATTGCTTAAACACTACCTTCTCAGCCCACGGGGTAAACCTTGATACATCTTCTTCTATTAGGGCTTTATCGCCGGCCACCATTACTACTGGAACGTTGTAATGACCCGCTACATATGTATTAAACAAGAACTCGCTTGCAGGGATGCCATTGATTTTAACATAATCTATTGTAGCACTACTGTATGTGTGATCGAAGTTTGACTTTAATGTACCTGCTTTAGCGTGATACCCTAGAAACACAGCTACATCGGCTTTCTCCACGCCTACTACCATACTGAGAGGTCTAGGGAAACCACGTATGAACGTGATATATTCTGGTAGATTTTCTACTTCAAGGTTGATCATGGGTCCATGGCTATCCGCTATAAATACTTCTTCGAAGCCATTTCTATGAAACGCCTCTGCTGTCAATAGGGTTATTTTAGTGGCTATTCTTCTAGCCTCGCTGAATAACGCCCCTTTAAGGAACGTGTGTTCACCTGAAACAATAAAGGGCATTCCCTCAATATCTACGGATATAAATACCTTCATGATATACGCCCTATTATTTAATAGAAGGTAGAGATAAAAATAAATCATTTAAATATAAATACTCTTCTACCTACTTCTTGCCGAAGATTTCATCATAGTATTCTCCTAGTAGTCCTCTACCTATTTTTTCAACACCTAACTCCTTGATTCTATTTCTGACGTATACCAAGTATATTCCAATACCAAGCAATACCCAGGCGATGAGGAGAACGTATTCGTAGGGCCACACGAGACTAATATCAGTACTCAGTACCAGGTATAAGTGGAGTTACCACCACTATTAATCCCACAATGAGAGCTATGGCGCCAGTGACGTATACTGCTGGAACGCTGAAAGGCCGTTTTAAATGTGGATACTTCCTTCTACATATAATCATTGTTAAAACCGCTGTCAACCAGCAAACACCCAGTGCAACACCACCTATATCGAGAAACCACACAAGCCCCCTTCTACCAAGTAAACCTAGAATTAGTGATATTATGAGTGTAAATAACAATGCTCTAGTAGGTACACCGTATTTTGGATGAAGTTTTTCAAATTGCTTTGGGAATAGTCCACCTCTGGAGAGGGAATAAATCATCCTAGATACAGTCATCATAGCGGGTATCCACGATGTAACAAGCCCTAAGAACGAAGCTAACCACGCTACAGATCCCAGGGCAGGGTGGATGTCTGCGAGTTCATCTATTAATCCACGTGGTGCTACTCGAGAAGAACCCTGCCAAGGTATTAACAATGAACCGCAGAACATCATTAACATGTACCAGCAACCCGCTAGTGCAGCGCTTAAAGCAATTAGGTATCCAAATCTACGTGGAGAGACCTTAGTCTCTTCTGCTATCATAGGCAGCATTTCAAAGCCTGATAAATAACCTATACCCATTAGTGCAAATCTAAATGCCGCTGTTGCAGGGGGCATTTCTGGTTTAAATGGTGGTATGAAATTACTAAGTGAGCCACGTAATGCTGCGACAATCACGATGATAACTCCGCATAGAACAAGCAATATGAATAAAGCTGTCTGAACATTACCAGTTAGTCTTGCCCCCATGTAGTTTAAAGCAAATACTACTAGTGCCGATACATATCCAACAATTATCCATGGCAAGTAAACTGGGAAGCCGGCAACTTCATATAGGGGAATGGTGTTTAATTGGGGAAATATCCAGCTGAGGAGGAAAGCAATACCTATGACGTAAAATGAGAGTGCAGCAGCCAGCATGCCGAGGAGGAACATCCATGCTATGAAGTATGAGCCGACCGGACCTATTGCTGGATATACGAATGCTACTTCTCCACCCTCTCTCGGTATAGCTGATCCCATCTCCGAGTAAGCCAGTGCAATGAGCGAAGCCATTACCGTGGCTACAAAATACCCTAGAATTACTCCCCCAGGCCCATACATATCATAAAACGTCGTATTTAGATACACCCAGCTTGTCCCAATAATACCTGCTACTCCTATAGCGAGAATGTGGTACCATTCAAGAACTCTTTTTAGAGACATATTTGTCCCCTATATATTCTAAAGAAGTATTATTTAAAAACCTTCACACGCTTGTCTAACGCAGAGTAAAGTAACTATTTGTTCAAGCATTGCCCGGTAAATTACTAATATATACTGGGCCTCTTCACCACTCCTAATCTCTCTAGTAGAGATCCTTGTGCATTGAGAGAACACACTATAACTAAATTAAAATATTTTAAACTCCCAATTGAATCTATTCAATGGAGATAGCAAAGAACCTGCATTTTATCGGTATTTGTTATCTTTTCTTCAATGGTACTCAATATTTAAAACAACACATTATATGCGAGCACATGGCACTAGGAGATAGAGAAATGAGATAAAAAACCATTATTATTATTCAAAATTTGCCTTTAAAACTCTTAAGACATTTTCATAGGCTATTTTGTAAATGTCTTTCTCAGAGAGACCTTTCTCGAGGAGTTTACTGTATAGATGTGGTAGTTTATCAATGCTTTCAAAGCCTTCTGGTGCGGGTAAACCCAGTAATCCAAGGAAATCAGTACCAATGGCCATTATGTCGGCTCCATATTTCTCATATACGTATATAAAGTGCTGTACTAGGTCGTCTAGTGTTGGTTTTGGTTTACTCGATATTAATGGGCCAATAGCTGAGAAGCCTATTACACCTTTATTTTTGTGGAGCAATTCAAGGACGTCATCATCAACATTTCTAGCTTTATCCACTATTCTCCTTACATTTGCGTGGCTAATTATTACTGGTTTTTTACTAACTTCTAATACGTCAATCGCTGTTTTCTTACTAGCGTGAGCAACGTCAACCACTATTCCCAGCTTATTAGCTGTTTTAACTAGTTCCTCACCATCAGGTGTTAAACCCAAGTCTTTGCTAACTCCACACCCAGTTCCATACTTATTCATATAATTCCATGTTATACCTATACTTCTCAATCCAAGTTTCTTTAAGATAACTAAGTCGTATGGTTCGTCAAGAGCCTCTGCCCCCTCTAAATGCAGTAGGAAACATAGCTCTTTCTCGTTTTTCAGGCAATTCTCTAGATCACCTATGTTCTCCACTATTTTGATCCCATAAGTCTCGGCCATTTTGTAATATATCGATATATGTTCCCATAGTATTGACTGGGGGACTCTATATCTCGTAGCTGGCAACCATTTACCATATAGATTCAGCAGTGCCTTTGACTCCTCGGGGCCGAATGTCTCTATTCCTGGAAATATAGCTGCAAACACACACTTTATGTTTGCCCTTCTATATTTAGGGATATCGGCATCGCGTCCAGGGATATCCTCGCTAAAATCCCCTAGAGGAGCTCCACCTCCATGGTATAGGAAGTAGGCTGAGATATCTTCATGTAGATCTATTGAAGGGGGAAGATTAGCTAGTTTACTCAATGCCTACACCTCACAAAGTGTCTTTAGTATATCACCCCTATATAAATAGTCATTAAAAACTACCATTTACTCTTCCACATATATTGGTTTGGTGTTTTAATACTTCACGATTTTGCAAGCTCCTCGTGAAAAAGTATATTCTGGGTCTATGCTTGATCTCCTCTTAAGAATGTGTTTATTCGTTAATAGTCTAGTGTCTTAAGTATTGTTAGCAAAGTATTATGAGAGTAACTAAAATTAACCATATTATTACTCGCGAAGATAGATTTTAAGTCCTTGCAGAAATGAGTGAGAAGGGGTTTAGTGCAATTGAAGGCGGTGTAATAAAGTGAGTATCGTCTTGCTCTCCATTAAGCCCAAGTTTGCTGAGGAGATCTTGTCTGGGAATAAACGCTTTGAGCTTAGAGCGGGCTCGGGAATACCCTCGGGGGCTAGGGTGATCCTGTATGTCTCTAGTCCTGTAAAGGCCATTATAGGTGAATTCACTGCTGGAAGAGTATTTACCGGTAGCTACGAGTACGTGGTTAAGGTCGTGAGTGGAACTCCGTGTTCCGGTGTGAGCGAGGAAGACTATGGCTATATTAGGGNTAGAAAGAGAAGGGTCATGGNGATTGAAGTGCTTAATCCTATGAGGTATTGTAAGTATGTATCGCTCGGGGAGCTTAGATTGGTGGGGCTTAAAAACCCACCGAGGAGCTACCAATTCCTGCACCTCGAGAACCCAGTACATATGGCTGTACTCGAGCTCGTGGATAGAGCACGTGAGTGTAGACTCTAGCGTTTACTCATCCTCTCGTATTGTGGATTCTTGAGTCGATAAATATGAAAATAAAGTTATATGAGCTGTTTTGTTTAATGGGTACTTTTAATAGTCTCTCTTGAAAACCATGGACATTTATGATTAATTCACGGGGTATTCACAGCTAAAGTGCTCTCTTTGAGGAGTTGTTAGTTGCTAGAAGATGGTTCTTGGTAGTAATCCCCGAATGGTGATTGAGATCACTTTAAGTAGATGCAGAAGTTACTTTTAGGCATCATGGTAAATTATAGCCTTTATTTAATATAAGCGAAGAAGAGAATATTTATGAATAGGTGCTTTGCTTGAGTCTTGCCGAGTTTAAGAAGAAGATTTTACATTTGCTGAGAGAAGATGAAGAGTTTAGAATGGCTGTAGCTGGCTTAATTGGACTTGATGTCATTTTAAGCGAGCTTAGGAAGCTGCGCGAGGACTTCAATAAGTTCGTAGAGTTGCAGGAGAAGAGGTGGGAGGAGGAGGCTAGGAGGTGGGAAGAGAACAATAAGAGATGGGAGGAAAACAATAGAAGGTGGGAGGAGCAAGTCAAGCGGTGGGAGGAGCAGGCTAAAAGATGGGAGGAGAATAATAAACGCTGGGAAGAGCAAGCCAAGCGGTGGGAGGAGGAGGCTAGGAGGTGGGAGGAGCAGGCCAAGAGATGGGAAGAGAATAACAAGCGCTGGGAGGAGAATAATAAACGATGGGAGGAGGCATACAAGAGATTTGAAGCCATCGAGAGAAAGCTATTAGAGCACGATAAGAGATTTGAGGCCATAGAGAAGACTCTATTAAATCACACTCTGGTATTAGAAGACCTTGTGAAGAGGGTTTCTAGACTTGAGCTCGAGGTTGGGGCTCTCTCAGAGATCACTTTAACGAGGTATGTCTGGGATGATTTAAGGGAAGAGTTTAAACTAAGAGGTGAAGAAGTCGTTGAGAGAGTGAGGAATGCGAGAGTGAATGGATACGAGGTAGATCTACTCGTTGAGACAAACAAGAACATCTACATTGTCGAGGTAAAAATTAAGCCGACGAGGAAACACGTAGATAGTCTCCTAAGGAAGTCCAAAGCTACAATGGAGAAGTATGGTAAACCAGTAGTCCCGATACTAGCTGGCACAATGATAGGAAACGATGTCGAGGAGTACGCGGAGAGCAAGGATATCAAGGTATACAAGTACTAGTTGTCAATAGCTTTCCAACTAAAGTCTGGGTTATGAAAACAGTGATCTTGATTCATCCACTTTTACCGGTGCACCAATTACAGTGTGCTAATTGAATGCACGTATGTTTGGAGAGCTATAGTGTTCTTCAAAATTACTTACATATCACTCACTCTCTAACTACTTGGGTATTCACGTAGTCTCTGGGTTTGCTAGTAGTAAGGGTTACTTAAGGTAGTGGAATAACATAGAATTAACTTCATATTGGTTTCTGTGGGTTTACGAGGCTTGAGATGAGTCCTGCTAAGCTAATGTCTTTCTGCGAGAGCTTTCAAGTGTAATTCATATGCAAGCCCCTAGTCTCCGGCCAGGTGTATGTGAGTGAGTTTGAGCAGTCTATTGGAATAGGTAACCTGTACTACTAGTGGTTTTGGATAGAGCAGGCACTATTCTATCAATGCTCCAACCAGAAGGCTCGGTGACTTTTGTTTTCACAGCCAGCTCTAATGTGTTCAATCAGGCTTGTAGAAGACCACATTTACTCAGTCAACGTATGCTCCATACGAGCTAATAATCCTCCTGATACAGCCTATTCCAGAGCAAATACTAGCGTAGGGCC
>JGI20130J15133_1002496_pt1 | contig 13611 bp, 9 predicted proteins | sample WasSprMetagenome_FD_15133 | JGI IMG/M metagenome (IMG submission 15133) | reverse complement strand
AGGGACTTTTCAGAGGTCACAGACAGGGACGTGCTGCTCGCCCTTGGGAAAACATCCTAGCACACACTCTGCGCCACACTTTACCGCATTCATGCACCAAGACGCGGCGCGCGCCAGAACCACAGAAGCTTACACATAATAAACGCCAGCAACCTAAAGCGCGCGCTAATGATGGTTGATACCCCTTTATATGGATAGCTCCTGCCCTCCTCCCGCTACCGTTGCTTCTCCTCAACTGCTCCTCCGGTCTTCCTCATTAATATGGAGAACCAGGGGATCCGCTTAGCGCGCGCAACCTAAACGAGGATCCTTTGGCTTGAAGCCTTCCTGAGCCTATTCATAAGCGTCAGCCCTAACCCCCTCTCTTCCACGGGCTCGGCAATTATCACCTCTACTCGCCTACTGTCGAACTCCCTCAGGGACGGGTACAGCCTCTTAGCCATTCCAAAGAAGTCCCCACGAGAACCCAGGCTTATCAGTTCGACCCCGAGGTCCACGTAGCTGTGAATAGTCTCGTCCGTGCACAGAATGCCGACTCTTCTACCAGCACTCTTGTAGTGAGCTGCCAGTTCACGCACCCTTTCAGCGACCGAGCTCAGCTCCAAAGCCCCCCTCGGCTCAACTAGCACGAGCGCTGCCCACGGAGAATAATGCCTGTACCTCGTTCCCGGGGCGAAAGCTCTCTCGGCCTCCTCCAGCCCCCTCGCGAATGGGGGGACGGCTATCTTAACGCCGAGAACCCTCTCCACCTCCTCAACGGGTACGGATCCGGGCCTCAGCAGCACAGGCGGGCTCACAGTCAAGTCGATCACTGTACTCTCAACCCCATACAGAGTCTCCCCGGCATCAATAACACCATCAATAGACTCCCCCAAGTCCTCGAGAACATGCTGAGCAGTTGTGGGCGAGGGCCTCCCAGAAAGATTCGCGCTTGGAGCAGCTATAGGCGCCCCCACAGCCTCGATAAGCCTCAAAGCCACGTTGTGAGCAGGCATCCTGACAGCCACCTTCCCCAGACCACCAGTGACCTCCCCTGGAACCCTCGCAGACTTCGGCAAGACCAGGGTGAGCGGTCCAGGCCAGAACTTTTTAAACAGCTCGCTAGCCTCAACTGGAACATCGACTGCCAGCTCGAAGACCTGCGACTCTCTGGAGACGTGCAGGATCAGCGGGTTATCCATGGGTCTCCTCTTAGCCAAGAATACTTTCCTCACAGCTTCCACCATGTGGTAGACAGCTCCCAAGCCGTAAACAGTCTCTGTGGGAAACGCTACAATGCCGCCAGACTTCAAGATCAATGCAGCATCCTCTATGACGCGTGGATCAGGGCTGGACGGGTCAACTCTCCAAACCCTTACAGGCACCTTAAACCCTAAGATGATACAGCTGTAAGTGTTAAAATTCATTACTACTAGGCATACCAGTGCAGGAGGAGCGAGGCTGGGGGCTCCTCTAGGCTCTCCCAGCAAGCAGTTTTAGAAGCACTACTTTTTTAAGGAGCCAACAACTAGCTAGAGCAGGTGGAGTTGAGCCTCGCTAAGTACAAGTTCCCATACAAGCCCAGACCCCGCCAACTGGAGGTAGCCTCGCAGATTCGAGAGGCGCTGAAGTCGGGGAACGTTGTACTTGAGGCGCCCACAGGCTTCGGGAAGACCCCAGTCGTCATCTACTCACTGCTCCCATTCCTCGATAGGGGAGGCAGAGTAGTCTGGGCGGTGAGGACGGGGAACGAGACTGACAGGCCTGTGGAGGAGTTCAGAGTTTTCCGCGAGAAGTCTGGCGCAGGCTTCGTTGCCGTGAGTTTCAGGGGTAAGAGGGACATGTGCCTGCTCGCAAAGGGGTTCGGCGAGGCGCTGGACTACAGCGAGGTTTCATACATTTGCAGCAGGGAGAGGAAGAAGTGCCCGTACTACAGGAAGCTCGAGGAGGGCATAGACTACAGCGAGTTGCTGAGGAGAGGGGTACTAACCTACAGGGAGGTTTTCGAGTGGTCTGGTAAGAGGGGGGTCTGCCCATACTTTCTGCAGAGGGAGCTGCTAAAGGTTGCTGACGTCGTTTCACTGAGCTACAACTACGTCGTTGACGAGAACCTCCTGTGGACAATCAAGGGAGTTTTCCCGCTTAACCAGTCAGTCCTCGTCGTGGACGAGGCACACAACCTCACGCAGCTCAACCTCGGCGGAGACACCGTCACGGAGGGGACAATAGCGAGGGCGAGGAGCGAGGCTGCCGAGCTTGGAGACGGGGAGGTTTCCAGCTTCCTTGAGAAGATGCAGAAGAAGGTGTTAAGCGAGTTTTCGAGCCTCGGGGAGGAGGAGTCACAAGTCTTCAGCCCCTCTGAGCTCATCGATGGACGCGACGAGATGCTGGAGAGAATGCTGAACCTGGGGGAAGCCGTCAGGGACAGGAGGTTCAGGGAGGGCAAGAGGCCGCACAGCAGCCTTTACCACCTGGCAAACTTCCTTGGGAGGGCGCTCGAATACGAAGGCGAGAGGGGCGTAGCACTACTGGCCGAGAAGCTCGACGGCAAAATCCACCTAAACATATGGGACATGAGGTCGTCTGAAATACTGTCAGCCGTGTGGAAGAAGTTTAAGAGGGTAGTCTTCATTTCGGGAACCCTCAGCCCGTTAGAAGCATTCGCTGAGACTATTGGCATCAAAAACTACAAGGCAATGAGCATTCCAAGCCCCTACGACGAGACGAATGCCTCCGTATACGTGGTGAAGGACCTCACAACCAGGGGCGAAGAACTCTCGGCGGAGATNGCGGAGAGCTACGTAGAGGCGATCGGCAAGGTTCTCGATAGGGTGAGGGGGAACACAGCGGTATTCACCGCCAGCTACAGGGTTCAGCAGAGGCTACTAGAGGCGGGGCTCGGGGAAGCCTCCCAAGAGAAAGGGTACAGCTTCTTCATCGAGAGAAGAGACATGAGCGGGCAGGAGGCGGGAGAGATGCTTGAAGAATTCAAGAAGGCATCTACTGCTGGTAGGGGCCTCCTGGTCGCACCTATGGGCGGGAGGTTCGCCGAGGGGGTAGACCTCCCGGGAAGGGAGCTTGTCTGCGTCTTCCTCGTGGGGATACCCTTCGAAAAGCCGACAGTCAAGACAAACCTGTACATCTCCTACTACGAAGAGCTGTACGGGGAGGGCAAGGGTAGGCTCTACGCGTACATATATCCAGCACTGCGCAAAGCGTCACAAGCGATAGGCAGGGCGCTCAGAAGCCCAAGGGACCAGGCAGTAATAGTTCTGGGGGATTACCGCTACAACAACTACCTAGTCCTCCTGCCAGACTACGTGAGGGAGCTGAGGCAGGAAATCAGCTACAAGGACCTAAATCGCATACAGCCCCCATGGGAAAGGATCAAGCTATAGATGATCTTTAAGAATCAGGCTGGAAGCTAGCTGACCAGGCTTCTAGTCTCCGCATTACTCTTGAGCTCGCCCCTTCTCTCCAGAACGTAGTAGCTAATCACGCAGTATCCATTTTGAAACCTAACCGGAGTCTCACCTCTCTCAATGTTGAAGTTTTCCTTAAGCTTTACTAGACCCAGCCCCTCTAGGTATCCTTTCACAAAGCCAACATTCGGGCAGGCTGGTCCGGGCAGTTCAAGTCCGCCGATCTGCCTTGGGCAAATCCTACAAGAGTCTTTGTGAAACATTACCTCGATCGCGCTGCTCCCCCTTGCTTCCAAGCGCACTTCATCCGAGAAACCCATGACGTCGTTTACGAACTCCAAAGCTTCCTCAACATTGCTGAAACTCACCCCTTGCTCAGCTACGTAGCGAGCTAGGCAGTTCCCAGTAGACTCTGCTGCACTCTTTATAATGCCGAATTTCAGTAATCCCAATTCCCTGAACCTCGCAAGCATGCACGCAATATACACATGGTATGCATTCGCATTAACCCTCAGAGCATTGCTCACGTCCCACACTCCTTACCACCGAGCCGTCTCTGGCTGGAGAGTTTAAAAACAATTTAGTTCAATTCCTCCCGAACTTTTCTCGAAGGGTCTTACTTAACCGCCCTCCAAGAAGGTGCCGCCGTGCCCCAGCAGGCTTGCACTAATGCATGCGCAGCATGAAGAGCACAGCTGAGTGGGGGTTAGCATTGCTAAGTAAGCCTAAGAGAGTCGTGGAAAAGCATTAAATAGCTCTACAGTAAACATGAATTGTGAAGGGCATGACAAAACAACAGGCTTATTTTAAGCATTCAGTCGTTCTCCTCCTGGTAATTGTCTTCGCCATCCTCTTTTCCCCTGCACACTCACAGCCGAGCCTGCCCGGAATTCCCTCTCTGGCTCAGCAGAACCCAGCCAGCAATGTTGGCCTCGGAAAGCCTGCCGTCGTGCAGCCTGGCAAGTCTTTCCAGGTGGTCTTACAGCAAGGGGTGCAAGTTGGGGCAGTGACTTCCGCCTACATCTACACCGTTACCTACGACTCCGGGCTGAAGGTGAGAAACTACACAGTAACAGTTACAGGTGGTGGGAACACTCTAACCGTATCCATACCCACGAATGCCGAGCCCGGGCTCTACGACCTCGTAATTCGGGGCACGAGTACGATAAAGCTGCTGAGAAGCGTCTGGGTATACAAAACTCTGCCGCCTAAGTTGAGGATAGTTCACTTCAGCGACCAGCATTACGGCGCTGGGCAACCGGACGTGATTACAGGCGACATGAACAGGCTTGCAGGATACCTAGTAGCATCCCTGCTCAACCCGGACATTGTCATTGACACTGGCGACATAGCGGACACAGCTTCGGCTGACCAGTACGCTCAGGCAGTTTCCTATGAGTACGCATTCCTCTACAACTACCCGATCTTCGCAGTGCCGGGAAACCACGACCACCCGCCAGACAGCTTCACTAAGTACTACGGAGACACGTACTGGTACAGGCTCATAGGCGACAAGCTACTCATAGTAGGGCTTTTCTCCCCAGAGCAAGGCTACCCCCCGATGGAGCAGCTACAGTGGGCAAGCCAGGTCCTAGAGGCAAACAAGGCTGTCCCCATAAAGGTGATACTCGTACACCACCCAGTATTCTACTACCAGGGAGAACTCAAGACGAGGTACGACGACCAAAACATTATTTCACCATACGACCCACAGAAAAACCCCAACTCGCCCGTCTCCTCTTACTGGAGCGTTAACATGGACGCAGTAAAGTATTTCCTAAAAATGATCGAGGACTACAGGGTCAACTACGTCCTTTCCGGCCACGTCCACCGAGACTTATTCACAAAGTATACAAGCACCAGGACGGGTTCCACGACCTACTTCATAACGATAACCACCATGGGAATGGGCTCAGCCATATATGACGGCCTAGACTACTACACGCTAGACCTAAACACGGGAACCCTAGACTTCCCAGTCAAGCCACCAACATTCATAGGCTTTAACAACGACTCGAGAAAGCTTGCCCAAAACTCCATACCAGTGGGAATATACCCGCCCACAAACAACCTCGGAGTCTCGAACCAGGTCTTCACGCCGACGTTTTACCTGCAGTCCGTAGACGCCTACATATTCAGGGTTGAGAACAGCCTGCCCTACCTAAACCTAGAAAACACCGTGGTTTGGTGCCTCCCATGGACCGGCGACTTCAACATTAAAGTTCTCAGTGCGCTGAACGGCGCAAGCGTAGAAGTCCTAGACAAAATGGTGCTCGAGGGAAAGCTCTACATAGCCCTACACATCAAGCTGCCACACACTGGAAAGCTAGAGTTCGCCCTATACAAGGCTCCAGACACCCAGCCGCCAGCCATAAAGGTCAAAATGCTCAACCCAGCGAAGCCGGCGACCGGGGCAACAGTAAACGTATTCGTTGAGGTTAGCGACCCAGGATGGGGAGTAAAGAACTTCACAGCAAGCTACTTCTTAGCTGGGAAAGAGTACAAGCTCACACCAGAACTTTACACGCCGAACACGCTTACCTCGCCCGCCACCGCATTCGTATACAAACTAACGATTCCACCACTAGAAAATGTTGGAAACCTGACGATTAAAATGATAGCTTTCGATAATGCGGGGAACAGAGCGGCAGGCGAATATACCCTAACCTATGAAAGCCCGACACCTCCGCCCCAGCCCCAGCAACCAACACAGCAGCCTCCAACCCAGCCACAAGTACCAGCGCCGCAGGAGACTCCTCAACCTTCCCCACCAACCCCACAGCCAGCTCCTGCACCTGCCCTACCTATCCTGCCTATAATTGGAGCTATGCTAATTGCCATAGCCATAATACTCCTTCTATCCTTAGCTCTGAGGGGGAGGAGGAAGACTTCTTAAGTAACCGCTTAATTTATATATTTTTCTCATATTCTAACTATTTGATGAACATGAACGCCAAAAACTTTCTAATAGCAGCTGCACTAATTGCAGTAATCTTTCTCATTGCATCAAGCACCTATGCCCAGCCGGTAACCGTAGCTGTTGACTTGGGGCACGGCGAGAGCAATAAGTACCTGAACTACATCTTGGGGAACATCACTGGTGTGCAGTGGAGAATAATTACCACGACAATAACCCCAGACGTTCTTAAGGGCGTGGACATCCTACTCCTGGGGCAGCCGACCGTGGCGTTCTCACCAGACGAAATACAGGCAATAAAGAACTGGCTCTTCACAGGGAACAAGGTGCTCTACGTTGGAGGAGACTCTGACTACGGCCCCGGAGGGAAGACAATACTCCAGATAAACGACTTGCTTGCCGGCATAGGAACCAAGCTACGCCTAGAACACGTTGGAGTCTACAGCGACTACCCGGAAATGACCGCTAAGGCCTACTACAGGATGCTCACCTTTGTTGAGCCTGACAATGTTCCAGGAATGTTTACCGACACCATAAAGGAGGGGATAACAAAGCCTGTACTCATGCATGGTCCTGGGTGCGTGATCTGGCAGGATGAGAAGGGCAGGTACCACGACCCCGTAAAGGAGACCTTCCCAGGGCTGGTAAGAATTGTATGGGCCCACAAGTCATACATCGGGGACAATACCCCACCCCTTCCATACTTGTATGACCCAATGAGCTACGGGAAGGGTACAGGGGACCACGACTTCGTAATGTACGCAGCGGAGTACTTCAGCGACAAGAACAGCCTCATCGTAGTCGCTGGAGAAAGCCTATACGGCGACTACGAGCCAGCATGGTCATCCATCTACTACGGCGTTCCACTCGACGGCCCACAATTCGTCCAAAACCTGGTCAAGTGGTGGGTAAAACTCATAACAACAGGTCCCATCGAGAGGAAACTTGGAGACGTTACACAGTCAGTTTCAAGCTTGACAAATACTCTTAACCAACTAAGCTCCCAAGTAGCATCACAGGGCAGCACTATACAGAAACTACAGGGAGACACTCAGTCTCTTAAAAACGAGGTTACCGCTTTAAAGGCAGCTGTCGACTCCTTATCGGGCACGGTGAGCACGCTAACCATACTCGTAATAGTTGAAGCACTACTGATAATTGTCATCCTCGCACTGATGTTCCTGCGGAAGCCAAAAACACAGGCGGGAACCGAGGTCAAGAAGTAAATCTTCCCCTAAATAAAAAATACTTTTTTCCTTTTTCTTCCCTGAGAATAACGCAAATATACTTAAAACAGTTACTAGAAATCGGCGATTAAAATGGACAAGAGAATAATAGTTCTGACCATTGCTATAGCAGCCGTCTTACTGGTCTCGCTCATCTTCATTTCACAGTACAAACCTCAACAACCTGTTCAGCCCACCCAGCCAGCCCAGCCTACACAACCACAAACTAATCAAACTATCCCAACTCAGCCCCCAACAAACCAAACACAACAGCAACCACAGCCAGCACGGGGAGTGACGCTTTACGTCATAACGAGACACGAGCAAACGATACAGGACGTAACTAGGACGATGTTTCTCAATAGCGAAGTTGCAAAGAAGTATAACATCCAGAACATAGTTTTTCTCCCAATAAATGCAGAGCAGTGGCCAGACTACATCAAGAATGCGGCTCAAAAAGGGCAAGGAATAGACGTAGCATGGGGGGGAGGACCAACTCTTTTCAATATCATAGATGACATGGGGCTGATAGAACCGATAGATACCGAGAAGCACCCAGAATTCAGGATCATTCTGGACGAAGTTGCGAAGTTACCTAAAACTATCGCTGGGGCGGAGACGTACAAGGTGGGAAGCGACGGGAAAATACATTGGATAGGGGCAAGCGTTAGTAGCTTTGGATTCACCATAAATAAGGACATCCTCGCGAAGTACAAGCTACCGACCCCCAAGTTCTGGTCAGACTTGGGAAGCCCAAGCTACGCGGTTACTCTCCCAGCCTTACAAGTAGTTGGAATAGCTGACCCAACGATGAGCACGAGCAACACCAGGATGTTCGAGATCATACTTCAAGCCTACGGCTGGGACAAGGGATGGAGAGTCCTCACACTAATAGCGGCAAACTCTAAAATATATAGTGGGAGTAGCGATGTGAGGGACGCGGTTATACGGGGAGACCTAGCAGTAGGGACAACGATCGACTTCTACGGCTACACCGCGCAGCAGCAGAACCCGTCATGCCTCTACATCATCCCCCGAGGAGAGAGCATCGTCAACGCTGACCCGATAGCAGTCCTGAAAGGGAGCAGGAATCCAGCGGCAGCCGCAGCCTTCGTAGCGTGGGTCCTGAACGAGACCGGCGGACAAATCGTCTGGCTAGACCCCAACATTAACAGGCTACCCATCAATCCAAGGGTCTTCGACACGCCACAAGGAAAGCAGAGACCGGACCTGAAGAAGGCCCTAGACGACGTAGTGTATGCAGGGGGAATATCGTTCAACGAGACCCTCTCAACCCTCTGGGTAACCGCGGTGGTGGACTACTTCAAGGCTACGCTCGTGAACGCGCACGACGACCTCCAGCCCGTGTGGGCTCAGATAGTCAAGGCATACAACGACAAGAGGATCAGCGAAGCCCAGTTCCAGCAGCTAGTAACCATGCTCACAGACCCAATAACATTCACTGACCCGCTGACGGGTCAGCAGACAACATTCACAATAGACTACGCCATAAAGATAAGTCCAAAGCTGGCAAGCGACCCAGCAATATACCAGAGAATAATGAACGACTGGACAAGCGCTGCTAGGGCAAAGTACCTAAAAGTCCAGGCAGCCCTGAAGCAGATGACAGGAGGCTAAAAGCGCGCGCGGTGAGGCTCCGTAAGGAGTAGACCCCATGACCCCGGAGCGCCTCCACAGCAACACTGGGGGCGCTGTGAGGCCGCCGCCAACTAGGCGGAGATGAGGGTGCGCGCGCTTAAGACAAAAATGTTTTTCTATTTTCCAGCTTCTCCGGGTAGCACTGCACATGTGCGCAATCTAAAAATGCACTCCAGGGTGCGCCTCTATAAAGAATATGCTTATAAGTAGTGCCGGCTTACAAGTTTTGATCTCGTAATGAGGCTGGGGCGTAAAAGCGTTTGGTTAGCTGGCCTAAGTCTGGCGCTAGCTTACCAAGTACTTTACTGCCTCTCCTTTGATGGCTTGTGCTCGCTCGTCCTCCTCGCTATAGGCATTGCACTTGGGCCTCTGCTTCTCTGGTTAGGCTTCGATTATAGGTGGATAAAGTTCAGCTCTACGCTCAGCTTTCTGTCGATTTTCTCGTTCCTCTACAACTTCTTCATTTACCTCACCAGCATCCCCTCGCTGCCCAGAGCACTTGGCCTCCTCCTCTTGCCCCTGCTCTCAACATCGGCTACAGGCTATTTGGCTGAGAAAGTGTCCTATCTCATGCAGGCGAGGAGGATTAGAGGAAAAGCGCTGCCTCTCTCAAGGAGGCTTAAAAGCGTTCTCTACCAGCTCGACCCAGTAATGTGGGTTTTCATAGTCCTAAGTGCACTGGTGCTCGTCTTGTTCCTCGTAACGCCCATCCTGCTCGTGATGGTTAACGCTTTCCAGCCGCCTACAGGGCTACCCTGGTACACGAACTTCCAGAGAATATTCTCTACGAGAGACTACGTCAGGCTTGAAACCCTGCCTGGGGAGCAGGCGGTAACAGCGATACCCTACGGTGACAGTGTACTGTACATAGTCAAGGGGGTCAACCACGGGATACTGCTGAACAGCCTTCTAAACTCGCTCATCGTAACAATCGCTGCAACTCTGCTCGGCGTAGCGGTAGCCTTCACGATTGCGAGGTACAGTTTCCCGGGGAAGGAAGCTCTCAGAATCCTCTCAATGGTCCCACTATTCGTTACACCCTTCGTAAACTCCTACGTAGTCAAAATACTCTTCAGCGAGTACGGCCCAATCTCGATGATCACTTCGAAGCTGTTCGGCTGGAGCCTGAGGATCGACGGCCTCGCAGGGGTAGCCCTCGCCCAGATCATCAGCTTCTACCCCATCGTCTACATGAATGCTTACAGCGCCTTCCTAAACGTCGACCCGAGCACCGAGGAGCAAGGGGAGAACCTTGGCGCTAGGGGGTTCTACCTGTTCAGGACTGTGACTTTCCCACTGGCTCTGCCCGGCATAGTTGCAGGGGCAATAATAGTGTACATCTTTAGCCTTGAGGATGTGGGCGCCCCGCTCATATTCCAGGAGTGGAACCTTATGAGTGCCCAGATCTTTAAGGGCTTCATTACGCAGACCGGGATAGTCTCCCCGGAGTCCGCTGCTCTGGGCTTTGTCATGCTCTTCATATCAGTTATGGGCTTCCTCGCCATAAGGAACTACGTCGGAATGAGGAGCTACGCGATGATAAGCAGAGGTGGGAGGCTCGTCTCTAGGCAGCGCCCCCTGGGGAAGAGAGGAGTATTGGTGGTGTACCTGACCCTGTTCCCGTTTGTCCTTACAACGGTTTTCCCCCAGATCGGCGTCTTCCTTTTAGCCTTCAACATCATGCCGCCGAGAGGATTCTCGCTCAGCCTCTCCTCGCTCACCCTGGACTACTTTGAGAGACTCTTCCTGGATCCAGGGGTATTCAACTACACTAGGAACACNCTCATCTACTCCACCCTCTCGGTTACAAGCGCCGTCCTGCTAGCGATCATGGTTGGGTACAGCGTTAGCAGGGTGAAGGTGAAGTGGCTCTCAAACCTGCTGGACACCCTCGCAACCATACCTCTAGCTATACCGGGACTAGTAATAGCCTTAGGCTACTACTTCTTCTTCACGAGGTTCTTTGCTAAGACCCCGCTTGACCCAGCCTCCATAGGAGCATTCCAGGCGTGGGTGGTCCTGGTCATTGCCTACAGCATCAGGAAGCTCCCCTACGTTGTTAGAAGCGTATTCGCAGGCTTCCAGCAGGTCCACGAGGGACTGGAGGAGGCGGCCCTAAACCTCGGAGCAACGAGGTCGAAAGTAATCTTCGGCGTCGTCCTCCCGTTCATTGTTTCTTACGTTTTCAGCGGGGCTGTGCTCGGCTTCATATACATGGCCACAGAGGTCAGCACGAGTATAACCATTGGGAACTTTAACCCATCACAGGCTCCGATGACTTACTATATGATGAACGTCTACAAGGGCGGGTCCCCGATAGGGGTGCAGATCGCCGCGGCAATGGGTGTGCTATTAATTTTAATACAGCTTGTAGCCATTTTAGTAGTGGTGAGGGTGTTTAAGCAGAGGTACGCGTTCATAGGTATATAGGTGGTCCCCATGACGCAGATAAGGCTGGAGGAGGTAACAAAAACGTATGGCGCGGTAAAAGCTGTGGACAGCGTCTCCCTCGAGATAAGAGAGGGAGAACTATTCACAATCCTGGGCCCCAGCGGCTGCGGGAAAACGACAACCCTGCGAATAATCGCCGGATTCGAGGTTCCAGACGAGGGCAGAGTGTACTTCGACGACGAAGACGTAACCTTCCTTAAGCCCTACCTGAGGAACACAGCGATGGTTTTCCAAAACTACGCGCTTTGGCCACACATGACTGTCTTCGAAAACGTTGCCTACGGTCTAAAGATAAGGAAGAAGCACCTCAAGCTGAGCGACGACGAAATCGAGAGGAGGGTTCGGGAAGTCCTCCAGCTAGTGAAGCTGGAGGGGATGGAGGACAGGTACCCCCTACAGCTGAGCGGAGGCCAGCAGCAGAGGGTGGCGCTCGCGCGCGCACTAGTAGTTCAGCCCAAAGTGCTGCTGCTGGACGAGCCCCTGAGCAACCTCGACGCTAAGCTGAGAATAGAGATGAGGGAGGAGATAAAGAGGATACAGAAGTCTCTGGGAATAACAACGGTGTACGTTACCCACGACCAGCTCGAAGCGATGAGCATAAGTGACAGGATAGCAGTCATGGACAAGGGCAGGGTCCTCCAGTACGGCAGCCCGCGGGAAGTATACTTCAAGCCGACAAACCTCTTCACAGCTGAGTTCCTAGGCAGGAGCAACATCTTCAGGGGGAGGGTGGTTGAAAAGAAAGACGACTACGTCGTTGTCAGACTTGAAGACCTAGAGCTCGAACTAAAGGCTGTCCCCGTGGACTCTGGAGTCTCAGGGGAGGTAGCCGTAGTAGTGAGGCCTGAATCCTTCGACGTTGAAGCTTCCGGGGCACAGGAAAACGTCTTCAAGGGGAAAGTCGACTTTGCCATGTTCCTTGGAGACAAGACGGAGGTCAGGCTAAAGGTTGGAAGAGGAAGCCTAATAGCCTACCTGCCCAACAACATCTACCCAGAGATAGGATCCGAGCTGGCTCTCAGGGTTAGCTGGCGAAACGTGATAGCTCTCCCCTACAAGTAGCCCTTAAATACTTTGTGGAAGAAATCGTCTACGAGGCAAATGCAACCATACAAGCTTGAAGAATACCCGTACAGGGAGCTAGAAGAAATCGTCCACAAAGAGGGCATTGACACGATCATCTTACCTGTGGGAACGATAGAACCCCACGGCACGCATCTCCCACTAGGTACAGACTCCTACATACCAATAGCCATGGGGCAGTACGTCGCGGGCAAGCTTAAAGCGCTACTGCTACCACCCATACACTACGGGGTAACAACGAGCCTGCACGGCTACTTCGGCTCAGTGAGGATAAAGCCGGAGACTCTTGAGGAGCTGGTCTACGAAATCCTGGAAAGCATGAAAATTCACGGCTTCAAGTACGCTTTGATCCTCAACGGTCACGGGGGGAACACGCAGGCACTAGAATCTGCCGCCAAGAGAGCGTGGCTCAACCTGAAGATGGCAGTAATGGTCGTAGACTGGTGGACCCTGGCGAGGGAAAGAGGCGTAACACAGAGAATTCTGGGTAAAAGTGGTGGACACGCCGCCACGGACGAAACAGCAATGATGCTGGCAATTAATCCAGGCCTCGTCAAGAAGAATCTCTACGACTCCAAAGCCTTATGCACTTACTCAAGTGGGGTTAAAGCATTCCCAACCCCTGGTACGATTATAAACTACTCGGAAGAAGAGGGAGAAGTAGAATTCAAAGAGGCGAGTGCAAGAGAATACTTCGAGCTGTCTCCGAACTCATCCTCTGCCTTTTCACAGAGTTCAAAGACAGAGCTGCCCAGCTTACACAGCGCACATGTCCATAACTCCAGGGGCAACACAGTTAACCCTCATCCCTTTTCTTCCATGATCTATTGCCGCAGCTCTAGCCTTGTTCACCAAAACCGACCTTAGAGGCACA
>JGI20130J15133_1002494_pt1 | contig 13620 bp, 14 predicted proteins | sample WasSprMetagenome_FD_15133 | JGI IMG/M metagenome (IMG submission 15133) | reverse complement strand
CATGGCGGGGGGTTGTGGGGGGTGTCCCCCCACAAAACCAAAAGAGGGAGCGAGTTGCCCGCATTAGCAACCCAGCCACGAGTGGGGCCCAAAACGCTGGCAAGCCCTCAGCCAGCGGGGGTGGGCAAAACGGGGGGGTCCAGGGGGGCGGAGCCCCCTGGTGGGAGGTATCCCCCAAAAAACACCACAGGAAACTTCTCAAGCAGTGAGGCCTCACTTACGGCCCGGCGCATTTGTTTTGCCCACGCCTGCATGCTATAATTAGTTAGCCCCTGGGTAAGGAGCGAATATGGAGGAGAGGCTTAGGGAGGCAATAGAAACCTTTAAAGCTTTTTTGAGCCAATGCCCACCTTCCGCTCACACCCTCATCATCTCCCACAGCGACGCCGACGGCATAGGAGCCGGCGCTATAATGCACAAAACTTTAGAGCGCTTGGGCTTTAAAGATTTCTCCACCCTCATCACCGGCAAAGGCCAAAACGCCTATACCCCCTTAACCAAAAGACAAGCCGCAGAGTTTGCCCCCGAAAGGCTTTTCGTCCTGGATTTGGGATGCAAAGAGGAGCCGGTTGTTCCAGGGGTTCCCACCCTTTTCATAGACCACCACCGCCCTTACGGAGTGCCACCGGAGGGCATCCTAATCTCCAGTTACCGTTGGGACCCCATCCCCAATTCCAGCTTGCTTACTTTCTGGTTGTGCCGTTCCGTGGCCGATGTTGAAGATTTGGACTGGGTAGCAGCAATCGGAACGCTGAGCGATCTTGGGGATAAAGCGCCGTTTGACATCATCAAGCAGACTAAGGATAAATACAAGGCCAAGTGGCTCAAGGAGGCCACAGCTTTAATCAATGCGGCACGGAGGAGCAGCTCAGGAGATGCCTCGGTAGCCCTTCAGGCTGTGCTCAAAGCCTCGCACCCGAGGGAAATCGTGGAAGGGGCAAGTCCGGAGGCCCGCTTGCTCCATGAGTTCAGGGAGGAAGCCAAGATGGCGCTGGAGGAGGCCAAAAAGGCTTCCCCCAAGTTCAGCGGGAACGTGGCCTTGGTAGAAATTTCCACCCCGTGCTACGTTCATCCCTTAATCGCCCAAATATGGCGCACTCGCCTCCCCAAATACATCGTAATCGTGGCCAACTACGGCTACATACCTGGCTACGTAGCTTTCAGCGTCCGGACTGCTGCCGATGTTAATGTCTTGGATTTCCTGGGCCAAGTAGAAGTAGACGTGGCCGAAGGATACATGGGCTACGGCCACGACCAGGCTTCAAGCGGTGTGATACCGGTTGAATCCTGGAAAGTGCTGCTCAGCAGGCTGGGATTTGGGGAGGGATGATTTGGAAGCAATACTTAGGCCCTCATGTCGGGATTGCCTCTACCTTTCCCTCCGCGGGGTGATTGTCCCCGGGGGCGAGCATACCGTCGCTTTCCGCTACCATCCCGCCAGCCTTTACTTCGGAGCTGGCCTGAGTTTGGCAACTCTGCTGGCTTTTTTCGTTTACTGCGGGTTTGCTCTGCGAGGCAAATTCGCAAGCTGAGGTGAAGATGAGCGGCCCATGGGTGATATTCAACGCCGATGACTTCGGGGATTGCCAGGAGATAAACAAGGCAATAGTCCGGGCACATCGGGAAGGGGTCCTCACCAGCGCGAGCCTAATGGTTGGGGGTAAAGCCTTTGGGGAAGCCGTAAGGTTTGCCAGAGAGAACCCCTCCTTAGCCGTCGGCTTGCATGTGACCATGGCCGAAGGATGGCCTGCTTTGTCCCCTCGGGAGCTTGCAGGGCTGACTGATGGCGAGGGGAAGTTGCGTGGTGGGCCGGCGGTAGGCTTCTTAATCCTCTTCCGCCAGGATGCCCGCCAGGCTTTGTTCAAGGAGATTGAAGAGCAGTTCCGGAGGTTCCGGTCTACCGGCTTGCCCCTCTCCCATGTGGATGGCCACCTCCATTTCCACATCCATCCCCTCATCTTTCCCAAACTCCTTCGCCTGGCCGAGGAAGCTGGGGCCAGCGGGATAAGGATTCCACGGGATGATTGGAGGCTTTCGCTGAAGTTCCCCCCAAGGCGCTTCTTCTTAAGCACACTTTGGGCGCTTATCTATGTCCCCTTAACCTCTTGGGCCTTAAAGGCTGCCAAAAGAAGCAGCTTAGTCGTAACCGATAAGGTCTACGGCTTGTTCAAAACCGGGAGCATGATGGAAGAGTATGTGGAGGCTGTCCTTAAAAACCTCAGGGGAGGCTCAGCCGAGCTCTACTTCCACCCCACTTCGGGCAGGACCCTTAGCCCGCTCGGGCCTAACCCTGGTGACCTGGCTACTCTTTTGAGCCCCCGCATCCGCCAAGTCATTGAGGAAAGGGGGATTCGCTTGGCTACTTATCCTTTGCTGCGGAGGGTAAGCCATGCACCTTGAAGCCTTCATAAGCCTCATCATTTTCGTAAGCTGGGGGTACTGGATTGTGGCCCTCGTTTCTACCTGGGCCTTTTCCCGCCAGAAAGACGAGGTTGACCCAACCTTTAGCCCACCTGTGTCCGTCCTTAAGCCCATAAAGGGGTTTGACTACGAAGCTTACCTCAACCTCAAAAGTTTCTTCACCCAGGATTACCCCCATTACGAAATCCTCTTCGGTGTTGAAACCCCGGATGAGCCGACTTTGCCGGTGATAAAGCGCCTCAAAGAAGAGCATCCTCAAATCCCGGTCAAGGTCATAATAGCCGAACCACAGAGCGCCAACCGCAAAGCCGGGATGCTGGAAATACTAAGCCAGCAAGCCTCTTACCCTATCCTCGTAGCCTCCGATAGCGATTTCCGTGCCCCGCCCGATTACCTTAAGCGGGTGGTTTCGCCCCTGAAGAAGCCGGAGATAGGGCTTGTTACTTGCTTTTACCGCGGGAAAGAAACCCTGACTGTGGCTGCCAAAGTTGAAGCCATCTACATGAGCACAAACCTCTTGCCCTCTGCCTCCATCGGCCTCAGGTGGATGAAAATGGGGTATGCCTTCGGTTCCACCATAGCTTTGAGGCGAGAGACCTTGGAAGAGATTGGTGGGTTCAGAGCCTTTGCCGATTACCTGGCCGACGACCACGAAGCAGGGGCAAGGGTTAGAGCTACCGGCAAGCTCGTTTACCTCTCCCGATGCATCGTTGATACTGTCCTCGGGCCTGTCCGCTGGCGGGAATTGTGGTCAAGGCAGCTAAGGTGGATGCGCTGCGTGTTGGTCAGCCGCCCTCTGCTCTACCCAGAGATACTCCTAACCTTCTCCATCCCCCTCTCCATCATCCTTGGTTTCCTGACGGACTTTTCCTTCTTCTCGCGCGCCGTTTTGCTTCTATCCTTAGGCCTAAGGCTCCTGGTGGGCTGGCTAACCTTGGGGTTCATGGACTACAAGGAGATGCGTAAGAACATATTGCTCTTGCCCCTGGCCGACCTCTTCCAGTTCGCCTTGTGGGTCTGGGCACCTTTTGGAAGGAGGATTGTGTGGAGGGGGGAAGAATACAAGCTGAGGCGGGATGGGCGCTTAGAGAGGGTGGAAAAGAGGAGGCGGCGCATCCCCCTTCCTATTCCCCGGTGGCGCCGCCGTTAGGGAGGGCCGTTTCACCTACCGGAACCGGCTCCTTCCCTTTGAGGTAATAAACGACGACCTCAATTTTTCCGGCCTGGCCTTGGGGCACTTCCAAGAAATAATCGTCCCGGACGATTTCGCCTGGCTTCCAGCAGGAAGTAGGGTATGCTCCCCAGACCGGTGGATGGTCTTGCTGGAAAAATTTCCCCCCTTGGATGAGCCGGACAGAGATGAAGTAATCCGAAGCGATGGAGCGGGTGGCTTGCCAGAAAAGGGTTATGCGCAATTTCCTCCTTTCCCAGCCCGCAGCATAGCCAGCAATCTTCATACCTGGCGTTATTTCCACGCCCACAAGCTTAACCGGAAAGCATTCCCGCAAGCATGCTTCCCGCGGGAGCTCCTTGGTGGGCCGAGTTTGGAGTAAGATTAGGTTCTCCCCTGCTGAAGAGGGGTGAAGGCCTTCACGACAAGGGCCTAAAAGGTGCACAGCTTGGCGGGTAACGTAACAGCTCTCCCCTTGCCAGGCCATTTTCAAGGCCTCTTCCACCGTGACGGGGTTAACCTTTGGCTTTGCCCCCCAGATGCTCATGAGGTATTGGAGGGCGAGGTTTTCGGAGTAAGTTCCGGCGATGCAGCTTCCCGGAGAAGGATTATCGGCCAGGATGGCCCAGCCAGGCTCAAGAGCCGTAGCATCGGGCCTTCCACTCTGATCGGCCATTGGGTAGCTCTTAGCCAATCGCCAAGCGAAGAGCAAGACCAGGAAAGCGCCCAAGGCGAGGCGAACTCCAAGGTTAGGCCAGGCTCTGAGAATCCGCTCGGCAAAGGCCGTAGTTCCGATGATTATTAAGGGGTAGAGGGGCATTATGACCTGATACCAATTGCCGAAGCGGTCAATGTAGCAGAAGGCGAAGTAGAGCAAGGCTGTTCCATAGAAGAGGGATGCTTTCCTCCGGCCCAAAAAAGCCCAGCCGGCTAAACCCATAAGCATTACCGGCCAGGACAATTCGCGGAAGGCGAGCCAGGGGTAATTGGGGCTCGGAGGCCAGAGGGTCCAGCTCATCTCGGACCGGCCCTGAGGGGCAGTGAGGAATTCCAAGAACCAAGCCAGCGTGCTTGGCCATTCCCCTTGCCCCTTCCATTCCGGATGCTGTGCCCCCCGGATGTAAACATAAACGTAGCTCAAAAGGGGAAGCAAAGCCAAGGTTGAAGCCTTGAAGATTAAGCTGCGGTTGCGCAGGATATTCGGCTCTTCTCGGAGGATGAATAGCACAAGAGGGGGAAGGATTAGCAAAGTTGTGACCAGGTTAGCGGCGCACGTCCCGGCCACAAAAGCCATCCCCAGAAGGAGCGAATTGTTCCGCTCTTCTTCCCACTTCAGGGCCAGCCAAAGCAGCAGAAGCGTCTGGAAGACGGCGGAAGTGTATTGCTCGGTAGTGACGGCGTAATACCAGAAGAAGTAAGTCACGGCATAGAAGGCGGTCCCCCAAAGGGCGAGGGGCCAGTTTCTGGGGAAAAGGCGCAGGAGTATGGAGTAGAGGAGTAGGAGCGAAAGCATGGCCCAGAATGTGGAGTAAAGGGAGAGTACCTGGACGGGATTGAAAGCCCAGCGCAAGAGGGGGCGGAGGGAATGAAACCAGGCCCAGCCTAACATGGTGTAGATGGGGTAACCTGGAGCGTTGGCGAAGCGGGCTTCGGCCTGAGCATACTGGTGGGTTATGAGGTCGCCTCCCATTAGCTCATCCGGCCGGAGGCCATCGTCCAAAGTTAGGAGGTAAAGGGCAAAAATGGCCAGGAGGAGCAAGGCTCCTGCCAGCCACCTTAAGGGGAACCTCATCTCGCTCTCTTAGCGGTGGTCAAAGTAAATCTCAGCAGCCACGCACCCTGAGGAATCGGTTTTAACGTTAGCGTAATCGGATATCCGATTGCCAGCGGCGTCGGTAAGGTAGACTTGCCAGTTACCAGGCATCGGGCCATCAACCTTTAAGGTGCAGCCCCGGGAACCATCTATGGGGGTAGTAGGGCCATTGCATGCCCCGACTGGAACGAATACCACGTTCACCCCTCCCTGGGGCTGTCCTCCAGCCCTTACGAAGACCTTCAAGTAGGCGCCGCCTGCCCCTGTGCATTTTATGGCCGTAAGGGCATAAGGCAAGGAAGGGGTAGGAGGAGGCGGTGGCGTAGGCGTTGGCCTTGGGCGAGGGGTTGGGGTGGGAGGAATAGCCTGGGCTACTTTGACCGAGTCAATCGTCCCTCCCTCAAGCCTCAGGTACTGAGCCAAAGCCCACCCCTCTTTCCCTCCGAGGCAGCATACCTGAAGCCAATCGCCCCTGGGGTTTTTGGCTATTACGGTGAAGGAATCATTCAGCTTGGCCTTTCCTAAAATCGGGTAGACAGTTCCGGGGCCAGTGCGGATATTCAGTTCATCAATGGTGACTATGGCTTTAACCTCGCCGGTGGGCGCTGGCGTTTCAGTAGGGGCAGGGGTAGGAGTAGCCAGAGGGGATTGGAATGAAGTTCCAGGCTGGCCAGGAGCTGTGGGCGCAGGCGACTGCATGGGGGCAGGAGTGGTAGCTTGAGGTGGAGGAGCTGAGGTTGGTGTAGCCTCACCGGTAACCTGAGGAGAGGTCGGGGTCGCAGGGAGGGTAGGCATGGCTTCGGAAGGGGTTGGGGTAAAGGTAGGCTTTGGGGTTCGGGTAAAAGTGGGCGATGGGGTTGGCTTTTGAGCCAATGGCATCCCGCCGCATCCAGCCACGAAGATAGCTAACACTGTAAGCAGGGAAAGGAGCCTTATCGCTTTCATCACCGCACCTTCTTGAAAGTTATGTTGGTGAATTGCCCGGCCTTGCTGCAGTCCTCAAATCTTATCACTACTGTATCGGAAAGGTCCTGGACCCACGGAGGAGGTGCGTTAGTAAGCCCTATCCGCTCATTGGGCCTCTCAGCTACAAGACGGATGCGGAACTCAAAGGGGCTTGGTGGGTGGTAGAATTCCGGACCCAAGGGGGTGAAGCCAACTTCTCCTGGCGGTTCATAATAACCAGAGACATTTATCCCGGTGCTTACGTAGGACCAGTTATTGAACCAGTTCAGTTCCACAACTACGCCGTTGATTGGGTTGCCGGCGGCATCTACGACTTTGACTTTGAAGTAAACTGTGCCGCAGTTAGGTGCCTGTTGCATGCTTCCCTGGACATACATGTAGCGATAAGCCGGGGCCGGGGTTGGGGTGGGGGCTGGAATTGGAGTTGGGGTAGGAGGCCTCGGGGTTGGCGTGGGTGGGATTTCGTGGGTCACGTTAATAAGGGCGATTTCGCCGGGAATGCTCAAGAGGGAGGCAGCGACCCAACCTTCCTTCCCGTTCACGCAGCAGACTTTTATCCAATCCCCCCTTTCGTTCCTCGCCCTTATTTCAAGCTGTGTTCCCCCTGAAACCTCGCCTATTAGTGGGTAGACGGTTCCGGGCCCCTGGCGGACGTTGGCCTTGGCTGCGCTGACTACTGCTGTTTGAGGGACGGAAGGCGTGGGTGAAGGGGTTGGGGTGGGTGTGAAAGGCTCTGGCGTTGGAGTGGGGGTAAAGGGTATGGGGGTGAAAGTTGGGGTAGCTACAGGGGTAGGGGTAAAGGTTGGCCTTGGGGTTTTAGTGAAAGTGGGGGTGGGGATTTGAGCTTTTGGGCTTGGCCCCAGGCCACAGCTTAGGGCCAAGACCAACATCAACAAAGTTAAGGCCAGATAAGGCCATTGCCTTCGGTTCATTTCTCCAAACCTCCGCCGGCTTGATTGAGCTTATTATAATGCTGAAGGTCTATTATGCCAAATCACCTTTTTCCGGGGCGAATGGGCCGGGCGGTAAACGAGTTGGCTAAACGCTGATAAAGAATCGGTCCGGGGAGTTGTAGCAGCGCATTCCCCTGCCACGTAAGACCGATAGGGTGAAGGCGATTACTCAAGCCGCCTCTCAGAGCAACTCCTCCAGGGCGGGGTAAATTAAACTCTTCGCCGGCTTCAAGGGGTATCTCCTCTGAGCCATTCTCCTGGAACTAAGCGCCGGATGCCCGGCAGCCGTTCAAAGTGCTCATCAAAACTGAAAATCTGCGTCACCCCACGCCTCAGCATTCGGGCCGCCACCAAAGCATCCGCAAAATCCACGTTCTTTGACTCGTAGAGGGACAATGCGTGAAGCATGATGTCTTTATCTTCGGCCTCAATCCCATCCTGGCCCAAAAATTCTCTTAGGACAGGGGCAATCTGGGCCGGCCGGTAATCACCCACACAACCTCAGCCAGCACTATTGGTTCCACGATTAACCGCAGTTCTCCTTGCTCCACCGCCCGGAAAAGAGAGGCGGCCCGTTCAGCCATCTGAGGGGGGTCACCAGTGAGGAAGCGGAGAATCACATTGGCATCCACGTATCCTCGGTTCACTATTTAACCTCCTTAAGAAGCTCCTCCCCCCGCTGGCGGCGGATTTCCTCCCGGATTTGCTGATGGCCAGGGAAGGGAACAGTGGCGGGAAGTATCCCCTTAAATTGGCTCAGCGCTCGTCGCCGGATAGGGATGATGACTGCCCGGTCACCTTCCAGGGTGATAAGAACGCGGTCGTGCGGCTTCAAATTCAGCGCCCGACGCACTTCCTTCGGAATAGTTACCTGCCCCTTTTGAGTCACGGTCGTNGTATGCATCTCTCCTCCCGCTTGTAATTTTGGCTACATTATAGCGCATTGTCATACTTTTGCCAATANGTAATACTCAATTGGCGTAGCCGAAGGGGAGTGGCTTTCCCTCAACGCCGTGTAACTGAAGTTTGGCTTTAATGTGAGCAACTTGCCTTCCTTTGGCTTTTGGGGGCACATCCCCCATACCCCCCGCCATGGGGGCTTTGCCCCCTGGACCCCCTTTCCCACCCTCGTGGGCTTAGGGTTTGCCAGCGTTTTGGGTCCCACTCGTGGGCGGGTTGCTAATGTGGACAACTCTCCCCCTGTTTTCTGTTTCTGGGGGACACCCCCCATACCCCCCGCCATGGGGCTTTGCCCCCTGGACCCCCTTTCCCACCCTCGTGGGCTTAGGGTTTGCCAGCGTTTTGGGCCCCACTCGTGGCGGGGTTGTTAATGGTGGCAGCTCGCCCCCTTTTAAGGTTTCGTGGGGGGACACCCCACATACCCCCCGCCAGGGGGTTTGGCCCCCCTGGACACCCGGTTTGCCCACCCCCGTTGGCTTTGGGTTTGCCGGCGTCTTGGGTCCCACTCGTGGCGGGTTTGCTAATGGGGGCAACTCGCCCCCTCTTTTAGTTTCGAGGGGGGACACCCCCCATACCCCCCGCCAGGGGGGCTTGGCCCCCCTGGACCCCCTTTCCCACCCTCGTGGGCTTAGGGTTCGCCGGCGTCTTGGGTCCCACTCATGGCGGGTTTGCTAATGTGGACAACTCTCCCCCTGTTTTCTGTTTCTGGGGCCACATCCCCCAAACCCCCTGCCAGGAGGGCTTCGCCCCCCTGGACCCATTTGCCCACCCTCGTAGGCTTAGGGCTTGCCGGCGTCTTGGGTCCCACTCGTGGCGGGTTTGCTAATGGGGGCAACTCGCCCCCTCGTTTTATTCTGGGGACACATCCCCCAAGCCCCCTGGGAGGGGGTTGCGCCCCCTCCACCCCCGCTTTAATTAAGGTCGGCGAAGGCCGACCTTTTTCAAAGAGGCTGACTTCAGTCGGCGTGAAGAGTGAAGGGGACAACCCTCACCATGGGGCTTCGCCTTCCTTGGGCCCCTCAATTACCCGCTTCGCTGCCTTCGTCCCTTTAGCACGCGGCGCAATGACGGGTTGGATGTAATTGCGTGCTCCCGCAATACAGTAAGGGGGCTTATGTCCCTTCTTCCCAGGAACTCAGGTACTTTTCTTGCTCCGGGGTGAGGGTATCAATTTCAACACCCAGGGATTTCAGCTTCAAGCGAGCTACTTCTTCATCAATCTCTTTGGGCACAGGGTAGACCTTTTTTTCCAGGGACCGGCCGTTTTTGACCAGATAGGCTACGCTTAAGGCCTGGTTGCTGAAGCTCATATCCATGACGGCACTGGGATGGCCTTCGGCGGCGGCTAAGTTCACAAGCCTGCCTTCAGCTAAGAGGTTTATGCGCCGACCATCAGGCAGGATATATTGGTCAACGTTCGGACGGATGCGGATTTTCTCAACCGCTAATTCTTCAAGGGCGGGGATGTTTATCTCTACATTGAAGTGGCCCGAGTTGGCTAAAATCGCACCATCCTTCATAACCAGGAAGTGTTCCCGGTCTATTACGTTTATGTCCCCCGTAGAGGTGACGAAGATGTCGCCAATTTTGGCTGCTTCCCGCATAGGCATTACTCTGTATCCATCCATGAGCGCTTCAAGGGCTCTAAGCGGATTGACCTCGGTCACAATCACGTTGGCCCCCATGCCTCTGGCCCGCATAGCTATGCCACGGCTGCACCATCCGTACCCGGCTACCACGAATGTTTTCCCCGCCAGTAGGACGTTAGTAGCCCTGAGGATTCCGTCAATAGTTGATTGGCCTGTGCCGTAGCGGTTATCAAAAAGATGTTTGGTCATGGCATCGTTTACGGCAATTATCGGGTAACGGAGGGCTCCATCTTTGGCCATAGCTCTAAGCCTTATTACCCCAGTAGTCGTCTCCTCTGTCCCGCCTATCATCCCCTCCAGCAGTTCCGTCCGTTCCTTGTGAAGGGTTGAGACGAGGTCCGCTCCATCGTCAATCGTTATGTTGGGGCGATGTTCAAGGGCAGCATAGATATGGCGGTAGTAAGTTTCCCTATCTTCTCCCCTTATGGCATAGACCGGGATGCCTTCTTCCACAAGGTAAGCAGCCACTTCATCCTGGGTGGAAAGGGGGTTTGAAGCGCAAAGGACCAGGTCTGCTCCGCCGGCTTTGAGGGTTAGGGCTAAATTGGCGGTTTCGCTGGTTATGTGCAGGCAAGCAGAGATTCGGATGCCCTGGAGTGGTTTCTCTTTGGCGAAGCGCTCCCTTATGAGTTTAAGGACGGGCATTTCTTGGGCTGCCCATTCGGTCTTCTTCTTACCCTCAGGAGCGAGGGAAATGTCTTTGATGTGATAAGCTAAGGCTGGCATTTTCCCCTCCTTTAACTTTTTGTCTCAGGTATTGGTACATCCATTGCAACCCTTGTGCCCCTTCCGATGGCGCTTTCCACGCTCATTTCCCCACCGAGGGCTTCAATGTTCTCCCGTACTCCACTTATTCCTATCGCCCCGGAAGGCAGAACAGCTTCTACGTCAAAGCCAACTCCATTATCTTCCACTATGGCTTTGACTCTGTTGCCGGTGATGTCTATTGAGACCTGAACCTGGGAGGCTCGGGAATGTCTGTGGACGTTGTCCAAAAGTTCCTGTATGGCTCTGAAGAGCACTATCTCCACACGAGAAGGGAGCCGTTTCTCTTGACCGGTCAAGTTGAAGATGGTCTTTATCCCGGTTTTGCCTTCAAACTCTTGGAGGTAGAGCCGCAAGGTTGGGATAAGGCCTAAGTCATCCAGCATCATGGGGTGCAGGTTGAAGATGAAGTTGCGGATTTGTTGGAATGTTTCGCTGGCTGCTTTCTTGAGGTTAGCCAGCTCTTCTTGGGCCTTGGCCCTGTCGCGGGAGAATAGCCTCTCGCATATTTCCGCTTGGAGGATTAGGTTGGTGAGGGCCTGGGCCGGGCCATCGTGCATCTGGCGGGCCAGTTCCCTCTTCTCTTGCTCTCTGGCTTCAACAATCCTTAGGACGAGTTCGCTCGGTATTACCGCTTCCCTTTCGGGGGGCGCGGCCTCTTCCATCCTCCTCCCCAGGTCTAAGAGCCGGCGCAAGTGGCGAGCGTAGCGCTCTAAAGCTTTGTATTGACCTTCTATTTGTCCAATCCTTTCCCTCAAGGTCAGAAGTTGAACTTGGAGCGATTGGGCTTGCTTGTAGGCCTTTTGCACTTCCCTGGCCGGATAGCGGTCAATGTTCGCCTCCATCTGCCGGATTGTGACGGCTGCTTGGGCGCTCTGGGCCGTAAGTTTTTCTAACTCCATGCGAGCTTGGCGCAGGAGGTCTTCGCTTTCCTTCAGTTCCTGGAGGACATTTTGGTATTCTTCAGCGCATTCCCTTAGGAATTGCAGGAGTTCTTCCATCTTCGCCTCCCAGTTCTTCAAGCCTTATCCATCCTCGCCTTACGGCGTAAAGGACCGCTTGGGTTCGGTCGTTGACGGCCAGCTTGCGGAGTATTGAGGTCAGGTGGTTTTTAACTGTCTGCTCCTTTATCCCCAGGTGGTGGGCTATCTGCTTGTTGGAATAGCCTTTGGCTATGAGCCTTAGTATTTCCAATTCCCTGGCCGAGAGGGGCTTGAAGAGATTGCCTGGCTCTCCCCCAAGCTCAACTGCAAGCCTTTCAAATTCGCCGATAAGCCAGTGGGCTACTGCTGGCTCTTTCAGAATCTCTTCCCCGATTAGGTAATACCCTTGGGCTACCATTTCTACTGCTTTGAGGAGTTTTTCGGGCTCAATTTCTTTGGTGAAATAGGCAGCAGCTCCGGCTTTTATGGCGTGGAAAAGTTGGTATTCGGCGTCAAAACCGGTTATGAGGATAACGGCCGTGTTCGGGCAGTGGATTTTGAGGTAACGGGTGAGCTGGAGGCCATCCATTATCGGCAAGTTTATATCCACGATGGCTATATCTGGCGAAAGCTTCTTGGCCATTTCCAGCGCTTCTTTCCCGTTGGAAGCTTCGCCTACCACCTCTATGTTCTCGTTCAGTTCCAAGATATGCTTGAGGCCTTGCCGGTATATCGGGTGGTCATCCACTAATAGGACTTTTATCACCCCATCCTCCTAAAGGGCGAAGGGGACGGTGATGTGAAGGAAGCACTCCTGAATTTTCAAATTCCCTCCAAGGGCACGAACCCGGGTGTAAAGGGGGATGATGGTGGAGAGCATTTCGGCTTTCTGCTCGTCAAAGGCCAAACCATCGTGCTGGAGATTGAGCAGGAGAAGGTCTTTTTCTTTCTGGAGGGAAAGCTTTATTTTCCTTGCCTGAGCCGATTGGCAGGCGTAGAGGAGCGCTCCCTGGAAGATGCGGAAGAGGAACAAAGCCAGGAGGTCAGGGAGTCTATCGGGTAAGCTTTCAATGTTCAGTTCAATTTGGACCGGGAGGCCTTCAAGAGCTTTTCGGGCAAAGAATCTGAGCCCTTCGGCCATGCCCATCCTTATGAAATCGTCTGGGGGCTGAAGCCATAGGGTGATTCTTCTGAGCTCTTCCTGCAGCTTTTTCCGAATATCTGGCCCTTCCGCTTGGGTTAAGAGTTCTCCCAGCTCTACCAAAAGTTTAGTGGTTATTTCTCGCTCTCTTTCGGCCAAGTCTAACACGGAGCTTATCTCTAAGGGGTTTGCCTCTTTTTGGGCTGATAGCTCCAAAAGCATAAGTGCTTTCTTAAGGGTATAAGCGGCTTCTTGCAGGGGCAGTTCTCCCCGTTCAAGCTTTGAGCGTAGTTTCTGCAGGGCCTCTTCCACTTTGGGGAAAAGCTCCTCAACCTTCTCCATAAGATTCTCCCATCCTCAGTTCGGCCGAAGTATACCATAAGGGGGTAAGCTTTGGCAAAAGAGAGGAGTTAAAAAGTTCTGGGGGGACACCCCCACAGCCCCCGCCATGGGGGCTTCGCCCCCCTGGACCCCCGTTTTGCCCACCCCCGTTGGCTTAGGGTTCGCCAACGTTTTGGGTCCCACTCGTGGCGGGTGTGCTAATGGGGGCAACTCGCCCCCTCTTTCAGAATTCTGGGGGCACATCCCCCATGCCCCCTGGGAGGGGGCTGCGCCCCCTCCACCCCCCGTTTGCCCGCCCTCGTGGGCTGAGGGTTTGCCAGAGTTTTGGGTCCCACTCGTGACGGGGTTACTAATGTGGGCTACTTGCCCCTTCTTTTGCTTGTGGGGGGACACCCCCCACAACCCCCCGCCATGGGGGTTTCGCCCCCCTGGACCCCCGTTTTGCCCACCCCCGTTGGCTTAGGGTTCGCCAACGTTTTGGGTCCCACTCGTGGCGGGTGTGCTAATGGGGGCAAC
>JGI20130J15133_1002473_pt1 | contig 13690 bp, 14 predicted proteins | sample WasSprMetagenome_FD_15133 | JGI IMG/M metagenome (IMG submission 15133) | reverse complement strand
CTCTTTGGTATCCTTCCCGATTCTAATCGGCTCAGTAGCAGGCATATTACAGAAATAGCAAACAGTAGCTTAAAAACTTTACCCCCCTGGAGGGCGAGGCTTGGGTCAGCGAGATGTCAGGGAGCTCGATCCCAAGGCGGTTGAGTTCTACGAGTTCTGCGACAAGGTTGTGCAGGAGGATGGAGCGCTTCCGGCGAAGTTCAAGCTCATGCTCGTTATGGCCAGCAGAGAGGAGCTAGCCGAGGCTATCCGGATCATCTTCGTGGCTGGCGGGGCTCAGGCTGTTGCCGCATGCAGGGAAGCGATTGAGGAGCTTCTGAAAAGGTAGAGAGGTCGAATGGACTCGGCGGGATTTGAACCCGCGGCCTCCGCCTCGCAAAGGCGACGCTCTACCCCTGAGCTACGAGCCCGAGATGCGGTAGACTCGCAACTATTAAACTTTACTCCGACGCAAGATATTTAAGAAGGTACCGCAAGGATCTTCCAAGCGGAGGTTGCCGAGTGGACAAAGGCGCTGGATTTAGGGTCCAGTTCCGCAGGGATTCGGGGGTTCGAATCCCCCCCTCCGCATGGGTTTTTCAACTATTTTTGAGATTTCAAACATACCAACATCAGGTGAGCTACTCCACGACTGAAGTCAGGAGCTTCCGGCGTTAAGGGAGGGCTTCACGCCCCTCCCCTCATCTGCCGGTCCGGGGGGCTCACAGCTCCNCCATCCCGCAGATCTCATTAACCTGCGGGCTATGTTTATGCACGCATTTAAATCCCNATNGTATTCCATACCACAGGTTGGACATTTGTAGATTCTACTTACACCTACTTGGGCAACATGCCCGTATCTATGGTAGAACTAGGGAGAACACTATTTAAACCGGTACAGGCGATTGAAGTGCTCCGGATGCGGATTGGAAGAGGATAGAGATGTCATAGCCGTGAAGAACCTGCTCCGCAGGTACCAGATGGACGCAGGAGCATCCGTTCACCCCGAAGGCCCTCCCATGAAAAGAGGAGGGGAGGGATGAAAGTTAACGCTAGACTAGAACAGCTATCCATCCCTACTTCACGGAAGGGTACTTTCGCCCCCATTAACCCCCGTTAAATTAAAAATATTTGGGAACAAGAGATACCTCATGGAGTTCAAATGCGATGACCACCTTAGATGCACACTCAAATGTGCCCTTGACTTGAGCTGCGTCGATCTTGAGGTCTATGTCGCGCTGCTCAAGAAAAATCCATCAACGATAGAGGAGATTTCTGAGCTCATCGGAAAGGACAAGAGCACCGTTTACAAGTCTCTTCAAAAATTGCTTGAGAAGGGTTTGGCTGAAAGGGACTACAGAATTCTGAGGAGCGGGGGATACAGGTATCTTTACAAGCCAGTTCCATTTCGCGAATTCAAGGAGCAAATGTTAAGGGCCGTGGAAAACTGGAGCAGGACTCTGATGGAATCGATTTCCGAACTCGAGAAAATGGATAAAGCAAGGATTCAAAAGGCTTTGGAGTCGGTCCTATAAGGTTGGCAGCCTGATTTCGAAAATCGTGCCCGAAGGTCTGTTGTCCCTTACCTCTATTTTACCTCCGTAAGCATTTATCAGCCATTTTGCGATGAAAAGCCCCATTCCGGTTCTATTTGTAGTAGAGAACCCCTTTTCAAAGATCCTCAATTTTATCTCGTCTGGTATTCCCTTTCCGTTGTCTGAAATTCTGCAAATTGCCCATTTTCCATTTCTGAGCGTTTCAACAACGACCTTCACATTTTCCCCTCCATGAATGAATGCGTTGCTCACTATGTTTTCCAGAACAATGCTCAAACCCTCGTTTGCGTAAACGAAAATGTCTTCCGCTTTTGCTTCGATTTTGTAGCGCTTGGAAAGATCTCTAATNATTTCGGCAATGTTTATCGGCTTCAGAATGTCAATCGCCGATTCCAGATTTCTGACGTCNGCGATGAGTCTGATGATGTAGTTGACCTTTTCCAGCGCTCTCGCTCTGAGATTTGGATCTTCAAGCTCGAGAGCCGCAGAGATCGTTGTCAGAGCATTGCCTATGTCGTGCCTCAAAATGCTGTTCAGGAGCGATAGGTATTCTGCCCTCCTTCTCAGCTCTGCATTCATCTCGTGGATAGCAGTCGTGTCCATAGCGGTTGCAGCAATCGCAGGTTCACCGTTGTATGTTATCTTCGCTGCCCTTATTGTTAGCCATCTAACTTTACCATCTTTTCTGATGATCCTGAAGCTGTAAGTCTCGGGATTTCTCTCCAAGCCTTCCTCCCCTCCCCCCCCGACACATTTTTTAGCGAGCTCTTTGTCCTCCGGATGGACTATGAACAATTCTTTTCCGATCATTTCATCCCTCGAGTATCCTGTGAACTCCTCAAATGCTTTATTAACGTAAGAAATTTTGCCCTTCTGCGTGATGCAGATTGGACTCAGACTTTCCTCGATCAGAGCTCTGTAAAACTCTTCCCGGTTTCTGAGCTCATTTTCCAATCTTTTCGCCCTTGTTACATCGATCCAGCTTCCGAGCGAGTACTTTTCCCCTCCAATCTCCAGTGGGGAAGCAAACCCCCACATCCACCTGATCTCACCGTTCTTTCGCACATATCTGGTCTCGTAAAAAACGGTCTCGCCTTTTATGGTCCTCTCCAAGTATTCTTTCGCCTTTTCCAATTCTTCTGGAATTGTTATTTTGAAAATATCCATTTTATACAATTCTTCCTTTGTATATCTGGTGGCTCTCTCAACTATATCGTTCACGTAGACAAATCTGCCCTCGCTGTCAAGTATGTAGACCCCCGCGAGCGTTTTGTCTAAGATCTCCTTCCAGTTCATTTTCATTAGCGTCGAGAATTTGTCCATTATCCATTATTTAAATTTTTCGATGAAAAAATCAGGAAAAGAAGTCCTTTAGAACCTCTATGAGGCTGGGATTTGTTTTTAGAAGTTCCATTATTATGGCCTGAACACTCATCTCCTCTATCTTCTTCCCCGAAATGCTTCTCGCAAGCCTGTTCAGAGTTGCATCGTCGAGCTTCAGGAAAAATTCCTGCAGCTTTTTATTCCTCCTGAGCTTTAATCCGAAATCCGACTTCCAGCGCTCGTCATATCTCCTCAGAAATCCCGCCGAGTAATCTTTAGCCTCTACTGCTTCTGCGGCCACTACCCCGGCATGATATCCGGCGGCAAGAGCGTTTGCAATTCCCCCGCCTGTGATGGGATCGGAATGGTAAGCCGCGTCACCGCAGAGCATTATGTTGTCAGTCACAGCAGTGCTGATTTCTCCGTAAACAGGCACAGCCCCAGCAACGAATTCGACTATTTTACCCCTTACCCCGACTTTCTCTATGAACCTGTCGAGGTACTGTTTTGCAGGCATTTTTGCAAGCGAGGGCAGAATCCCGATCCCAACGTTAGCGCTTTTATCCCCCTTCGGAAATATCCATGCGTAGCCTCCGGGGGCCAAATCGTTTCCCAGATAGAAGTAAGTGTATTTTTCGTCAATATCGATCCCCGAAATCAGATACTGAGCGCAGCTTTCTATTTCGCTCATCTTAAGCGTTTTAATGATCCCGGCCTCCCTTCCAATTCTGCTCTCAACTCCGTCGGCTCCGATGAGAATCTTTGTCTCCACTTCCCAGTCCTCACCGAGTCTCCTGAGCTTCACCTTCAAACCCCCTTCCGTTCTCTCGAAGCCCAAGGCCGTAGTCTTAACGAATACCTCTGCTCCGGCTTTTGCCGCTAGCCTTGCAAGATGTCTGTCGAAGATCTTTCGTTCCAGAACGAATCCAACTTCGTTTCCCGCCATCTCTTCGGCCAAAACCACTTCAGTCATGTCCGGAGCGTAGATCTTTGCTCCAACAACCTCCGCTGCAATCCACTTCCTGTCTATCTCAACAAATCTACTCAAGGAGTCCTTGCTAATCCCCTCCGCACACCTCACCGGGGTCCCTATCTCCTGCCTCTTTTCAACCAGAAGCACGCTTAATCCTTTTTCAGCTGCGGTCTTTGCGGCCATGCTTCCCGCAGGACCGGCACCGACAACGACGACGTCGAACATCGTTACACCTCCACCAAGCTCAGTGCACCCATAGGACATGTCCTGACGCAGATTCCGCAACCGTTGCAGTTATCCTTGATCTCGAGGTAGGTCTCTATGAGTTCGTTAGCGTTCAGATTGCAAACAGCAACACATGCACCACAGTAAGCACACTTCCTGCGATCAACCACAGCTTTTTTGGGCATAAAAAAAGTACGGGTTTTGAATATGATCTTTACCCTTTGCTCTTCCAAGTTCCGATCTTGCTGAAAGCGAAATACGCTATACCACAGCCTATAAAGGTTGCCCACCACCAGTTACCCCAGCCCCACTGGGCCACAGTGTAGACGTAGTAACCTCCAAGCGCGGTCATGACAAATCCGTAGATCATGCAGGCTGCTGCACCGAGCTTGTGAGCTCCTTTCCAGAAAAGCGATACTGCAAGAGTGTAGAAGAATATGCAGCCAAGCCCAACCGCTGCACCGGCCATGAGGTAAGCAAGCAGATCTGGTGGGCGGAGAATTACCCAAGTGATCGGGATCAGGCTGAACAGAATCGTAAGAACTCTTGCTGTGTTTANAAGCGCTTTATCACTCAGATTCGGCTTCAGGAGCTGAATCACATCTCTTGTGAGGCTCCCTGACATAACCATTACCATCCCTGCAAGCGTCGAGATCGCTGCAGCAAAAACAGCTGNAACGTAAAATCCCGACATTGGGGCTCCAAGGGCTAAAGCGACCATTGGTCCAGCCGCATCCTGCTTAGCTGCAGCGATATTGAACAGCTCCGCATGAAAACGGGCCCTTGCTGAAAGTCCTGTAAGCAGATTGAACCATGGAACCGATGCGGTGATGAATACAACAATGGTCATGATCGTCAGATCCCTTCTGGTGATCTTTCTGAGTCCGATGAAGCGCGCAACGTTATGCGGGAATCCGGCAGCCATGGTCACAAACAAACCGAGGGTCGCTGTGAGTCCGATGAGATCTGCAGCGAACTGAAGATTCGGTTTCGCCGCGAGATCGGGTCTAAGAGGTTCAATCAGCTTCGGATCCTGCTGGGCCAGGGCTAGATTCAAACCTTCCACTCCCCCCACCATTGCGAGAGCCAGTATGCCCAGAAGGGTGCAGGCAAAGAATATGAATATGCCCTGAATTGCCAGCGCCCACTGGGTGCCTGTGTATCCTCCAACTGCCATGTAAACCGCCATTACAATTGCAGAAACCAATATAGAGAGCTCCCATGAAGTGCCTGTAACCACGTGCCATGCCGTCGCTGCGGCCTTGTACTGCCCAACGCAGTAAACGAGCAGAAGAACTATGTAGATCGCGCATGCCAAGGCTGCTATACCCCTGCTGTTGTAGATAGCCCCCACGAGCTGGGGAACTGTTGTGGCCTTCATCTGCTCGAATCTGTTTCTAAGCTTCGGCCCAAAGATTGCAACGGTTGGTATTATTCCAACGAGTGTCCAGACTCCAGCAAGCCACATTCCGGACCATCCGAAGGTATAAACGATTCCCATTAGGCCTAAACATGCCCAGCCACTGAGCCAGGTTGCTGTCAGTGCCAAACCTGTGACAATGGGTCCGAAGTTTCTGCTTCCTACAAGCCAACTGTTGAAGGTTTCACTTTTCTTTTTCGACATGAAGCCAACCGCAACGCTCAATCCGAGCAGGATGACTAAAAAGGCTGTAGAAAAGATAAAATCCATGGTACTCGGCTGGGGCAACATCCTATCCCTCCGGCCTAGCCAAAGCCAGGCTTATTGCTGTAACTACAATGCTCAGCACCACCACAAGAATGAAGCAAGTCCACGCGTCGAACATGTGTTCATCGTGAGGAGAACAAGAATTTAAATTTTGTGCTACACATAGCCAAGACACAATCATTTTTTTGTAAAATTTAGTAGGCTATGTTACGAAATTCCGACAATTATTTATTTTCATACCTCCTGATTTTCTGCAATGAAAGCAGTTATAATGGCTGGGGGATATGCAACGAGGCTCTGGCCAATAACGAAGGCAAGAGCAAAACCCTTACTCCCCCTTGGGAGCAAGAAGATAATAGACTTCGTTTACGAGAAATTAGTAGACTTTGACATCCCTATAATACTGTCAACAAACAAAAGGTTCGAAGAAGACTTCAGGGAATGGTCTAAAGGGAGAAAGATCCAGATAATTGCTGAGAACACGAGAAACGAGGAGGAAAAACTGGGTGCTGTTAGAGCTCTGGCCGAAATTGCGAAAAACATAAAGGAAGACATGCTGGTAGTTGCGGGCGATAATGTTTTCTCTTTCTCAATAAAGGACCTTTACAAAAAATTTGAGGAGCTCAGAAAGCCACTGGTAGCCCTATACGACGTCGGAGATTTCGAGTTGGCCAAGAGATACGGAGTTGCAGAACTCGAGGGAGAAAGGATCGTAAGGTTCTACGAAAAGCCTGAAAAGCCGCCTTCCACCTTGATAGGCATAGGACTTTACCTGATTCCCAAAAGAGGGATTGAAATTCTCCTAGAATACGTTGAAAACACAAAAAGGAGCGACAACCTTGGAGACTTCATAAGCTATCTCTGCCAGAAGGAGGAGGTCTACGGGTATCCTTTTAACGGAAGCTGGTATGATGTTGGAAATCCCGATTCGTACATTGAGGCTTTCAAGAGCTACACGGATCACTATGTGGACAGATCGGCGGAAATAGAGAGGTCTGTCAAGATAATTGAACCCGTAGTAATCGGGAAAGGGGCCAAGATCAGCGGAAGAAGCATAATCGGGCCCTACACATTCATCGGAGAGGGCTGCAAAGTCGAGTCTTCAGATGTGAGCGAGAGCATAGTATTCGAAAACACAACCCTTTCCAAAGTGAAACTCTGGAGAAGTATAGTAGACGACAAATGCGAAATTCGAAACATACAGCTCACAGCTTCGATCATAGGAGGTAATGCAAAGATTCAGGGCGGATGAAGGCCCTTATACTAGACGGCTACGTTGACGAGCCTTCCTGTTTGGGTGTTCCTCCTTTTGTTTCTCCTTATCCGAGGTTCGTCAGCGGAGTTCTGAAGGCGGCCAAAATTCCTGCACTCTATACAACGATCGACAACTTCAGAGAAAACCGCAATCTCAGGGAAAAAACAAAGAGCTTTGACTACCTCTTCATTATTGCAGGTATAGCTGTTCCCGGGAACTACATCGGAGGAAAGCCCCTAAGCAAAAAAGAGATATTTGGACTTAATCTGGCGAAGAAAAACGTGCTGATGGGTCCGATGTTCCTGGAACTTTCAAAAGAGGACTTCTATAGACTCGAGGATGCGTCGATCGAAGCCATCGAGTTCCCATTCGAAAGAAAGTTCTGCGAGCTCTTTGGCCTTGAATTCGATCTCGATAAATTCCTGATAGCCGGTGCGGATGTGGTAAAACAGCATCCAGATTTTCCAAACATTATTTGCGAGATAGAAACCTACAGAGGTTGTTACTGGGGTAAGTGTTCTTTCTGCATCGAGAGGTTTCAAAGATTGCAAATTAGGGATCCAGAAAACGTGGTTGCAGAGATTAGGGCCCTTTACGACGCTGGAGTTAGGCATTTCCGCATAGGAAAACAGACGGACTTCTTCACATACTTAGCCGACTTTGACTACGAATTCCCAAAACCAAATCCAGAGGCCTTGAAACAGTTCCACAGGGCGATCCGGGAAAAATGCCCGAAAATAAAAACGCTTCATTTAGACAACGTGAATCCAAAAACGATCGCAGAATATCCCGAAGAATCAAAGGAAATAATCAAGACAATTGCGATATATCAAACTCCGGGAAACGTTGCAGCTTTTGGGCTAGAAAGTGCAGACGAGGTTGTTATTAGAAAAAACACCCTCTGCGCAACAGCCGAAGAGGTCATGTTTGCCGTTGAGCTCATGAACAGATTCGGCCGGGCTGTTGGTTACAACGGTCTGCCGATCTTGCTTCCCGGGCTTAATTTCGTTATTGGCCTGAAGGGGGAAACCAGAGAAACTTTCGAGAGAAATTTCGAGTTTCTTAAAGAACTGCTGGACAGAGATCTGCTCTTGCGCAGGATCAACATAAGGCAGGTGAAGATCTTTCCAGGCACCCCAATGGAGAAAGAGGGTTACAGGAGGCTTCTCAAGCACAAGAGATACTTCAATGCCTTCAAGAAAAGAGTAAGAGAGGAAATCGACAATCCCATGCTCCGGAGGATTCTGCCAAAATACAGGAAGCTTACGGATTTGAGGGTTGAAATTGAGGGCAAAATCAGCTTTGCAAGGCAGATTGCAACTTATCCGATCCTCGTAGGGCTGGTCGGGGAATACAAAAAGGGCACCTTCCTTGATGCAAGGGTTGTCGACTACGGTTACAGAAGCGTAACGGCTGTTGAGAGCCCTCTGAACGTCAATGAAGCAAAGGCAGAACAGCTAAAAGCTCTGATCGGATCAAAAGCTGCCGAAATAATTAAAAAAAGACCCTTCAAAGACATAGATGAAGTCGAGCAGATAGCTGATGATGCAAAATTGCTTTTCTTCGTAAAATAATAAGAAGAGAATCGCACAATAAGTTCGAGGATATCATTAAAACATAAATAAAAAAAATGGTAAATCGAAAAAGCTATAAATGGGGAGATTGATTAAAGAGAAGGTGATCAAATGAATTTATTCGATAATATTCTCAACAGCACAAGTATATTTAAAAATAGAGATGTTCTAAGGCATAGCTATACACCTGAAAGCTTGCCACACCGTGAAGAGCAGATTCAGCAACTGGTAGAACTCCTTTCGCCCCTAATAAAGGGGGGGACACCCTCAAACATCTTCATCTATGGTAAAACAGGAACGGGGAAAACGGCCACAGTAAAGTTCGTAATAAAAAATCTCGAGGATATCAGCAACAAGATGGGGGCCAACGTTTTGGTACTTTACCTAAATTGCGAGATAATAGACACTGCCTACAGGGTTCTCGCAAGTGTTGCAAGAAAACTCGGGAAAAATGTACCGATGACAGGCTGGCCAACCGATCAAGTCTACGAAGAGGTGAAAAACGTTCTTGAAACCAAGAGATTCAAGATGGTTATAGTTCTTGACGAAATCGATAAACTCGTCAAAAGGGCCGAAGAAGCCCTCTACAGCCTTACAAGGATAAATTCGGACCTCGAAAATGCAAGGGTTTCCCTGATCGGTATATCCAACAATCTCAAATTCAAGAGCTTTTTAGACGCGAGAATTCTCAGCTCTCTCAGCGAAGAAGAGCTCGTTTTTCCGCCTTACAATGCAGAACAGCTTGAGGATATTCTGAAACAAAGAGCGGAACTCGCATTCAACGAGGGGGCTTTGGAGGAGGGGGTGATCCAGTACTGCAGCGCCATAGCTGCCCAGGAGAACGGAGATGCAAGAAAAGCGCTGGATCTACTCAGGGTCAGCGCTGAAATAGCGGAAAGGGAAAAAGACACAAAGGTCAGGATAAAGCACGTTAGAAAAGCCTTAAAAAAGATAGAAACGGACTACATGATAGAAACCGTTCGAACCTTGCCGCTGCACGCTAAAATACTTCTCTACAGCATGGCCCTCCTTGCGGAGAGTTCAGACAAGTTTACCACTGGCGAGGTGTACTGCGTATACAAAAAGCTATGCGGAAAGGTTTGCATTGAGGCTTTAACCCAGCGCAGGATTAGCGATTTGCTGTCAGAACTAGATTCGCTGGGAATAATAAATTCCATAGTGGTTTCAAAGGGCAGATACGGAAGGACGAGGGAGATAAAAATAGACTCGGATACTGAAGCGCTAAAAAAGGCTCTAGAGGAGGATTACAGATTACAGGATCTCAAAAAGTTTGAGGAGGAGACAAGAAAACTTATAAAACTGGGCTCATTTGAGCTTTGACCTTTTGGTTTGTAGAAAGGTTTAAATATTTCCATGCAGAAATCGATGAAATCGAAGGTGAGGTGTTAGATTTGAAAGAATTTGGAAGGCCACCGGTAAAAGTCGGAGACGTAAGAGAAGTAAGGATTGAAGCTGTGGGTAGCGAAGGAGACGGAATAGCAAAGATAGATGGATTCGTGGTTTTCGTCCCTGGAGCTAAAATGAACGACAGCGTTAAGATAAGAATAACCAAGGTTCTTAAGAAATACGGTTTCGCCGAAATCGTCGAGTGATTAGAGATTTTTAACTAATTCCTCGATCTGAGCCACTAGTCCTTTTATTTTTTCAACTTGGGTTTTTAACTGTTCAATCTTGTCATACCCCTCATCCCTGACCATTGCACCATACTGTGTTGGCACAATGATCCCGGATTGCTCGAGTACACGGAGAGAGTAGCGAACCCTGTGTTTCGGCATATTAAGCATATCGGAGAGCTTGAATATGCCTATAGGTTGCTTTTCCATCACTGCTTTCAAGACTTCCAAATGCCTGACAACGATCTCGGCTTCTGACATCAACTTGTTGAATACCATGACAATAATTATTATTCTAAGCTTATAAGAGTTATGCTACCATACAGAAGATCGGATTTTCCGGATGAGTAGAGGGCCTCCAAAATTATAAAAATGGGTGCCCAGAAAACCCAGAGCTTTAGCTCCGGGAGATGAGGGGAAGGGCGTGAAGCATCCCTTAACACCGGAAGCTCTCGACTTCAGTCGTGGAGTAGCTCACTCGTAATGCTCTGAATCAAACCTAAGCTCTTCTCGGCTTATCTCGGTGTATCCGAGTCTGTCCTTTATAACCAGATAGGCCATCTCGGGCGGAATGGCGCCTATTTCAGTTATTATGATATCGATGTAATCCCTCGGCGTCACGTCGAAGGCGGGGTTTCTGACCTTTACCCCAAGCTCTAGAAGCTCCTTTGGAGCAACTTCTTCAGCCGATCTTTCCTCGATTAAAACCAGCTCGCCAAAAATTGTCTTTGGACTGAACTTGAAGGTCTCAGCGGCGACTATAAAAGGCACCCTTGCTTCTTTAGCACAGAGTGCCACCTGAGATGTTCCTATCTTGTTCACCAGCGCTCCATTCGCCGTGATTGTGTCCGCACCAACGATTACGCAGTCAACCTCGCTGATAAAGTATCTCACTGCAGAGTCCACTATCAGTGTCACCTCTATTCCCGCCTCCCTCAGCTGTTTGGCGGTTATATGCCCTTGCCATCTGGGTCTGGACTCTGTAGCAAAAACTTCAATCCTTTTTCCGGCTTCATGGGCCCTCTTTATCACAGCTATCGCTGCGGATGAGTTGCAGTGTGTTAGGATTGTTGAACCATCCTTTATTCTCCTCTCCCCTATTTCAGCGATTTTTCTCTGCGCGCTGTCCACCCATCTGATGAACTCATCAGCCCTTCTAATAAGACTGGCCCTTTTCTCCTCTGGCGTACTGCCTGTATACCGCATTATGTAGTTAATCGCATTGTACAGGCTCACCGCGGTAGGACGGGTGTTCAAGAGGATCTGCGAGGCTTTCATCATTTCCTCATCAAAGTTATCCCTGACCTTTAACGCATGTTCTTTCATCACTTCAGCGGCAAACTTTGCAATTCTAGAAGCTCCCCGAATTTCCATCGACTTTATCTTCTCTGCTGCACTCAGGAGATCCATGCCGGGATTCTGTAGAACTCTTTAAATATCTTTGCGGTCACTCTTTTTGTGGGGATCTGCATTGTACACTACGGAGAGATAGGGACCAAGGGTGAAAACCGGGCTTTTTTCGAGAAGAAGCTGGTGGAGAACATAAGCAGATTTGCCAAGGCGAAAAGGAGGTTTGGCTGGATCGAGGTTGAGTATTACGAGGGAATAGAGGAAAAGCTAAGAAAAACCCCTGGAATAAGATATTTCGGGGTTGGCTACAAGACTGAGCTCGATATGTCTGCAATTAAGTCCGCCGTTCTCAAAGCGCTGCCAGAAAAATTTGAGAGTTTCAAAATTTCGACTTCCAGAAGGAATAAGAAATTTCCGCTCAATTCAATAGAGATCAACAGAGAACTGGGAAGAGCTGTCGTGGAGACTACAGGAAAAAAGGTCGATCTAGAAAATCCCGACGTTACCGTCTGGGTCGAAATCTGTGAGAACTTCGCCCTAGTTTACTCGAAAAGAGTCGAGGGAATTGGAGGGCTACCGGTTGGATGCGCGGGTAGAGTCGTCTCGCTTGTTTCGGGTGGAATAGACAGCCCCGTAGCGACCTTCTTGGCGATGAAGAGGGGCTGTGAGGCTGTTCTGGTTCACTTCTTTAACAGAACTCTGCACTCGGCAGAAGTTAGGAAAAAAATCGTAATGCTTGCCGAGAAGCTCGCGGAATATCAGGGGAGCATCAAGCTCTACATGATACCGTTTGAGGATGTGCAGATGGAAATAATTCGAATAGTGCCACCCAAGCTCAGAATGGTTGTCTACAGAAGAAGCATGATGAGGATAGCAAACATGATAGCTGAAAAGGAGAAAGCCAAGGCGATAGTGACTGGAGACAACATATCCCAGGTTGCGAGCCAGACACTTGACAATTTGAATGTCATATATGCCGCATCAAAGCTAGCTGTTCTCCCGCCGCTGCTGGGATTCGATAAAGAGGAGATTGTGGGGCTTGCAAAGAAGATAGGAACTTACGAGATCTCCATTCTCCCCTACGAAGACTGCTGCTCCCTGATGGTTGCTAAACACCCAGAAACAAGAGCCAGAAAGGAAATCATTGAGGAGTTCGAGGAATTTGAGGAACTGGAAAAGTCGGCGGTCGAAAAAGGAGAAACAGTTGAGGTGAGCTACTCCACGACTGAAGTCAGGAGCTTCCGGCGTTAAGGTGCTTTACGCCCTTCCCCTCATCTGCCGGTTCGGGGGGCTCACAGCTCCCCCATCCCATGCCTCTCGTTAAGGCATGGGCTATGTTTATGGACGCATTTAGATCCCTGTTGTAAACGAGCCCGCATTTCGGGCATCTGAACTCCCTTCCGTTGACTTGGGCAACATGCCCGCATCTGTGGCAGGTTCTTGAAGTGTTCCTGACCTCTTTCTTCGTCAAATACCTGACCTCTATTCCCTCGAGCAAAGCCTTGTACTCAACAATTTCCTGCAGCTTCCTGAATGGAAGCGAGTGAAATCTTTTGTTAAGCTCTTTGGATTTGTCAAAGTTATCCCTTATTCCGGTGAGATCCTCCATCGCGATTACAGGCTTGGGGAACTGTTTAGCGTAGGCTATTACTTCATTCGCCGTTGCGTGAAGCTGCTGCTCGACAATTCTCTTCTCTTTATCCTTCAGCCTCTTAACATCCTTCATAAGCTTCTTCCTCTGCATTTTTCTCCTTACATGCGCGTACTTCCCCCTTGTCCTCTTCATCTCTGCGCCTTTCCAGAAGTTGCCTTTCATCGGTTTGCTCGGGTTTTCCTTTGAAATCGCTACCGCGACTGCTAAATTCCTTTCTCCCCTATCTATCGCTATGACCGTTTCAGGCTCGTCAGGGACTTCAACAACCTTCTTTAGAACGAAGTGTGCGTACCATTCTCCATCGCGCTTAACCATCTCAACTGTCGCGAATTGCCATTCTCCCTTCAGAGCTTCCTCGATTCTCTGCCTTTGCCTTTCACCGAAGACTATTGGCAGGCTTGTTCTCTCCTCTCTGCTAAGGCTCAGCGTAAGCCAGTACGGCGTTAGAGCGTTGTTTGTTTTTGAAAAACTGTAGCACCT
>JGI20130J15133_1002472_pt1 | contig 13693 bp, 13 predicted proteins | sample WasSprMetagenome_FD_15133 | JGI IMG/M metagenome (IMG submission 15133) | reverse complement strand
GCAAGGGGTCCACTTAAGTCAATGGAAAAGAGATAAACCTCTTGTGGAATTTGATTATTGTTTAACTCCAAAAGGGATCTCTTTAAGTGGGCTATAAGCCATTTGCCCGAACCTCCCAAGCCTATAACAACCGCTGGATAAAACTTCATCTTTCTCTACCTCCTTTCAAAATTTTAGAAAGTTGTTTTAAAATATGTTATGATGATTTCTTCGCCATTATATCGCAAGGAAAAAGAATCACCATCCTGGGCAAGTTCCCTCTCCAACCAAGTTTGGGTTTTCGTGCCTAAACCGCTGCTTACATACTTCGCATAGACGATGTCGCTTCCCCCTTTACTTTTCGCTCTGAAAATGCACCAAGTAGTAGCTGGCCATCCAGAGACATTGGGTTTGATATCATCCTTGCTTCCTCCACCCAATTTCATTATCTTACCCCTCAAGATTTCGCTCCCCTTCAATTGCGCGCCTCCTTGCGTGGGAATATAAATCCACTCTATTCTCCCATAGAGGGGACGCTGGAGGTAGATTATAATACGCCAGATTACCAATCCCAAAATTAAAATAGGAAGAATAACCCACCAATAAAAGCTGAGCAAGGAAATAGGGGAATGTTTTATGCGGAGGGAGATTTCCTCAGGGGGCTCGGCTACATATTTCTCTCCAGATAGAAGATGTCCGGAAAGCTGAATAGAAACCGTATATATTCCTTGCTTTTTAGGAGCTACAGCTATTCCCTCAAAAGATTTATCTTCCCTTTTGTAGGTGAAATCTATGGAAACGGGCAAGAGTTTATTCCCTCTCTTCAATTGTGCCCAGAGGAGGCTGTTGGGGGAATCGGTGAAGAAGCTCTCGGGAGAAATCGGCTTAGAGGAAACGAGGATGGAAGCCCTTATTTTGAATTTCTTTCCCGGTGGGTAAGTAGCGCCTGGCTTTGGCTCCTCCAATTTTAAATATGGAATGGGCTTGGCTCTCAACACATAAATGGTCTTTGGGGATATATCTTGATTTCCCCCTTTAACTACGGGAACGAGCTGATAATCCCCTTCCCGTTTCGTCTCCACAATTTGGGAAGAATAGTAAACTCCTTCTTCTCTTTCTCTCAAATCCAGTGGACGAGTGACGCCATCCGGGGTTGTAACCTTAGCTCCGAGATAAAGTCTATAGCCGGGTATTTCCTTCACGGGTGAACCATCCCTTTTAAGGAAGCTGGCAATCACTACTATCGGTTTCCCTACGGGATAGAGGTAAATCTCTTCTTTCTCCCCTTGGGAGGATATGGTAGTGGATAATAGCTTTCCTTTCGGGGATAGAAGCTTCATCTCCACCGGGATGGGGGTTTTGCCTACCTCCACTTCACCCTCCCCACTCAATTTATACTTCCATTCTCCCGGCTGAGGTTCTAAAACGGTGAAAATCTCGCTGTAGATATTCCATCCTTTTATGGGTCCCGTATGGGTTACATCCTTATCCTTTGATGAAATCGGTTTCCCATTCGGGCGGATGATTTCCACCTTCGTTTTCTTATCCGTCTTGCGAACGATGAATTTTATGTTCTCAAGGTAAGGGTCGACATTTACCGAGACTTCCCTCCCTTCAGAGGGAAGCGACCTCCATTCGGGGGCAAGCCCTCTCATCAAGCTCGCCCCTATCTCCGTATAGAGATTCTGCAATTGCTTCTCGTCCATAGAGCGAAGGAGATGGGTCTTGTTCCCAGTTATCTTGTCCCAGTAGGGCTTATCCTTTTTCCAGAATCTGTCCTTCGTATCAACGAGTATTGTGTAGATTACAACATCTTGCATTTGGCTTCTCACGAAATCTTCTATCTCCTTGAAATAATCACCTAAGGAAAGCTTTCTGCTATCATCTGGCTCTCCATCCGTAAGGATGATGACGACTTTCTGGCTCTCCCTTTCCCCCTTTGAAACTCCCTCTTTGCTTCCTTTAAAGCAGAGATGAAGCTTGTGTTGCCCAAATCCAGTGGCTTCAAACTATTCTTCAATTTAGCAGCTCCTTCAGGGGAAAGATAAGTAAGGGGAATGGTCTGAGGAGGCTTATCGCCGAAGTTGACTATTCCCAAGCGATGCTTAAGCGTTTTTGAATAATCTTGGGAGAGAAGGTCAATGAAATATTCAGCTGCGGAGATGCGAATATTGTGGGGGTCCGTATCCTTCATACTTCCCGATTGGTCAATCAAAAGGAAAGCGTCAATCGTAAAAGGTTCAGCTGCAAGGAGAAATAAAGGAAATATGATGAAGAGAGTGAGCTTTAAAATTCGCATTTTCTCATCACCATTTTAATGATAATATCCCATCAATCTTATAGCAATGCCCATTATGAAGAGGAGCTCATCTACAGAATATCCCTTTTCAAGCAATTTTTTCAGATGTTTCCTCGCTTCCTCCCAATGCCTATCGCTCCTTTTGCTCGCAGATTTGGTCTGAAGGAAGGTTTTAAATTCTGCCAAGTCCCTGTGATAGATTAAATAAGAAAAAGCAGGCTTAATCTGCTGCGCTACCTCTTTTCGGGAGCAAGCCATTGCGAGCTGGTGGGCTTCATTTATAAGTTTATCTTTGTCCATCAGGTTTTCCCTCCCTGAACTTTTTGATTATCTTGTCCAATTCCTCACGAGTTCCAGAAGACATTTTCTCAAGATATTTTTCCACCCAATTATTGAGATTTTCCTCTTTTACTTTAATTGCTTTAGGGCGAGGAGAGGAGAACATCTCTTCCGGAGAAAGGAAGAGGAAGCTTCTATCTAACTCCAAACTCAGCTTAACAAGACCCAATCCCCTGTTCTTCCCTCCGCCAATTTTCAGGGGAAATTCTCTCCCGGGAGCAACGCCCATTGCCAAAATGAGAAGCCCTAACTCCCAATCCTCCAGGTTCTCAAAGGCGAGATTGAAATTGAAATAGCCGCCCGTTTCCACAACCTCCAGCCACTCCCTATCGCGAGATTCTATTAGGGGTGCGGAATGATAATAGAACTTGCGTCCGTTTTCATATTCTATTCTCGGTCCCCAACGCTGGGGAATCGTGATGATTCTTGTTTTTCCATTGAGAAGCTTTGCGTCTTCAAAAGATACTTTCCCTTTGAAGTGGAAAGGAGCTGAGCCGAAAATCCTACAAGCAGGACAGAGCTCGTCTTCGCAGGAAGCGTCGTAGCAGGAGAAGGAGAGGGCTTCAGCGTATTGCCTGATGTCGCCCTTGAGGGAAGAACCAGGGATGACGATTCTATCATTTACACGGGAGAAAGTAAAATATTGCTGGTCTCCACCCGTAATTTCAACAGTTCCCGAGCCAATGAATATCTGTGTTTTAGTCTCTATAGTGAGAGAAAGTCTCCCAGTGTTTTGGACAAAAACATCGTGATAAATATTTACTTTTTCTTTCTTTGGCTCCCCCAGCTGCTTAACTACATAATATTCCCAATATCTTCTCCCTGTTCTCTGGTCAATTGCAGAGACATCGCGGTAAGTTTCATCGCTTCTCAAACTTTCCTTCCTTTCTTCCCGATTCATTTCTCTAAACCTCCCAGCTTATAGAATAGGGTTTTCCCCTTGCTGGATATCTTCTGGATTTTCGCCTTTTTAAACCCCTGAAAACTTTTTATTCCGGGAAATCTATGCGTGTCCCCCTCCAAAATGAACTCTTCTTCCTCTACATCCAGCTCCCCATCTGCTTTGATCTCCGCAAAAGCACCCTCATCATAACGCCAGCTGATTTCCTTTTCCCTATTGAAGGCATGCATTATGAAAGTCTCACCATATTTCCCCCTCAATTTTTGAAAATTAGCGAGCACATCCTTCCCCTTTATATTTTCCTTGAAGATGACCCCTTCCTCCCAATCCTCAGCATAAAAGGTGAAGGACTCGTTCTCCCAACTTCGAATAGCGTTCTCCAATTCATCCAAATTATGAAATATTGTTAGCAAGGCTTTCAATTTTCTCCTCCCTTGAATTTCTCCCGAAAGGCTTTCCAGTGCTCGCTGGAAAGTATTTTTTGTAGAAGCTCCTCCGCTTCGTTTCCGCCAAGCGAAAAGCGATGGAAAAGCAGGCTTTCCTCGGGGGAAACAGGGGAATCAACCTCATCATTATCCACCAAATCGTATTCTTTTTGCAAACCTTGAACAATCCCTATCCCGCATATCTTGCCTTTACCTGCGTTCAATAATGGGTATTGCTGAATTTCCAACTCCTCAACGGAGACCCTCACTCTTCCCAAGCCCCTTGTTTTCCCAAACCCGAGCTTCTGTAATCCTGCATTCAAGTGGTGGAAGGAAAGGAGGACGAGCGCTAATTGATAGAGCTGATAGTTCCTGATGGTGAGCTCGCAGTAAAAGGTCCCTCCTGCTAAAACCTCCATTTCCCATAATGCTCCCCCTTTCACCGACCCTTTTCTCCTATCAATTGCCGTTCCTGGGCGAATGTTAATGAACTTGTTGATTTCCTCTATCGCTTTTGCCTTCTCCCTTTCCTCCGCATTCCAGCTCCAGGGGAAGGCATCGCTGAAGAGAACCCTTGAAGCGAGGTTCATTGAGCCGAAAGTGCGACAAATACAGCAATGATTTCTATATGGAACTATTCCCTCTATTTTTTCACCTTTCTCACTTTGTTCTTTCCCAGCCTTATCAACACAGCTACCTCCTTCTGAACCCAAGATGTCGCAGACATCTAATCCCAGCGACCTGCATAATCTTTCACAGTGGCTCCTTATAGCTCCCTTTAGGCTTGAGCCAGGGATATGAACTGTTTCTCCATAGGGAGTTATCAACCTCACGAATTCCATTTCCGGTCTCGTTGGGTCAATAGTCTCCCTTGATTTTATAAGCAAAGGAGTGACCGGCTCTATCTTAAATCTTATTTTCCCCAAATTATATATCGGTTTGAGATTCATTTCGCACCTCCTTTTAATTTCTCCTCAAGAGCCTTTAAGCATCTCTTCTTGAATTCCTGGGGCGATTCCTTTTCCCCCTTCCTTCCGCTGAAGAAATCAATTAGCTCTCCCTTCTTCACATCCTCGTAGCTTTCAATCTCTATCTTGACCTTTCCACAGCCTCTGGTACTATGCCCGCCGAGATGGGCAAGCCCCTGGTTGAGGAATTCAATGGCGGAGAAGAGTATGCCAAGCTCGTAATCCTCCACATTGTCGCACAAAATCTCCAGCTTAAACCTCGTCCCAGCAGGGACAACCTCATAATCATATTTTTTCTGCGGCGAAGCCACTCCTGCCTCCCTATCTATAGCTACTCCATCTCTTATCTGAAGAAGGAGGTCGTGCCATCTCTCTTCCTCCACGGGAAGGTCGGTGAAGCTCAGCCTTGAAGCCACCCAAGGCGAACCGAATAGTAAGCATATATCGCAGCTTTTTTCAAGCAATTCCTCATCGCTCATTTCCTTTCTATCCTTCACGCAGGGCTCATCTATTACATCGCAGGAGCGCAGAGGGGAATTGGGATAGCTGCGAAGCAGAGCTTCAGCGAGGGAGCGCAGGGAACCCTTAAGGGAAGAGCCAGGGATAAATGGTCTTCCCCTGAAATCTTTTATGACAGGATTATCCGTTGCTGAATCGGGATTGAGCGCTCTTCCCTTACCGATGTGCAAGCTGGAGAGAACCTCTAAATAACCCCTCAATATGACCTTCCTCTTAAACTCGTCAAACCCAGTTTTATTGAGAGCCATTTCACCTAACCTCCTTGGAATAAAACAACGCATACCTTATGAGATAGCCGGTAAATAAGCGAATTGCCTTAATCTGCATTTGTTTATTGTCGCTAAACTTGCTTTTTATTCCCTCGATTTTCTTAATTAGCTCTTCTACGAACTTATCGGTCCATTTTGGTATCTTTCGGGCCTTCTGATAGTAAATGAAGCTCTTCAATTCCTCGATTGATTCCGTTGATGAGGCGACGAGTCGCAGGTTCTCAAATTGAGCTCTTTTGGGAAGATTATTTTGGAAGCGCTCGCATAATTCCTCAGCCATTCTCGCTATCTCGTCCTTTTCCTTTTCCACAGCTGTCAAAACCTTTAAGCTATCAAGCATACTTTTGACACCTCCTTATTTTGGTTCCAAAAGCTCATAATGGAATGGGAGGCAGAAGCGCACCCATCCGCAACCAGTAAATCTATACAACCCCATCCCTTCCCTTTCCAACCTTTTCATCTCTTCCAATGCCCCTTTCGGGGTGGAAAATAAGAAGCAAGAACCCTGAGAAATGGCGGGCATAAGCCATTTTCTCATCTTCGTTGCCTCATTGAATCCACCCAAATATGTCAACTTAGCAAATGCGCATTCAAGTTTAACTTCCTCCTTCAGCTCCCTCCCTAAATATTCCTCCAAATCCATATCCAAGGGAAGAACGAGAGGGGAAAGGAGGGTGAGGGAAAAGTAGAAACGCCGGGACAATTTCTCCCTAAATTTTTTCCCTTCCAAACCCAAATCACTGCATATCTCCTCCGCTTTCCTCTCCAAAGCATCCTTAAGCCGTTTGCATCTCTCCTCCAAATCATCAGATAGGTTAAGAGGATGAATAGACACCTCCATCTTTCCCATCCCTCTGCTTCTCCCTCCACCCACATAAACCTCCCTTATATTGCCCAGCTTTCCCAAAGAATTACCATCCTCGGAGAAAACCACCCCCACAAATGTCGTATCTTCTTCCTCTAAGGAGGGGTCAACGAGGGCATAGGAATAGAGCATCCCTTCCTCGGAGGTCAATGTCTTTCTATTTACCGCCAATTTCGTTGTTATTCGCAGGGAAGGTTCCACCTTAACCGGTGTTGGTTCATCGCGGAAATAGCCCTCAATTGGAACGAGGGAACTCCCACAATAGGGACATTTTTCCTCTTTAGGAAGCAAGATTCCATCCTCAGCCAGCTTGGAGATGAGGAATGTTTCTAAGAGGATATCCTTCACTCCATGTGTTGGTTTCTCGCCAGCTAATTGGGTGCCAAAACCCTTGCAAGCTTTACAAGTCCTTGCTGATAAAGGAATTGGAAAGGCGGGAGCTCTCCCGAGCGAAGGGTAGAGAGGAGTGAAGAAGCTATGGGTGGAGAGGAAGAGGGATTTAAACTCATCGCTGGTGAGGGATTCCCTCGCTCGGAAGGCGAGCGCTCCCTTCACGGTTGGTGCCGGGATATAAGAAAGGGAAGGAAGGAAATATTCCCTCGCTTTTATATGGCTTACTCGGAAGGGCTCCAACGGCTTGAAGACAATGATGTAGGAATTGGAAGCGGGGATATTTTGCTGAATGGGTTTTGTCTCTCCCTCTTTAAGGGAGTAATCAAAAGCGAAGCGTCCATAGCCGACGGTCTTTCTTCCTCCTATGGATATGCCAACCTTTTTAAGAAACTCCAGTAGGGAAACGAACTGCTCCTTCTCCTCATCGTCAAGTTTTTCAAACCCCTCTATCCTGGCTTTGAAAACTAACCCCTCGGGAAAGTATTTCAGCACTTCCTCAATGAACAACCTCTTCTCCTTTGCGGTGCGGAGCCTCCTTGAAATCGTTACCCCATATCTTCCCTCATATGCCAAGGAGGGATATGTTTTAAATGTTTCCAATCTTTCCCCCGTTAATCTCGCATTGCTGAACCTCAATTTGCCCTCCCTTGCGGGGTTTCCGAAGATTCTACAAGCAAGGCATAAATTGGGTTCCTCACACATCTCCTCGGGTTTTGGGGATTTGCATGTGGAAGAAGTGGAAGAAGAGGAAAGCCTTACGAATTCTATTCTCAATGCTCCTTTTATAGCGGATGCTGGTATGAGGGGCAAGCCTCTTCCATCCCTTGCAGTCGCTTTATCAAAGAAAAGAGAGGATAGATATCCACCGATGGAAAGAGAGGTTTTTAAAGTCAGGGTGATTTCCATCAGCTCTCCCCCTTCCGAGAGACCTTGTAAAGGTCCATAAGGTCTATGAAGCGAGTATAATAGTTGTTATCTCTCTTATGAACGAAGAAATTAGCCCAAGCTGAGTAATCATCAATTGAACCCGTTAATTTCTCCATAACTTCTCCCCAATCCTTTTGATTCCTTAAAACTTGATATATTATATTAATCCAAGCGGCGAAAGGATGGTCATTGAGCAATTGGAGGATGTTGTGAAGCTGGGAAGAGTGAATTTTACTCTTGAGCATCTCCAAGGCATTTATGAGCTTTTTAAATTCTTCTATTCTATAAGGACACATCGTGAGATAATAATAAACGTCCCGCTCTATTCCCTTCTTCCTTTCCTGCTCCCTCAACTTATCAAGCTCTATATTTAAAGGTGAACCTGCTTTCAGGCGGAGGAAGTCAATCCAGTCAACTCTTTTCTTTTCCCGATAATAGAAAGCCTTCGCATTCCTCAGGAGTGATTGAACATAATTGAAGAGATAGTGAATAGGGAAGGTATGGGAAGCGGTGAGGAAGCCAACCGCAAGGCGAAGCCTCCGTAGCTCCCTCTTCAGCTCTTCCGAGATGTTCTCCATCTTATCCCCTTCCCTTTGAAGATTGGATTTTATTTCCTCCAAGAGCATACAAACGACCGAAACCGTATAGCGAGCAGGGATGATGAGAACGATATCGTCTCCGCCTATTACGGGAGCTTGATACTTTTTCCTTAGATTGTGTTCCCTCACTATTTCCAGTATGGATTTCTTTATGGCGTCCATCAACGCTTTGGAGAGAGCTTTTAAATCCTCCATAGTCTCCGCCTTCTCCAATAGAGAACCCGTCTCGCAGAGGTCTGCGTAAATCAGAGCGATGTCGTCCCTCTCCCCGTCCTCCATTTCTACTATTTCCTCAAGGCTGAGGGCTTCCATCCTTCTTTCTTTCATTGCCCATGCGACTTTCCTTTTATTAAAGCAGGAAGCGCATAAATATTCCACCTCTTCTTCATCCCTCTCCTCCTCCTTCGTTGCGGGATAAAGCCCACAGGAGGTGCATAATCTCAAAAAGGGCGGATAAGAGGCGGGCGACAAATCCCTCAACGCCCTTTCCTCTTTTTTGTGCCTCAATTTAAACGAGAGAAGCTTCACGATTTTCCCAAAGGGAACCCTTTCCCCATTCTTTATCCTCTCAATGTATTCTTTGTCAAAATATTTCCCTCCGCAATCCCCGAGGGGATATTCAATATCCTTTCCGTAAATCAGCTCGTGGGGATAAAAGAGCTCATAGACGGCGGTGCAAGTGGCGGTTATTGTAGCTCTCTTATATCCTTCCTCTATCGCCTTCGTTGCCTCTTCCGCTTTGCTCGCTGGAAGAAGGACCAATCCGCTACCTCCTCCAGCGAATATCACATTATCCTCTGGTATCCCCAATTTCTTCAGCCAAGCGTAAATGCCGTCTTTTGAGCCCTTCTCGGTTAGGCTCTCCAAGATATCGCTTCCGCCCTTTATCTCAATTGGTCTGCTGGTGGCGAAGACATATTCCTTGATTTTATCAACATCAAAGCTTAAAAGGGCGAGGGGAGGAGATGGGAACAAATTTTCCCCTATCTTTTTCATATCCTCTTTTCCCTTCTCCTCAAATAATTGAGACAATTCCGCCGGGCTAAGCGTTAGCCCTTTCAGGCTCGCCTCCATCTCCAATGTCCTCTTCACTATATCATTCATCTAACCTCTCTCCTATTTCAGAAAGATAGATTCCACTTAGACTTATTCCATAGCAAGATAAAATGTTCTCTATCTCCTCAAATTCTTCTTTTATTTGCTTTGCCACACTTTTTAAATTTTCTTTGTCTTTATTATAATCCGTCCCGCCAACTATGTAAATAGCTAAATTATCATCTTTCTTTCCCAAATAAACCAAGTCAATCCCGCTATGTAATAGGAAGTCGTATTCCTGTCTCCTCTTAAAGATTACCTTATCCGCTAGGCTTGCGAGCTCAACGAGAAGCCGATTCTTTTTCAAGTTATCCCGGAAAATCTCTATCGCTAATTGTTCTGCTTCCGATTGCAAATTTTTAAAATTTAGCTCCGATGGCTGGGCATTTTTGAATTCTTCCATTGCCTTTTCTAATTCGTTTAACTTCCTATTATCATTCCCAGTGAGCGAGCTGGCAATCTTCTTTTTCAATTCAATGAATTGGGAATAATAAAACTCCATCTCATACTTTGTTCTATTCTCCCTTTGTTTCCTATATTCCTCGCTTACCACCCTATCAGCTTGCACATCGCAGGCATCAAGAAGGCGAAGGAGAGCACAGGTGAGAAGTAATTTCTCCCCATTCACATTGATCTTTTCAAGGGAGGGAAATTCTTTAACCTTAAGAAGCCCATAATCTTTTTGAAATTCGAAATTACCTCCTTTCAATTTCATAGCTTTTCGGTGATATTTCGCAAGAAGGGAGACGATTTGTTTATCATTCGCGTCTTGGAGATAATCACCTTTCTCTATGAGCTGGGCCGATAGGAGATGATGCCAATCTCTCACTAAGGAGGGCATAAGGTAGACAGGGATTTTTTCATTATTTTGTTCATAATAGAGGGCGGAGTGTCCGATATCGTGTAGCCAGATGGCACAGATTAGGTAATAGAGCCATTCCGATTTCAATTCATCCTTGAGATGAGGGAAGAGGATGAAGAGGTGGTATGCCATTTCCAGAAGGCGCTGGCTATGCCCTCTTGAATGTTCAACTGTTTCGGGGATTTGGTCTCCCAGCCAGAGATGCTCCCAATAGGGAAGCCTTTCCTTCAATTTTTCTCTCTCATTATTTTTAAGCATTTCCAGAAGATAATGTCCGTAGCCATAGCGGCGAGTTCTTTCCTCTTCGTAAAATTTATAAACGATTTCCCCGAAAACAGTTCTTTTAAAATCATTCCATTCCGTCGGGTAATAAAGGGGTTTGAATCTGGGCGGTAGGTTTTCCCATTCCTCTTTTGGGATTTTTTCTCTTCTCACTATTGAGCGCATCTCGTCAAGGCTACGGAGGGAGAAGGAGAGGGGCAAGCTTGGGATAATGATGACAGATTTTGATTTTTCGTGGGCGTAAAACACCCTTACCTTATCATCAAGGAAGCCCCTGAGGGCGCTTATGGGAATGAAGCCCTTATATCCACCAGTTATATCAATGAAAATTGCGTCATATTGGACGCTTCCTTTTAATTGTCCTTCTAATCTTTCGTAAAGCTCTTCCAGACCTGATTGGAATGCCTCCGCGTTATCCGCGCTAATATCAACATAATTTGTTGCATAAACCTGCTTGATGTCAAGCCCTTTTCCATAATAGCGGTTTTTTAAATGACTTTGATTATCTTCCAATTGTTTCACGAGAAAATCTGCTATATCTTTTGTTTCCCTTGTAGGGATGAAGCACAATTCCACATCCAACTCGTCAACTTCATTGAAAAGATGGTCCAAGAGGTAGACGATACTTTGTAGTTCGGCGCAGGGAAAGTCTTTCGCGCTTCGGTTTCCGATATTCTGCCAAAAATTTGAATAGTGTTTGTTGAAGAGGGTATTGATGTTTATGTTTTTTCCTTCACGGATGTCGGACAATATTTTAATTTTGCTATCTAACAGATTTCGGGCTAAAGGAAGAGAGTTAATAATCTCTTGCTCCTCCTTTTTCTGGAGGTTTACCCTAAGCGATTCCCCAACAGTTGCGATAATCTTAATGCGCATTTTAAACATTTTATCATAATAAACAGAAAAATATGCAAGAAAAAATTTTCTCATGAATTGCAAGAAAAAAATCCCTTATAGGTAGGCTTAAAACAAAGTGAGCGAAAATGCGCTATGCAGGGAGGAGGGGAGCTTCGATTCCTTATAGGTAGGCTTCAAGCTGGAAAGATGAAAAGCAAGTCGGTGTGCTCGGTGAAAGTTTCAATTCCTCATAGGTAGGCTTCAAACCTGGGTCAGACTTCTACCTGCAAACACAGGTCGAAGGGTTTCAATCCCTTATAGGTAGGCTTCAAACCCGTTCTTTTGAATATATTCATAGCATAACAAAGATATTTTGGCAAGTAATTTTTGTATTTTTCAAGAAAAATTTCAAAATTTTCCCTTTATTTTCTCATCATAATCTGAAAATTGTCAAGACTAACCGCTGAATTTGTCGTCGGTCCCCGGGGATTTTTCGGGCTACTGACGACCGACGAAATTTCCTCTCCTCGCTCAGTATCTCAAAACAGCCAAAGCCCTGCGAGTTCTTCGCCCCTAATCCCGCATCCCAGCCAAGCCTTATCAACTGCGGGTCCCCTCTTATCTTGTATATCCCCATCCATCCCTTTATCCAAGTCCCCTTGTAGTTTATTATCTTCTCATCCTCTCTCCTCACCCTTATCGGCTCTATCGCGAATTCCTCGCTCCCCCTGTATTCTCCATATATCACTTTGTATTTCTTTATGAGATTGTCCCTTATCAATCGGGAGAATTCCTCCTCCCTCGGATTGTAATAGTATGTCTTCCGCCCTCCCGTGGGCGTCAATAGCGTGGAATAAACCGTCATAGGGGAAAGCATCCTTATCGTCTCTTCTTCCCTTACCTGGGGAGTGAACTTTACCGCTATCCAGTCCAAATATATCTCGTTCTTGGCTAATCGCAATGTCTGTAAACGCACGAGCGTCTCCACTAACCCTTCAAGGAAATCCAGATAGGGCGATGATACGATGAGGGTTAGGGGAGAAGGGAAGATGAGTTTATCGCCATCCCTTTGGGCTTTCGCAATTATGCGGGAGAAGGTGAAGAGACGAAAACTGCGCTTCTCGTAGGGGAAACCCTCACTGTGAAGTTTATCGGCTAACTTTGAGGGGAGATTGGCGTATATGAAGGATTGAACGATGTAGTTGTAGTGAAGGGGAAGCTCAATAGCTTTTTCCGATTGTAATGTTATTTCCAGACGCAATTTAGAGAGAACACCTCCGCTTTTTAACCATAAGAAAGTATGAGATATCAAAGTGGAGATGTCAATGTTTTCTGCTCTGCAGAGGGCTTTCAATGAGGGGCTCGTCTTATTGTCATTGCGAGGAGAGAAGCGACGAAGCAATCTCAAAAAAGAGATTGCCACGGGCTCCCTACGGGAGCCCTCGCAATGACAGAGGGAGAGATTGCCACGCCTCCCTTGCGGGAGCCCTCGCAATGACAGAGGGGGAGATTGCCACGCCTTCTGCTTCGCAGAAGGCTCGCAATGACAGAGAAGAAACGATTGCCACGCCCGCCTTCGGCGGGCTCGCATCTATGGATATAGGTTTTTGATGGCTTATTTGCCTTCCACTTCCTTATGGATTCATTCTTAAATTTTCATTTTTAAAACCCTTGGATTACAAATCGGTTTGAGAAATCTTGAATCATACAATATGTCCTCTCCCAACACTTTTAAAGAATTGGACTGTTAACCCAATTTAAATTTTCCTCCCGTTATCCTCTATCCGTTTCAAAAACCTTTACCCATGCCACCAATGACAGAAATGATGCCTTTTGAAAAAAACAAGATTGCGAGCCTTCTGCTTCGCAGAAGGCTCGCGGTGACAGAGAGGGTGGATTGCTACGCCTCCCTTTGGGAAGCCTTGCAATGTGAGAGATATCCTCCTAACTTTAAAATCTCACCATTTGTTTTTGATATTTTGCTTATAATTTAACCAAGTCCCAATATGAGAAAGGAGTTGAGGTTGAATGGATTCCTGCTGGCATAATTTCAAGCTCATCTTGATTCTCTCTTTCGCTTCGCTCGTTCTCGCTCAGCCGATTCTTGAGAACGAGTTCCTTTCCTTGCAATTCT
>JGI20130J15133_1002471_pt1 | contig 13697 bp, 14 predicted proteins | sample WasSprMetagenome_FD_15133 | JGI IMG/M metagenome (IMG submission 15133) | reverse complement strand
CTCTCCTCAGGCGCGTTATCTATCTCGTAGAAGTCCTTGGGCTGTGTCCTCCCAAGTGTCGCCAGCACCTGAGTTATTGCTGCTGTCAGTGTAGTCTTTCCGTGGTCTACGTGTCCTATAGTACCCACATTTACATGCGGTTTAGTCCTTTCAAACTTCTGCTTAGCCATACTTACTTATCTTACCTCCTTCCAGTATTCCTTGAGGAACTTCTCCATAATGTGAGAATTCCATAGTATAACTTCCTCTTCCCTGTGTCAATGACCTAAGATCAGTCGCATATCCAAACATCTCACTTAGTGGAACAAGCACTCTTATAATCCTTGTAGTACCATCTAATTCCATATCTGTAATATGAGCCCTTCTAGCCATAAGGTCACTCATAACTTCACCCGTGTATGTGTCGGGGATAGTTATTTCTACCTTCATTATAGGTTCAAGTATTAATGGACTGGCTTTAAGAATAGCTGATTTCACAGCTTGAGAAGCGGCAATCTTAAATGCCATCTCACTAGAGTCGACCTCATGGTAAGAGCCATCAAACAGGGTCACCCTTATGTCTATAACAGGGTATCCTGCATATATACCTCCATCCAGAGCCTCCATAACACCTGCCTCTACCGCGGGTATAAATTCTTTAGGGATAACCCCTCCGGTGATCTTATTGACAAACTCTCTACCTTTGCCCCTCTGTAGTGGCTCAACCTCAAGCCATACATGACCATACTGTCCTCTTCCACCGGTCTGTCTTATATACCTTCCCTCTGCTACTGCCTTTTCCTTTATGGTTTCTTTATAAGCTACTTGAGGTCTACCGATGTTTACTCCGACATTGAATTCTCTCTGTAGTCTATCTGTTATTATCTCTAGATGGAGTTCTCCCATACCAGAAAGTATAGACTGACCGGTCTCTTCATCTACCTTCCACCTCAATGTTGGGTCTTCCTCTGTAAGTTTGCTCAGAGCGGATTGTAATCTCTCCTCGTCCTCCCTGGTCTTTGGCTCTATGGCTATAGATATAACAGGCTCTGGGAAATGCATAGGTTCTAAAAGGATAGGGTGTTTTTCATCACAGAGGGTTTCGCCTGTTATGGTGTCTTTAAGTCCGACTAGAGCTCCCAGATCACCAGCTCCTAGCATATCTATCTCTTCCCTCTTATTGGCATGCATCCTGAGTATTCTGGCTATACGCTCTTTCTTATTCTTATTGATATTAAATACATAACTACCCGGTAAAAGTTTTCCAGAATAGACTCTTACATAGGTAAGTTTACCCACATAAGGATCTGCCATTATCTTGAATGCCAGGGCAGAAAGAGGAGCATCAAAAGAAGTTTCTCTTTCTTCCTCTTCCTGAGTCAAAGGATTTATACCTTTTACAGGTGGTATATCCAAAGGGCTAGGTAAGAAGTTGACTATAGCATCCAGAAGAGGCTGTACCCCTTTGTTCTTATATGAAGTCCCACAAAGGACGGGAACAATCTTATTCTCAATGGTATATCTTCTTATCGCCTGAACTATCTCCTCTTCGGTAATCTCTTCTCCCTCAAGATACTTACTCATTATATTGTCGTCCAGCTCCGCCAGACTCTCCAAGAGGATCTCTCTCTGTCTTAAGGCAGATTCTTTTAACTCTTCTGGAATTTCAGTCTCTTCCATCTCCAGTCCAAGCTCATCCTTATAGTATATAGCCTTTAATCTTATAAGGTCTATAATGCCGATAAAACTATCCTCTTCCCCTATTGGGAGCTGAACAGGAACTGCATTGGCGTCAAGCCTCTCTTTCATCATATTAACTACACGCATAAAGTTAGCTCCCATTCGATCCATCTTGTTTACATAGGCAATTCTTGGAACTTTATATCGATTTGCCTGTCTCCATACTGTTTCAGACTGAGGTTGAACGCCAGCAACCGCACAGAATATAGCAACTATTCCATCTAATACTCTCAGAGCTCTTTCTACCTCAGCTGTAAAATCCACGTGCCCGGGTGTATCAATAATATTTATTCGATGATCCTTCCAGAAACACGTAGTTACAGCTGAAGTAATAGTGATACCACGCTCCTTCTCCTGGATCATCCAGTCCATTGTGGCAGAGCCTTCATCAACTTCTCCTACCTTATAAACCTTACCAGTATAAAATAATATTCTCTCTGTTGTGGTAGTCTTACCGGCATCTATATGTGCCACTATACCTATATTTCTTGTCTTCTTTAACAAATCCTTCTCCTCCAACCTTAAGTCACCTACCATCGATAGTGAGAGAATGCCCTGTTAGCCTCAGCCATCTTATGGGTGTCCTCTCGCTTCTTTATGGCGGTTCCAACTTTATTGTATGCATCTAGAAGTTCAGCAGTAAGTTTCTCTATAGAGCTCTTTCCACTTCTACTTCTAAATGCCTCGATGATCCACTTCATAGCTATAGCTCGTCCCTTATCTGGATCTACCTCTACAGGAACCTGATAGGTAGCTCCTCCTACCCTTCTGGGTCTTACTGCTACTAATGGCCTGACATTTTCTATAGCCTGTTCCAGAATCTCTGCTCCTGATTTACCCAATCTTTCTTCCAAATTCTTCAGCGCGGTATAGACAATCTTCTCAGCCTTTGTCTTTTTACCATTTAACATTACCTTATTTATAAACTTGGCTACCAGCTTGCTCTGATATACCAAATCTGGCGGTATATCCCTCTTGGGTACAGGTCCTTTACGCGGCATTTACAACCCTCCTAAGACTTTGGTCTTTTAGCTCCATACTTTGAACGACCCTGCCTTCTATTCTCCACTCCTGCAGCATCTAGTGTCCCTCTGATTATATGGTACCTTATACCCGGCAGGTCCTTGACTCTTCCCCCTCTTATAAGTACTACCGAGTGCTCCTGTAGATTATGCCCTATACCCGGAATATAAGCAGTTACTTCCATTCCATTCGAAAGCCTAACCCTGGCAATCTTCCTCAAGGCAGAATTAGGCTTCTTTGGGGTCATAGTACCTACACGAATACAGACCCCTCTCTTCTGAGGACATCCTTCTAACGCAGGAGCCTTAGTTTTAGTCTTTACCTTTTCTCTTCCAAATCTAACCAGTTGGTTTATAGTAGGCATTAATTCACCTCCAATGTCACAGCAGAATATAATAACATCTTTATGGAGTTCTGTCAATAATCCAATTAACCCATCGGTATCTGAGATATCTCCTCATCAGTCATCTTCTCTTCTTCCTGAATCTTCCTTATCTCTACATTCTTCGCCTCTATCTCCTTCTCCAAGCTCAGAATAGAGTCTATAATATCTTTAAAAGACTCCATATTAACAACCGCTAGAGCATTTTCTTTATAGAGCTTAAGTAACTTCTCGCCTAGCTCTTCTAATTTGCTCTTCCTATCATTCTGGAGCTTGAATATCTCCGCCTTTAGGCTAGCTATTCTGGCTAACTTTCCCGTCTCTTTTCCAATCTTCTGCGCTAACTGGGAGAGCGTTCCTCCAATCTTCTGGGCTGTAGAACTAATTACCTGAGAAATCTTCTCTGTGGACTTCTCTTCCATCTTTTCCTCCTAATAATAGATTTATACCAGTCACCATTTTACCACGAAAAGATCAAAATTTCAAATCCGCTGTTTTAGAACAAAATACTATCTTATATGGTATAATTAATTAGACACTTTAGTTTTCTGGGAATTTATGTATGGATAAAGAGGAGGCTATAGAGTACTTAGCAAGCCACAATATATATCCTCTATACAGCAGGAAGGGAAAGATCTATTGGGGAGGTAAGGCTTCGAATCTATCCGAAGAGGAAAAGGAAAGATTATTCAAAATTCTCGATATTCAGACTGCTGAAGACTGCAGAAAAGTAAGAGAGGAGATAAAAGAGAAGTCTCGGCAACTCAGAAGAAATAAACCAATAAAATGCTGGATAAAAGATGAAAGGCCTAGAGAGCTCTTGATAAAAAATGGGCCAGAAAATCTTCCACTCTCAAAGCTTCTAGCGATAATAATCAGAACCGGAAATGACTCTAAAAGTGCAGAGGAACTGGCAAAAGTCCTGCTAAACGAATTTGGTTCACTAAGAGGTCTAGATAGGGCAGAGATATCGCAACTCTGCTCCATTCCTGGTATAGGTATAGCTAAGGCAGTAGAGATAAAAGCTGCCTTAGAGATTGGCAAAAGACTATATAGGGAGGAGGTGGATCTGGGGACAAAGATAAAGGGTCCAAAGGATGTGGTTATGTATGTCAGAGAATACTATGCTCCATATCTCAGAGATCTAAATAAGGAAGTATTTAATATCATTCTCTTAGACCACAGGAATAAGGTAATAGATAATATAGAGATAAGTAGAGGGAGTATAAATGCAAGTATTGTGGACCCTAAAGAGATAATTAGAGAGGCGACTTTGAAGTCTGCATCTTCGGTAATCCTGGTGCACAATCATCCTTCAGGGGAGACATCCCCCTCTATGGATGATATTGAGACTACCAATCGGATAATAGAGGCATGCAGGATAGTGGGGATAAAGGTTCTTGACCACATTATTTTAGGGAAGAATAATGTGGATTATACAAGTTTTGCAGAACTCGGATTAATAAAATAGATGATAGGAGGTTAGATAAAGATGAAAGGGAAGGTTTTGTTATTACTAATTTTGGGTTTGTTTCTTATTCCAGCTTTAACATTTAGCGCTGAACCAGAACTAAAGACGATAATTATCGAACCACCACAGGCAGAATTCAAAGTGGATGTCTGGACAGATAAGGGAGACAATGCCAGATATACAGTAGGAGAAACCATTACCATATACTTCAAAGTAACCCAGGACGCATATGTCTATATATGGGATATTAATGCCAATGGAGAGATCAGGCTCATACTACCAAATGGTTATCAACAAGATAACTACTTCAGGTCTAACATAGTATACTCTATCCCTCCATCTAAAGATAAATATGTACTGAGAATTGCCCCGCCCTATGGAAGAGAAGTAATTCATGTGCTGGCAAGTAAAAACCCTATTAATATCCTGGAGAGTTACAAGAGGGATCTCAGTAGAGACCCATTTCCTCTGATTCAGGAAAGTCCAGAAAACTTCACAGAAAGGGTAAAGAGAAATATAGAAATTGTTCCAGCCCCCCAAACCGTACAGTGGACAACAGCAAATACCATATTTTATGTTGTAGAAAGTATTGTAACCCCGCCAGTTCAGACTCTAGGGAGACTCGTAGTGGAGAGTAAGCCAAGTGGAGCAAGCATCTATATAGATGGAAGATTCCTCGGGTATACCCCTTATACTGGTGACGTCTCTCCTGGAAGACATACGATCACTCTACAGCTTCCTGGATATCAGCCGTATGAGACGACTATAAATATAACACCAAACAAAACCACTAAGATAGAGGTAACCCTAAAACCCATCACTTCTTATCAGGGGGTATTCTATATAACCAGTACTCCTTCTAATGCTGAGGTATACATAAATGGTGAGAGGAAAGGAAGAACACCTATCAAGATCGACAAACTAAAACCAGGGAGATATCAGATTACTATTATTAAAGCTGGCTATGAGACATTTGTACAGTACTTTGAGGTAGTGGCCGGAGAGACAAGAAATATTAGTGTACAGCTATATCCCATAAGATAAAGATACATTAAAGGGAGCTGCAATTGCAGCTCCCTTTATAATTTTCAGAAAGTTCTAACTCAGGCGGTTTAGTATATCTTTTCTAGTAGAACTTAGGCATAAGTTCCCCTTTTGAAAACTTCATTGTGCGATTTCATAATATGCCTTTACATAGAATGCTAAGCAAATCCTAAGATGTATAAAAATTTGGTAGCCCCTAGGGGAGTCGAACCCCTGTCTTCGAGCTGAGAACCCGACGTCCTAGGCCACTAGACGAAGGGGCCATTTCGTGATATATTTATATTACAATATAAAGGTCTATATGTCAAGATGGTTGACCAAAAAAGTTCAATTTGGGATTTAGAATATATAATAGTTGATTTTGAAACTACTGGAAGTTTGGCTCCTATAGACAGGATAATCGAAGTAGGGGCAGTCATATTTAGTAAGGGTAGGATAATAGACTCTTTCTCTAGTCTTGTACATCCAGGCAGAAACATTCCACCCTTTATAACTCTTCTCACAGGTATAACTCCAGAGATGTTAAAGTCGGCACCTCCGGCAGATCTTGTCATCCCAAGACTTATGGACCTGGTAGGGGATAGGATATTTGTAGCCCATAATGCCAAATTTGACCTTACCTTCTTAAACTATGAACTGGAGAGATTAGGCCTTCCTCAGTATCAGGGAGAGGTGTTGTGTACACTAAATATGGCGCGTAAACTCCTTAAGCTACCTAAGAGGGGATTGGATAGTCTTGCAGAATTTTTTGGGATAGAGATCGTTCATAGACATAGAGCAGTGTATGATGCTGAAGCCACTGCCCTGATCTTAGGTAAGATGCTGAGGATTCTAGATAACGAAGGTATAGTTACCTGGGAGGATCTTCAGCGGAGGCTAGATGGAAGCTATAAGGTTCCGCCAAACTTCTTAAAGTTAAAATATATTCTGGAAGAGGTACCACACAATCCAGGGGTAGTACTATTCCTGGACGACTTTGGAAATGTCCTGTATATAACAAAGTCTAAAGATCTGAAGACAAAGATATCTAATTATTTTTACATTCAAGAGGGTATATCCAAAAATAGAGAAGAACTATTGAAAAATACCACATCTCTGGAGTACATTATAACCACAAGTGAGTTTGAAGCCTATCTCCTGGAGAAAGAGCTCCTACAGATGTTAGAACCAAAGTTTAATAAGCCCTATTACCAGCAGAAACAGTCCTAAAATTTTATTTTCTGAATATACTAAGGATCAGAGACAAGATTATGCTTAGCAATATACAGGTGACTATTGGGAAGAATATTATCGTATTGCCTCTTCTTATTATGATATCTCCAGGTAATTTACCAAGATAAGGGATACGGTTAAAGAAGAGTAAAAATAAGCCAAATAAAACAAACAATACTCCAAAAATGATCAATGCTTTCCCTAGATATTCCACCCTGCATCACCCCAAAGAGGTAAATCTTTTGACCTTCTTTTCAAATCTTTCGTACTCGCTAAATATACAGCCACAATATTTCTGCTTGTATAGACCAAGCTCATCGGCTATCTTCTGAGAGTCCTTCCATCCAACCCTAAAGTCCTCATAGTAAAATTTAACATTACCATTCTCTTCCGCCAATCTTTCTCCCACATCTCTTATTTTATCATGACTCTGATATGGGCTAACCAGGAGGGTAGTAGAAAAATACTCGATCCCCAATTCTTCAGCCTTTCTAATGGTCTCTCTCAGTCTCAATATATAACAGATCTCACATCTATTCTCCAGAAAATCAATCACTGATCTAAGATGAATAGTGGGGTTGTATTCTCCTATTAATAGAGGAACTTTTTCCCTCTCTAAATAATTCTTTAGTGCCTCACCCCTTAATATATACTCAGTTGCAGGATGAATATTAGGATTGAAGTAGTAACCGGTAACTTCATAGCCGGACTTCAATCTCTCCAGGGGATATATGACACATCTGGCGCAACATATATGGAGAAGAAGTCTCATTTCTCCCTTGCCTTTAAAATTTCAAGCCCATTCTGGGTAATAATTCTACCTCTAGGGGTCTTTTCTATATAACCCATCTTTATAAGATATGGCTCATATATCTCTTCTATGGTCTCACTAGATTCACCAATAGCTGAAGAGAGAGTCTCTATACCAACAGGACCACCCCCAAATTTATAGGCGATGGTCTCCAAGATCCTCAGATCTTCTCTATCAAGGCCATGTTCCTCTATCTCAAAGAGATTTAAAGCCTCCAAGGCTAAAGATCGGGATATAAATCCATTCCCTTTCACCTCAGCATAATCTCTTACCCTCTTTATAAGTCTATTAACAATTCTAGGAGTTCCTCTGGATCTATTGGAGATCTCTCTAAGGGCATCTGTCTCATATTTTACATTGAGTATCTTTGCAGATCTTTCTGCTATCTTTAGAATCTCTTCCGGAGAATAATAGTCCAATCTCTCTATAATACCGAATCTGTCTCTCAATGGAGGGGATACTAGCCCAAATCTGGTGGTAGCTCCTACCAGAGTAAACCTGGGTAATCTAATTCTTATAGCCCTAGCTCCTGTACCTTTACCTATGACTATATCAACCTCTCTCTCCTCCATAGCTGGATATAGTATCTCCTCGATGGGTTTTCTTAATCGATGTATCTCATCTATAAATAGGACGCTACCATCCTCTAAAGATGTCAGTATGGCTACTAGTTCACCTGCCTTCTCGATCGCCGGGCCAGAGGTGACCTGGATAGGAACCTTCAATTCGCTTGCTATTATATAGGCTAAAGTAGTCTTTCCTAATCCAGGGGGACCATAGAGCAGTATATGGTCTAGAGTATCTCCTCTTTTAAGAGAAGCCTTGAGAAATATTTCTAATTGAGCCTTGACCCTTTCCTGTCCTATAAATTCTTCAAGACTCCTGGGTCTAAGAGAACTCTCTATAAGTTTTTCATCAGGCAGAACTGTGGGAGAAAATATATCCCTATCCATTCTTTTTCGATAACCTCTTCAAGGAAAGTTTAATCAACTCTTCCAGTGAATTATTCTCCGTATCCATCTCTTCTATAACTTCTCTTATTTCACTCTTATTATACCCCAATTTCTTCAGGACTTCGCTGAGAATCTCTCTGTTTTCCTCTGAGGTATTATCTAGACTTATGAGTTTATCCTTTAATTCCAGAACAAGCTTTTTTGCCCTTTTCTTCCCTACCCCGGAGATCCCACCTAAAGCATCCAGATCTTCAGTCTTGATTCCTCTGATTATACCCTCATAACCCAATCCGTCGATTAAAGCTATACCAATCTTGGGACCTATACCCGATACATTTACAAGTAGTTCGAACAGGTCCCTCTCTTTCTCTGTAAGGAATCCATACAATACAGGGACCCCATTGTTTGATAACATCGAAATAAATATTCTATAGGCTTTACTGATCTTTATAGACTTTGTAAGAGAAGGAGGAACATAGATACGAAAGCCTAACCCATTTACATCCAAAACAATCGAAGTATCCTTTATCTGGGAAATTATACCTTCAATATAGGAAAACATTGGCTACCCAAGACCTCAAGCCCTGCACATAGAGAAAGGGCAAGAGCATCACTTGCATCTGTAGGAATATCCTCATTGATGGACAAAAGTCTCTTCACCATAAATCTTACCTGTGTCTTACTGGCCCTTCCGTATCCAGCAATCGAACTTTTTACCTGAGTCGAATTGAACTCCATAATATCCAGACGATATAAACTTCCTAGGAGTAAAACTATACCCCTAACTTCACCCAAGATGATAGAACTTTTAACATTTCTGTGGTAGAAGACCTTTTCTAAAGAAAGGATCTGAGGCTTAAAAACCTCTATAACGGATGAAAGATTCTTAAATATGATCTCCAAAGATTTCGGACGAAATTTCTCATCAGATGTATCTATAATTCCATAATCTAAAAGGGAAAAAAACTTCCTCTCTAATTTTATAATCCCATAACCTGTAATATTAGAACCAGGGTCAACTCCAATGATAACATTATGCATTAATTAGGATCTCATCAGGTATATCGAAATTGCTATATACCCTCTGTACATCATCAAGATCTTCTAGCTGATCCAGCAATCTAAGTAGCTGTCTTGCTTCATCGCTTTCCACTCTAACAGTATTATTGGGTAGATATGTAACTTCTGCCCTTAATACCTTAAGCCCTGCGCTTATACAACTCTCCTTCGTCTTTTCAAAGTTTTCGGTAGAGGTTATTATCTCATAACCATCTTCTGTACTCCTCACATCTTCCGCTTCTGTCTCAAGAGCTACATTGTAAACTGCATCTTCTTTTTCCTCTGGACTTATCAGTATGTAACCTTTACGGGAGAAGATCCAGGAGACACAGCCTGACTCACCTAAGCTACCACCATTACGCTGAAATATATGTCTGAGTTCTGCGGTAGTCCTGTTTCTATTGTCTGTGGTAGCCTCAACCATAATAGCTACTCCTCCAGGTCCATACCCTTCATATATAACCTCTTCGTAGTTAGCTCCTTCTAGTTCACCGGTTCCTCTCTGTATAGCCCTTTTTATATTTTCTGAAGGCATATTAACTTCTCTTGCCTTTTCTAAAGCCAACCTAAGCTTTGCATTATTCTCCGGATCTGGTCCTCCCTCTCTTACCGCAATAATGATCTGACGGGTAACTTTACCAAAGATTTTACCTCTAACCGAATCCATCTTTTGTTTTGTTTCTCTTATATTATGCCACTTCGAATGTCCAGACATAAAATCACCTCGTTTTAAAGATTCAAATAAATACAAAATAAGGCCCGGCAGTGGCCTACTCTCCCATAGGGTCCCCCCTATAGTACCATCGGCGCTGGAGGGCTTAACTATTACTTCCCTTTCGGGACCGTGTTCGGGATGGGAACGGGTGTTTCCCCTCCGCTCTTTTACCACCGAGCCTTTCTTCTTATCCTAAATCTAACCACACCTTCAAAACTGCATAGCGGGCAATATCAAGACCTCGGTCTATTAGTACTGGTCGGCTCAAGGCGTTACCGCCCTTACACCTCCAGCCTATCTACCAGGTATTCTCCCTGGGACCTTACCCGGTTTACCCGGTGGGATACCTCATCTTGAGGTGGGCTTAGCGCTTAGATGCCTTCAGCGCTTATCCCTACCAGACATGGCTACCCAGCTTCTGCTCCTGGCGGAACAACTGGTACACCAGAGGTCTGTCCGCTCCGGTCCTCTCGTACTAGGAGCAGCCCCTCTCAAGTATCCTACGCCCACGACGGATAGGGACCGAACTGTCTCACGACGTTCTGAACCCAGCTCACGTACCGCTTTAATGGGCGAACAGCCCAACCCTTGGGACCTTCTTCAGCCCCAGGATGCGATGAGCCGACATCGAGGTGCCAAACCTCCCCGTCTATGTGGACTATCGGGGGAGATCAGCCTGTTATCCCCGGGGTAACTTTTATCCGTTAATTGACGGCCCTTCCATTCGGTACCGTCAGGTCACTAGGCCCGCCTTTCGGCTCTGCTCGAGATGTCTCTCTCACAGTCAGGCTCCCTTATGCCCTTGCACTCGTCGCACGATTCCCAACCGTGCTGAGGGAACCTTTGGACGCCTCCGTTACCTTTTAGGAGGCGACCGCCCCAGTCAAACTGCCCACCAGGCACTGTCCCCGCTCCCTTTTTGGAAAACGGGTTAGAACTTCAGTGATGCAAGGGTGGTATCCCAAGGACGGCTCCACAGGACCTGGCGATCCTGCTTCCCAGCCTCCCACCTATCCTGTACATGCATCACCAAAATCCAATGCCAAGTTGCAGTAAAGCTCCACGGGGTCTTTCCGTCCAGTCGTGGGTAATCCGCATCTTCGCGGATATTGCAATTTCGCCGAGCCCCTCGCCGAGACAGCGCCCAAGTCGTTACGCCTTTCGTGCGGGTCGGAACTTGCCCGACAAGGAATTTCGCTACCTTAGGACCGTTATAGTTACGGCCGCCGTTCACTGGGGCTTCGGTTCGGTGCTTCGCTTTCGCTAACACCTCCCCTTAACCTTCCAGCACTGGGCAGGCGTCAGCCCCTATACATCGGATTCCTCCTTAGCAGAGACCTGTGTTTTTGCTAAACAGTCGCCCAGGCCTCTTTACTGCGACCCCTTCAGGCTCCAGGTGTTTCACCCTTCACCCTAATGGGGCACCCCTTCTCCCGAAGTTACGGGGCCATTTTGCCGAGTTCCTTAGCGAGGGTTCTCTCGCGCGCCTTAGGATCTTCTCCCCGCCTACCTGTGTCAGTTTGCGGTACGGTCAGCTATACCTCCCTTAGAGGTTTTTCTCGTCAGTGTGGATTCGGTAGCTTCGAGCCTTTTCGGCCCTCCCCATCACCTCTCGGGCTTTACGCCAGACGGATTTGCCTGCCTGGCACCCTACCGGCTTGGACGTGCTCTACCATTCGCACGCTCTACCTATCCTCCTGCGTCACCCCTTCGGTCTTTGTCAGGTATAGCTGGGGCCGGAATATTAACCGGCTGCCCATCGCCTACGGATCTCTCCATCGGCTTAGGCCCGCCTAACCCTGGGCAGACGAACTTTACCCAGGAAACCTTAGGCTTGCGGCGAGAGAGATTCTCACTCTCTTTTTCGCTACTTATGCCGGCATTCTCACTTCTGCCTCGTCCAGCGCTCCTTACCGGTACGCCTTCTACCTAACGCAGAACGCTCCCCTACCGATTAGCCTACTAAAAGTAGACTAATCCCGCAGCTTCGGTATTAGGCTTAGTCCCATTGAATTTTCGGCGCAGAGTCCCTCGACCAGTGAGCTATTACGCACTCTTTAAATGATGGCTGCTTCTAAGCCAACATCCTGGCTGTCTTTGGAACTCCACTTCCTTTGCCACTTAGCCTAATTTTGGGACCTTAGCTGGCGGTCTGGGCTGTTCCCCTCTCGACTATGGAGCTTATCCCCCACAGTCTCACTCCTAACCTTACAATTACGAGATTCGGAGTTTGCATGGGTTTGGTAGCCTGAAAAGACCCCTAGCCCATACAGTGCTCTACCCTCGTAATTTACTGGTTAGGGCTCGCCCTAAAACAATTTCGGGGAGAACCAGCTATCACCAGGTTCGATTGGAATTTCTCCCCTACCCACAGCTCATCCGATGGTTTTTCAACACCAACCGGTTCGGACCTCCACGTGCTTTTACGCACGCTTCACCCTGGCCATGGGTAGATCACCTGGTTTCGGGTCTACTACCAGCAACTATTCGCCCTGTTCAGACTCGCTTTCGCTTCGGCTCCGGGGTCCTTTCCCCTTAACCTCGCTGCTGGTAGTAACTCGCCGGCTCATTCTTCAACAGGCACGCAGTCGAGCTTTCGAAGGGCTTAAATCCCTCCGCATAGCTCTCCTACTGCTTGTGGACACACGGTTTCAGGTTCTATTTCACTCCCCTCCCGGGGTTCTATTTCACCTTTCCCTCACGGTACTATTGCGCTATCGGTAGCCAGGGAGTATTTAGCCTTGGGAGATGGTCCTCCCTGATTCCTACAGGGTTCCTCGTGCCCCGTAGTACTTGGGATAGATGCCCAGAGAGATGTATCCCTTTCGGCTACAGGGCTTTCACCTTCTATGGCCAGCCTTTCCAGACTGTTCGCCTAGAGATACATTTTCTCACTCTCCGGAGGATCCACAGCTCCTCCCGGCATCTTCCCTCTACCCCCAGTAGACAACGCCTGTGGGCTTATACATCTACTGGGTTTGGGCTCTTCCCCGTTCGCTCGCCACTACTAAGGGAATCGATCTTTCTTTCTTTTCCTCAGGGTACTGAGATGTTTCACTTCCCCTGGTTGCCGTCCCTCTCGGGACGATGCGGTATTACCCGCATCAGGTTTCCCCATTCGGGCATCCCCGGATCATAGCCTGCTCGCGGCTCCCCGAGGCTTTTCGCAGCCTGCCACGCCCTTCTTCGTCTCCTGGCTCCAAGGCATCCACCGTGTGCCCTTTCTATCTTGATATTACCCACTATGCAGTTTTCAAGGTGCAGTCCCTCTTTCACTGGTGGAGATGAGCGGATTCGAACCGCTGACC
>JGI20130J15133_1002460_pt1 | contig 13748 bp, 12 predicted proteins | sample WasSprMetagenome_FD_15133 | JGI IMG/M metagenome (IMG submission 15133) | reverse complement strand
ACCCCTGCAAACCCCGCCACGGGTGGGACCCAAAACGCTGGCAAACCCTCAGCCCACGGGGGTGGGCAAAACGGGGGTCCAGGGGGCGGAGCCCCCTGGCGCGGAAAGCCCCTTTTGATTGGGAAAGGTTGCGGTGTATAATTGTTAAAAAGCAAACCAGAGGCCTTGGATGGACTCACAGCAGGAAAGGGTAAAAGCCCTCTTGAATGCGGCAGCCAAAGCACAAAGGGAAAACAACCTAAAACTTGCCGAGCGCTACCTGGGCATAGTCCTGCGCCTGGACCCCCATAACCGCGAAGCGCTCAAGCTCAAAGAGAAATTAGAACAGCCAGGCCGGTTCCCACTCCTTGACCTAATCCTCTTCACTGCCGGCCTTGCCCTCTTAGCTTTCCTCTGGCTCCTGGCCCCTAAAACCGGAGGCTTTGACTTTCCCAAAGAGCCTGCCTTCTCCGAACCGCCAGGGGCTAAAGGCAGCCTGGCCTACGGCATGGCAATGGCCACCTTAGCCGAAGGCGACTTGCCGAAAGCACTGGCACTCCTGGAAGAAGCCGCCAAGGAGAACCCCGAACTCCCGGGCTTGAGCGATAAACTCTCATCCATCTACTACAGGCTCGGACAGGAAGCCTTGGCCCAAGACCGGAAGGAAGAGGCAAGCTCCTGGTTCCAGAAAGCCCTCGCCTTTTCCCCTAACTGGAAAGAGCCTGCTCTGGCCTTGGCCAAACTAACCCCAACCCCTACACCCACCCCTACCCCCCTACCCCGCAAACGAATTGAAGTGATAATCTCGCAACAGAGATTATACGCCTGGGAAGGAGATAGCCTGGTCTACAAATTTGTCTGCTCCACCGGAGCACCCGGTTCGCCCACAAAGCCCGGCAGTTACTCCGTAATAAGCAAAATCCCCATGGCTTACTCTTACAAGTGGGGGCTAAAAATGCCCTATTGGCTCGGAATATACAGGGTTGGCGATGTGGAGAACGGGATACACGCCCTCCCCATCCTCCCTAACGGCCAAACCCTCTGGGCCGGCTACTTGGGAACACCTGTCTCATTCGGATGCATAATCCTGGGGACCCAAGAAGCCCGCCTCCTTTACGATTGGGCGGAGATAGGCACACCGGTGGAGATAAAACCATAAGCCAAGGAGGGGAAACATGGAGATAGACCTCCCACAGCTTACCCAAATGGTCACCTGGCTTGACGAGGAAAGAAGGCGAGACCGAACTGAATTGACGCAGCTCCTCCAAAGAGTTGAAGCCCTCTCTTTAGAAATCCAAGAGCAGAGGGAAAGCATACAAGAGCTGGAAAAGAGGCTGAACGAATTAAAAGGGGTCATTTCCAAAATCGGCGAGCTGGAAGAGGCCTTGGAAAACGCCAAAAAGGAAATAATGCTCCTCCTTCAAAGCTACGAGGAAGAACGACGCAAAGCCGCCTTGGAATCCGAGCGCCTCCACCAGATTGAAAGGGCCCGCTTAGCTAAAGCAATTGAAGAGGTGAGGAAAGAAGTAGAACAATACAAGAAAATCCCCGAGGAAATTAGCCTCCGCAAGGCGGAAGAGGCCAGGCTGAACGAAATGCTCCTTGCCCTTAGGGACCGTTTCGGCTCTTTGGAAAAGGCCCTGGAGAAGATTGAACACAGCCTCGCTTATGCCGAGGAGCAGCGAAGTTACCTCCTCAAGCGCATGGCCCAGGTCCAGCAGGAAAATGCTGGGCTTTTGAAGCGAACCGGTGAACTGGAAAGCCGCCTTGATTACCTTGCCGACCAAGCGCAGAAGCTGGCCAAAAAACTGGAAGAGATGGCTTTATTCCAGCAGAACATCCGCCAAGAGCAAGAACGCTGGCTTGAATCCCAGCAAATAGCCGAGCAAGAACGCCGCCGCCAGATGGAAGAATGGGCCAAACAATTCGCTAAATTCGCCGAGAAAATGGAAAAATACTCCTCCCTCATGGAACTATATGCCCAGCAATACGAGAAGAACCGCAGAATAGCGGAGCAAACAGCAAAGCTTCAGGAAAGCATAACCGCCACCGAAAGGGAAGTCCTGGAGCTCGTGCGGGTAGCGGAGGAAAGGATGAGAAAGGATTGGGATGCCTACCGCGAGGAGACCGAAAGGAGGTGGAAGAATCAAGAGATGGTGCTTGAGGAGAACAGAAACCGCCAGGAAGTTAAGAACAGGGAATTCTCGGCCAGATTTGAAGCCTTGGAAGAAAGCCTAAGGAACCTCCGAGAAGAAATCTCTTCCCTCCGCAAGGTTCAAGAGGAAGGGCTGAGGAAAGTGTTCTCGGCATTCCAAGAGTTCCTGGCAGCAGCAATGGGGGATTAGCCATGTATGTGGTAGGGACAGCCGGCCATGTGGACCACGGAAAATCAACCCTGGTCAAAGCCTTGACCGGGATAGACCCCGATAGGCTCAAGGAAGAGAAAGAGAGGGAAATGACCATAGACCTTGGCTTTGCCTGGCTAACCCTCCCCAACGGAGAAAGGGTGGGAATTGTGGATGTCCCTGGGCACAAAGACTTCATTGAAAACATGCTGGCCGGGGTAGGAGGGATAGACGCCGCCATCCTGGTCATCGCTGCCGATGAAGGGGTTATGCCCCAAACCAAAGAGCACTTGGCCATCCTGGACCTGCTCCAAGTCAGGGCCGGCCTCATAGCCCTGACTAAAATTGACCTGGTGGAAGACAAAGAGTGGCTGGAGATTGTGCAAGAGGAAGTCCGGGAAACGGTGAAGGGAACAGTCCTGGAAAATGCCCCCATAATCCCGACCTCAGCCAAGACTGGGGAAGGGCTTGACCAGCTTGTGCACGCCCTCCAGGAAATACTCAGCCGAACTCCCCCCAGGATTGACCTGGGAAAGCCCCGCCTGCCCATAGACCGCGTTTTCACCATTTCCGGCTTCGGAACCGTTGTAACCGGAACTTTGGTGGACGGGAGCCTTCAAGTTGGGCAAGAGGTGGAAATATTGCCCCAGGGATTGCGGGCCAGGATAAGGGGATTGCAATCCTACAAGCAAAAAATCCAGAAAGCCCTCCCCGGAAGCAGAGTGGCCGTAAACCTCAGCGGAGTGGATAAGGAACAGATAAGCCGAGGGGATGTCCTTACCATACCAGGCTGGCTAACCCCGACCAACTTGGTGGATGTCCACCTACGCTACCTGGCCGATGCCCCGTTCCCTTTGAGTCACGGCTCCCAAGTAAAATTCTTCAGCGGTTCCGCCGAAGTCATGGCCAAGGCAAGGCTCCTGGACCGAGAAGAGTTAAAGCCGGGGGAGGAAGCCTTCGTCCAGCTTGTCCTGGAAAGGCCAATACCCCTGGTAAAGGGCGATGGCTTCATAATCCGCTGGCCTTCCCCAGCAGTGACAGTGGGAGGGGGCAAGGTCCTGGACCCCCATCCGGGCAAGAGGCACCGCCGTTTCCGGCCAGAGGTCATAGAAAAGCTCAAGACCCTGGCCCTCGGTACTCCTGAGGAAGTTTTCCTCAGCACTCTAAGGGCCAGAGAACCCGCCCGCTTTCAGGACCTTTTGCCTTACCTCGGGCTGGAGAAAGGGAAAGCTTTGGAAATTCTGCAGAAGCTTGTAGAAAGAGGGGAAATCGTAGCCCTAAAGCCAGAAAGTGCCGGAGAAGAAGGCTATCTCCTCACCAAGACAGGCTGTGATAAGCTCCTCAACAGCGTAATCGCCCTGGTGGGAGATTACCACCAACGTTATCCACTGCGGAGAGGTATGCCCAAAGAGGAGCTCCGGAGCAAGCTCAGGATTACCCCAATCTTGCTTGGAGAACTGTTAGTTAGGGCTTCAGCCGAGGGTAAAATCCGAGAGGAAGAGGGGGTAGTGGCGCTACCATCACACGAGGTTAAATTCACCCCTGAGCAGAAGGAGCTGGTGGATAAACTCCTGGCCCGCTTCAAAGCCAGCCCCTACGTTACCCCTTCAGTGGCCGAGTGCGAGGCAGCCTTGGGTAGCGAGCTATTTTCAGCCCTCCTGGATTTAGGCAAATTGGTCAAAGTCAGCTCTGAGGTTGTATTCCTGGCCGAAACTTACAGGGAAATGGTCAAGAGAGTAGTGGAGAGGCTGGAGAAGGAGGGGAAGATAACCGTAGCCCAAGTGAGGGATATGTTCGGGACAAGCCGCAAGTATGCCCTGGCCCTGATGGAGCACTTGGATGAGAGGAAAATCACCAAAAGAGTAGGAGATGAGCGAATTCTACTGCAGAAGCCCGCAAAAGGGCTATGAGCCTGGCCTTCTCTGCTTAAGCATTTCCCCCGTTCCCGCGGAAAGATTTTGATGCAAATTAAAATAAGGGGCAAGGGCTTAAAGTGGCCCCTTGCCCCTTATAGCTCAGCCAATTACTTTTGCGCCTGAAGCTTCCGCTTCTCCTCCTCGGCCAGCACCCGGCGAAGAATCTTACCCACAGTGCTCTTGGGGAGTTCCTTCCGGAATTCTACCATCCTGGGCACTTTGTAGGGAGCGAGGTTCTTCCGGCAGAACTCAATTATCTCTTCCTCCGTAGCCACTTCCCCTTCCTTCAGCACAACAAAAGCCTTAACGGTCTCACCTCGGTAGGGGTCCGGCACTCCAACTACGGCCGCTTCTTTGACTTTGGGGTGCTGGTAAAGGACTTCCTCTACCTCGCGAGGATAGATGTTGTAGCCGCCGGCAATTATCATCTCCTTCTTACGGTCCACGATGTAGAAGTATCCGTCCTCATCCATCTTAGCGATGTCTCCTGTGAGGAGCCAGCCCTCCTTGAAGACCAGAGCGGTCTCTTCGGGCATCTGCCAGTAGCCCTTCATGACTTGAGGCCCCTTTATGGCCAGCTCCCCTACTTCACCAGGCGGCAGCTCCTTCGTACCGGTCTCCAGGTCCACAATGCGGGCTTCGGTATCAGGGAACGGAATGCCGATAGAACCAGCCTTGTTAACGCCGTAGATTGGATTGCAGTGGGTAACAGGTGAGGTTTCGGTGAGGCCGTAGCCCTCGCACAGCTTACCACCTGTTATCTGCTCAAACTTCTGCTTTACTTCAACCGGAAGAGGGGCAGCTCCACTTATGCAGGCCTTTACCGAGCGCAAATTATGTTTAGGTGTCTCAGGGTGGTTGATTAGGGCAATGTACATTGTAGGCACGCCAGGGAACAGGGTGACCTTGTACTTGTCAATGAGAAGGAGCATTTCGTCAATATCCCTGGGGTTGGGCATTGGGATAATCGTTCCAGCCCCGTTTATCCCCAAATTCATGCATACGGTCATCCCGTAGGAGTGGAAGAAGGGCAGGGCGCCCAAGCTCACCTCCTTGCCCTCTTGAAGGTCGGGGAGCCAAGCGCGGACCTGCAAGGTATTAGCTACCAGGTTGTAGTGGGTGAGCATAGCTCCTTTGGGGACGCCGGTAGTGCCTCCTGTGTAGAGAAGGCATGCAATATCTTCCTGCGGGTTTATTTCCACAGGGGCCGGGTTCGGAGGGTACTTAGCTATGAGGTCTTGGAACATATAGGTTCCTTCTACCAGCTCCCCTTCCAGGCGATGCCCTTCCTTCTTCTCCATGGCTATGGTGAACAGAAACTTCAAAATTGGCGGGAAGTATTCCTTGATGTTGGTCACTATGATGTTCTTGAGAGGGGTCTTGGGCTTCACGTTGCGGATAACTGGATAGAACCTGGTGAGGGTAACGACCGTCTCAACCCCAGCGTTGTTGAACTGGTATTCAAGCTCCCTCTCCACGTAGAGGGGGTTAGTGGGGACAACGGTGGCACCGGCCTTGAGGGCTCCGTAATAAGCAATAACAAATTGAGGGCAGTTGGGTAAGTGGACGGCTACTTTGGAGCCTTTCTTCACTCCCAGGGCTTGGAGGGCAGTGGCAAAGCGGTCCACAAGTTCCTTAAGCTTTCGGTAAGTTATCTGGCTTCCAAGGAACCTCTTGCCAACTTTCCCCCCGAAGATAAGAGCAGGCCGGTCGGGATACTTAGCGGCGCTGTCATCCAGGAACTTGTAGAGGGGGATTAAGGGGTAAGCGATTGATTGCGGTACTCCGGGGTCATAAAACTTATACCACACCTTCTCCATGGTTTCCCCTCCTTTGGGTTATCGCTTTTCACAGCTTCCGTTGCCTGGAATTAAGGATATTTTAACACAAATCTGTCCCCAACGCAAATCAAGACTGTGAAATTCCCCACGTAGTTACCGTTGACAAACGCCGGCAGCTGTTCCCCCGTAGCCCAATTATATACCCCGATACGGAAGCAGCGAGCGCTTTTGGGCCATTGCTGCGGGATTTTGAGTTGGTGCGGGTCTTCAATAATATCCCCTGGCAACCAAACCGTTGGCGGGTAATTGCGCTCATAACCTGGTGCATGGTCCTTCTGGGTAATTATCTGGCCTGATTCGTCAATTAAGTGCACGAAAACGGAGTAATCAAAATCCGGCCTTTGCAATGCCTCCCAATACAAAGTAACCGTGACAACGCCATTTCTCTCATCCCAATGGATATCGTAACCCCGGAGCCTGAACAGGCTGCCAAACTCAACGCTGGTTTTGTATGGCACAAACCACAAGCGCCAGGTAGGGATAGGCACGATTTCATAGGCCGGAGCTATGACTTTAACCAACGCAAATACAGCTATTGAGGCTAAAAACAGGGCTAAGGCTAAAACTAAGATTGAGGCCAATTTCTCACGCCTTGGCAATAGACCTGTTAACCCCCAGCTTAAGATGTGGCGATTGGGGCAATTGCTGGGAACATGTACCGGCCTTGATAGCAAGAGGAATTGCATTTTGTAATGACGGCCAGCATATAAGCCTCTTGGGCTATAAAAGCCAAGAAAAGCAAGGCAATTGGAGCAGCTTTCTCCCTAAGGTTCACCTGGCGGCCAAGCTTATGCCGCAAGCCGCGGATTGCCAACCCCAAGAGGCCTATTAGGCAGAGGGCTTTAAAAGCTTGGTAAAACCAATGCGGGGCCGGGATGTTCATCCAGCCAAACACTCCCCAAAATGAGTGGAATTGGACGGAAAAGAAATCCTTTACATCTCTCCACTGCAAGGGTGTTTGGCGTAGGTTCACTTCAAAAACTTTTTGGTAAACCTTCCAACCCAGTATGTCCCCATAGAGGATTTGATTTCGCAGGAACCACCACCCCGATAAAGCAACCGCCACTAAAACCATGCTCAAAGCGCCTTGGATTAAAAGCTTGGGGGAGCGCTTTTTGATGGAAATTGTTAGTAAAGTGATGCCCGCCACCGCTGCAATTACGAGGCCACCGTTAATTTTGGCCAAGAAACCCAAACCTATCAAAATGCCTAAGTAAATCCAATGGCGCATCAGTTCTGGCTGTTCTATTGCTCGCAGGACTTGCCACCAGCTTATGGCCGCAATCATGGTTAAAAGGTTGTCGTTATTCACAGAGCTGTTGATGAAGATAAATTGCGGATTAAAGGCTACCAGGGCGCCTGCCAATAAACCAACCAAGGGGGATTCTGGAAAAACCTTCCAAGCGATTAAGATTGTGAAGGCGAGCGTAACCAAGCCCATCAGGATTGAAGAAACCCTGGCTAAATGCAGAGCAAGCGACTGTCCTCGGAAAGGGAAAGTCTCTGCACTCCCGTGCAAACCTGCGTTTACGTCGTATCCGCCTCGCATTGCCCAGATGAACTTCGGGTTCGGGTTGCAAGCACCTGTTGGGTCATTCAAATTGGCAGGGAGAGCGGCCAGAGCGGCAAGCGCATAATAGAGGGGCGGCTGGTGCGCTTCACCCAACTCGCCTATACGCTGCACAGGAAGGGTGCCTTGGTAAGGAGGTGAAAACTGAAGTAAAAATGCCCCACCTCGTCTGGGGCTTCAAACGGCGGTACCGTTACGCTGTAGCTAAGGGCTAAAAGAAGGAAAGAAATGAGGAGAACTGCGGCTATCCTTCTATTCATCGGCTATTTACCCTCCGGCTCTAAGCTTAGGCGGCGATAATTTTAGCTTTTGCCGAAAACAAAAGCAAATCCCCGTTCTCGCTGACTAAAGTCAGCCTCTTTGAAAAAAGTCGGCCTTCGCCAAGTACGGGCGTAGCGTCGCTACGCCCCTACATTGAACCGGGGGTGGAGGGGGCGGAGCCCCCTGGCAGGGGGTGTGGGGGATGTGCCCTTCCGACCTAACCCCCTGACCCCTTTCCCTGCGAGGGAAGGGGGAAAATTTGGCGGGGCTCTCCGCCTCGGAGGGGGCAAAACGCTGGCAAACCCTCAGCCAGCTGGGGTGGGCAAATGGGGGGTCCAGGGGAGCGAAGCCCCCTGGCAGGGGGTTGTGGGGGATGTGCCCCCACAAATTCCAAAAAGGGGGCGAGCAGCTAACCCTTGTAACCAAGCAACGAGTGGGGCCCAGAACGCTGGCTAACCCTCAGCCAACGGGGGTGGGGAATGGGGGTGGAGGGGACACAGCCCCCTCCCAGGGGGTTTGGGAGATGTGCCCCCAGAATAAAACGAGGGGGCAATTTGCCCACCTTAGCAACCCCGCCAGGAGTGAGGCCCAAAACGCTGGCGAACCCAAAGCCCACGAGGGTGGGCAAACGGGGGGTCCAGGGGGCACAAGCCCCCTGGCAGGGGGTTGTGGGGGATGTGCCCCCACAAAACCAAAAGAAGGGGCGAGTAGCCCGCATTAGCAACCCGGCCATGAGTGGGACCCAAAACGCTGGCGAACCCTCAGCCAACGGGGGTGGGCAAATGGGGGGTCCAGGGGAGCGAAGCCCCCTGGCAGGGGGTTGTGGGGGATGTGCCCCCACAAAACCAAAAGAAGGGGCGAGTAGCCCGCATTAGCAACCCGGCCATGAGTGGGACCCAAAACGCTGGCGAACCCTCAGCCAACGGGGGTGGGCAAATGGGGGGTCCAGGGGGCACAAGCCCCCTGGCAAAAGGTGCGTCTCCTGCGAAGGCAAAGGTTCTTTGCCACTTCGGCCGCTAACATAGTATAATTTGACAAAAACGGAGGGGAAACCTTGGGAAAACCTTACATACTTTTGACTAACGATGACGGAGTGGACGCCCCGGGCCTCCTGGCCCTTAAAAAGGCCATTGAACCATTGGGAGAAATAGCCATCCTGGCACCGGACCATAACTGGTCAGCAGCGGGACACCCAAGGACAATGCATAAACCCTTAAGAGTGGAAGAGGTCCGCCTGGCCGATGGCTCCATCGCCTACGCTTCCAACGGGGCACCTTCCGACTGCGTCGCCTTGGCAGTCCTGGGATTTTTCCCCAAAAGGCCAGATTTGGTGGTATCGGGGATAAACCTTGGGGGAAATATGGGCTACGATGTAACCTACTCCGGGACCGTTGCCGCGGCAATTGAGGCCGCTATCTTCGGAATACCGGCTATAGCAGTCTCCCTGGACACCTTCTCTCCCGATGCCGATTACTCCGCCGCAGCCGAATTTGCCGCCCGCCTGGCCGAATACGTCTTGGAAAAGGGGCTTCCTCCCCATGCCTTCCTTAACGTCAACGTGCCCGCTATCCCCAAAGAACAGATAAGGGGCGTGCAAGTAACCAGGCTCGGAAAGCGCTTCTACGAGGACCAGCTTATAAAGCGCCAGGACCCCAGGGGCAAAGATTACTATTGGCTCGGAGGAGGCCCCCCAAAAGACATCCTTGAGGAAGGAACCGACGTGGGAGCCGTAGCCAGGGGGTTCATCTCCGTCACTCCCCTCCACTTGGATATGACCGATTACAAACTTCTGGAAGCGCTGCGCTCTTGGGAGATATTCCGTGAATAGGGCAATATACTCCCTTGCCTTAGCTTTACTTTCCTCCCTGCTCATAGCCTTAGCCAGCGAATTTGCCCGCAAAGTCAACCTTGAGATTTTGGTGACCGATTTTGAAGGCAGGCCACTTGAAGCAACCGTAGCCTGGGATGGGAGAAATTTCCAAGCCTTCGGGCACTTAAGGCTACGGACCGAAAGGGGTAAGCATTATTTGGAAATCCATGCGCCCGGCTACAAAAGCTTCGCCGGAGAGATTGAGGTCCTGTCCTTCTCCTTCAACCCTCCTCTACGCCTGAGCCTTTCCCCTCTAATCCTGGAAGGGGAAGTGCGGGATGAGCTTGAAGGCTTTCCGGTAAGCGGGGCCAAAATCCGAGGAGAAAGCTTTAGCCTTGAATCCGGCCCCGATGGCCGCTTCCGGTTGGAGAAACCAACCTTGCCCTTGAGCCTATCCATCTCCTGCGAAGGATACGAAGACCTCAAGGTCGCCCTGCTTGCGGAAGATGAGCTTGCTTTCCCCCGTACTTTCCTCCTCAAGCCCAACCGAGTGGAAGGCTTCATAAGCGACGCTTACACCGGCTTACCGCTGAAAGGGGCACTGGTCCGCACCCCCGATTGGGAAACCACTTCCGACGAACAAGGCCACTTCGTCCTGAGGAGACTGGTCCCAGGAGAGGAGGTATCGTTTGAAGCCGAAGGCTATTTCAGCGCCACAATCCCCTTTAGCGGCTCTGCCACAATAACAATCGCTCTCCGTCCCAAAGTAGTCCTGGTAGAAGTTGTGGAGAAGTTCACCCAAAAGCCCTTGCCTGGAGCCGAACTTTCCGTTAGAGGCATCGCCTTCCGCACCGACGAAAAGGGGATGGTATCGCTCTACCCACTTACCGAAGGCGATTTAATCACCGCCTCTTTCCCGGCCCACGCTTCCGCTCAGGTAGTCTTTAGGGGCGAAGAAAAGCTGACTTTGGAGCTTCCACCCTTAAATTGGGAAGTCAAAGTTTACGATTCCGCCACCGGGGAGCCCATTTCCGGGGCATGGCTTTACATCGCAGGCAAGAGGTTTGGCCCATCCCGCCACGGCAAATTGACCGTGGAAGGCGTCCCGCCTGAAGGGGAAATGGCTTTGAAAGCGCCCGGATATGCCATCCTACGCCTGAATCCTAACGGAGCGAAGTGGGAAAAGGCCTCCCTCACCTTGACTCTAACCCTCAGGCCATTCCAAGTCCGCGGGATTTACATCCCATTCGTCCTACTTGCTCGGCCCGAGAGAGTCCGGGAGCTTCTGGAGCTTGTGGATAAGACCGAGCTCAACGCAGTGGCCGTAGATGTAAAAAGCGACCGAGGCTTTCTGGCTTGGAAATCGGAAGTTCCTTTGGCCAGAAAACTGGGGGTAATCAAGGACAGGGAAAGCCGCACCCTTGAGGAAATCCTCCGATTTTGCCGAGAAAAGGGGATTTACACCATCGCCAGGATAGTGGTTTTCAAGGATAACCCCTTAGCCTTTGGCAGGCCGGACCTTGCGGTGAAGAAGAAAGATGGGAGCATATGGCTTGATAGGGAGAATCTGGGCTGGGGGAACCCATTCCGGAAAGAGGTTTGGGATTACAACATTGCCCTGGCTAAAGAGGTGGCCGCTTTGGGCTTTGACGAAATCAACCTGGACTACATCCGTTTCCCATCCGATGGTGACCTTGGGGCTATAGCCTGGGAGGAGACGAACACCTTGGAGACCAGGACCGAAGCCTTGCGTGGCTTCCTGAAAGCAATCTCGGAAGCACTGGCTCCTTTCCCCGTCTTCCTCTCTGCCGATGTCTTTGGGCTTACTCCGTGGGTAGAAGGCGGGGGAGACATGGGCATAGGGCAGCGGATTGAAGACGTATCCCCTTATGTTGACTACCTTTGCCCAATGGTTTACCCCTCAACTTTTGCCCCTGGCTCTTTGGGGTATGAAAATCCGGCCCTTTACCCTTACGAAGTCGTTTACCGTAGCACCGTTAAAGCTAAGGAGAGGAGCAAAGCCTTAGTTCGTCCTTGGCTCCAGCACTATTCCCTTTACGGAGTGACTTACGGCTTAGAGCAATTCCGAGCGCAGCGCAAAGCGGCCGAAGAAGCCGGGGCCTGGGGCTGGGTATGGTGGAACGCAGGAGGATTCTACGAAGAATCCCTATTTGCTCCGGGAGAATAGCGGATTGCAGCCAAGCTAACCCCACCCTATGGCCACCAGCGGGCGACGTCCTGGATAGCGCGGAAGGTTTCGGCGATGGCCTCAGCCCCGCCCAAGGCGTGGATGACCGGGACGAGGGCCCGCAGGTCCGCCAGCAGGTCACGGCGGGTTCGGCGGGCCAGGAGCGGCAGATTTTCGTCCCAGAGGGGATAGAGGGCCGGGCGTGGCAACTCGGCCAGGCGAGGGGCCAGGGGCGAAGGTATCGGCATCCCACTCTGCGCCCCAGGCCTGCACCGCTTGGCGCAGGGCCGGGTCCCCTTCCCACGCACGATGCAGGTAGGCAGTCACGTCGCGGCGGTTCTCCTCGCTCTCGGCATGGATGACTTCTATTGGCATTTCCCGGAACGCCCCGAGAATGTCCGGTTCAAGGCGGGAGAGCAGGATGAAGCGCACCGGCGGCGGGAAGTCGTGGGCGCGGGCCAGCAGGTCCAGGATGTTCGGGCGGCTGAAGTAGGTTCGGGCCTCGTCCAGTGCATCCACCAATAGGATGGTTTGAGGCAAAGAGCCATTTTCTGCCAGTCGCTGGAGTGGCCGGCGCAGGGCTAAATCCAGGGCGCGCTCTGGCGGCAAGTCGCGGATTTGCTGGATGATTTTCACCCCGGTCACTTCCCCGCCGGGGGCAACATACCTTGCCTGGACGCGTGCTTCGGCGTAGATGGGCTGGCGAGCCTCCGCATACTGCTCTTCCTGCACCTGGCGGAAAGCCTCAGCAAAGCCCGGCAGGTTGTCTTTCAGTTGCGCATTCAAAGATTCCAAAAACGATAATGGCTCAACCGTCCCGCTGCGCCCAGCGATGCAGAAGTGGACGGCGTGGGGCAATCTTTTATCCAGCCAGAGGTGGGCAGCGAAGGCGCTCTTGCCAATGCCTGGCTCGCCCAGGATGAGCAGGAAGGGCGGCGCGTCGGCCCGTCCCAGCCAAGCGCGGACTTTTTTTACCAGCCACTCGCGGCCGGTGAAGCCCTCCAGCTTGCCCCGGGCGTAGTCGTGAAAGTCCTGCAGCAGAGATGTGACGATTGGCATAACGAATTCCCTATTCGTCGCGGAATTCCACGCCGGTCACCTCTCCGGCGACATCCCGAGCTTTGACTTCTCCGCGTATCTTCTTGGGGGATTTTCCGGTGGCTTTGACGCCAGCCACTTTGCCGCCGCGCTTCACGTCTCTGACCTCCACGCGGCCGTAGATGGTAGTGACCTCTTCGCGTAGGGTGGGGTCTTCTTCTAAAGCTCGTGCAATCTCTTCCCGCAAGGCCTCATGCAAGGCAATGGCTGTTTGGGATGCTTGCTCTATGTTTTTCTTGCCGCGTAGTTTGTTCCAAAGGGCTTTGGCTTGCTCCCAAGCCTCACCGGCGATTTTCTTGCCCATTTCTTCGGCGGCTTTCTCACCGGCTTTGGCCAAGTAGGGCAAGAGCGGCATCAGGAAAGCGGCTATCTGTTGGGCCAATGATTGGGTGTCCACGGAGGGTTCCTCCTCAATCAATGGTCGCCATTCCTGGATGTAATTATAGCATGGGTTATTTGTGGTCGCAATGGTTTGAAGTTGGGAGTTTTTCAAAGTTGTGGGGGGACACCCCCCACAGCCCCCCGCCATGGGGGCTGTGCCCTCTGGACCCCCCATTTGCCCACCCCCGTTGGCTGAGGGTTCGCCAGGGTTTTGGGTCCCACTCGTGGCGGGGTTACAGGGGTGGGCTACTCGCCCCTCTTTTGGTTTTGTGGGGGGACACCCCCACGGCCCCCTGCCAGGGGGCTGCGCCCCCTGGACCCCCCATTTGCCCACCCCCGCTGGCTGAGGGTTTGCCAGG
>JGI20130J15133_1002429_pt1 | contig 13836 bp, 9 predicted proteins | sample WasSprMetagenome_FD_15133 | JGI IMG/M metagenome (IMG submission 15133) | reverse complement strand
TTCTATTGGAATTCGAAGCAGATTGATGGCGAGGATTGTGGCGGTTTGCCTCAGTGGGAGAAAGGGAACACCAAAGAGAAATGTCGGGGAGGGATGGCTGAAGGAGAATTACGGTTTGATTGGAGACTGCCACGCGGGAGATCCCGTGAGACAGGTCAGTCTCCTCCCCCTCGAGAGCATTTTAAAAATGAGGGAAAGAGGGTTGGAGGTCGGCCCAGGAAGTTTTGCCGAGAATCTTACCGTGGAAGGATTGAATTTTTCTGAGCTTAGGATAGGAACAAGGCTACAAGTTGGTGAGGCAGTACTTGAGATTTCTCAAATAGGGAAGAATTGTCCCGAACCTTGCGAGGTGTCAAGAAGGGTTGGGATTTGTATCATGCCAAAGCAGGGAGTCTTTGCAAGGGTAATTAAGGGCGGAAAGGTCAGGGTCGGAGACGAGGTTCGGGTTCTCGAAGCGCCTCGTTGAGCTCCTTTATAAGAGCCTTCACATCCAACCCGTAAATTTTCGCCACTTGGCCGAGCCTTAAGAAACCTATCTCAAAAGAGACCGCCGGACAAAAAAGGCAGGGTAGACCATGTTTTGCCAAGATCCCAACGGCTTTTGGATTTCCGAGGAGCTCTTGCAACGGCGTTTCCTCGTTTACTTCCATCCACTTTTGGGTTTCCCTCTATTTGAGCATCTCGGCAACAGCCTCGACGAAGGACTCGATTTCTTCTTTTGTGTTGTACAAGTAAAAGGAGGCTCGAGCCGTCCCCTCCACTCCTAGAAATTCTCGATGGAGAGGAATGGCGCAGTGATGTCCGGAGCGGATTTCTATCTTCTTGGAGTCGAGAAAAAGAGCTACCTCGTCAGGACTCTTTCCAGCCACGTTGAAGGGGACGATTCCCACTCTTTCCTCGGGCTTCGGACCGTAAACGGTTACATCCTCGATTTCTTGTAGCCCTTTCAACGCCAGTTTTGTCAGAAAAAGTTCATGTTCTCTTATTCGATTCATTCCAATCCTACGAAGGTAATCGACCGCGGCACCGAGACCAATTGCCTGAACTATCGGCGGTGTTCCCGCCTCAAACTTAGCAGGACCTTCCAAAAGTTTCCAGCTCATAAGAGTCACCTCCTTTACCGTCCCTCCACCTAGGCAAAGTGGTTCAAGTTCGTGTTTAGAGAAAAGGACACCAATGCCTGTGGGCCCCAGCATCTTGTGTCCGGAAAACGCGAGGAAGTCGCAATCCATCCTTTTCACGTTCACAGGAAGGTGTGGCACCGATTGGGCACCATCGACTAACACAAGGGCTCCGTGCTCATGGGCCAGCTTGCAGATTTCCTCCACCGGCAAGATGGTTCCGAGGACGTTTGAAGCATGGGTGATTGAGACAAGCTTCGTGGTTCGGTCGATTTTGAAGTCCTCTGCTTTCACAACACCTCCACCTCGAGGTTTCACCACCTCTACCTTTACGCCTCTTTCCTTCAGCCTGAACCAAGGGAGGAGGTTGGAGTGGTGCTCGAGCAAAGTGGTAATTATTTTGTCCCCCTTTTTCCATTTGATGCCGGCGGCAACCGAGTTTATCGCTTCCGTGGTGTTTTTCGTGAAAATCACTTGAGAGGGTTTGGTCCCGATGAAACTTGCCACCTTCTCTCTTGCCCTCTCATATTCTTCCGTGGCACGCTTGGTCAGGGAATGCAGACCTCTCCCAACGTTTGCCCGGTACTCTTGATAGTACTCGAGCATTTTCTCGATCACCTGCTTTGGTGTCAAACTGGTTGAGGCACTATCTAAGTAGATTATCCCGCGCTGGAGAAGGGGAAAATCCTCCCTTGTTCTCGGGATTACTGATACCATCATTGTGCCGGAAAATTTAGATAAAGCATCGATTGCTTACATTAAGTGATGCCGGGATGGCCGAGTAGCTAGGCGGCGGGCTGCAGACCCGCTTTACGCCGGTGCAAATCCGGCTCCCGGCTCCCTATTTGTTCAAGGTCTATGAAAAAACAGCTTTTACGGAGCCTCGAGCCTCTTTATTCCGGGCAGGCGGTCGAAATGTGGGTCAGGCGAGTATATTTCTGTGATCCTGTAGAGCTTCATGGTCAGCCAGTGATGGGCATCCACGAAGTCCACTTCGTATTTCAACGCGACTCCAAGGCTGGAAGGCATAGACTTTACGGGCATCGCTCAAGAGGTTTGTGGAAGGAGAACAGGGCATATACAACAGAGATTCTCAGACATGCTCAATCGATCGAGTCGGGTTTGTGGAGACCGAGAGAGGAGGTATATATTTCGGACCTGTTCTTCGATTTGCTCTTTATCGCGGTTCAAACAGATGTTTTGATTATTATTGTTTCCTTATTTCTCCAGTTTCCCACAGTTGCCCAAAAAGTTTCCCGATTTGCCGGTAAGTTTCCCGGCAGTTTTCCCGGTTCACCGGGAAACAGTTTCCCGGCGAGAAAATATCTCCCTCGAAAGTTGTGGGTATATTGATGCCGTGGCAGAAGCTCTACCGGCAACTCTGAGCTTGCTGCTCCTGCTATAAAATTCCTTCGTGCTTCGCAGTTTCCGTCGGAAATGGTGTGTAGGGGAAAGGCACTTTACTTAGGATTGCCCAAACCCTCCCTCTGTGAATATGACGCACATCCTGGCTAGGAGAAACTCTGAAAAGAAGAAGCAAGGGATACACGTGTATCATCGCTAATGGTACAGTTCGATTAATCAGCGCACCTCTCATCATGACACACGTGTGTCAGTCGACGATGTTGTGCATCATCCCAGTAGGCGAGAGTTTTCTCGAATCCGCCTCTGATTGATACGCGTGTATCTTTGGCAAATAAGTTCCGTGATTCGCTGACATATCCTCCGACTTGCAAACCAAAAAGGTCATTCCCGAACTCCCCAAGCTCGAGACCAACTGTTCTTCGTCCATGGAGAAGCATCTCCCAAGCTCCATCTCCTAGGAGGTCTGCATGTCAGAAACATGGACGGCCACCAGGCCATGGTCTTTTCCTGCTATGTTAAGGGTCCCCTCCTGTAATCAAACAGGCTTGATGTCCGCATCCCTGAACCTTCTTCGAGCTCATCTGGGGGTAAACCTTATTTCGGCGCATCGCAACTGGGGGCCCTTCATACTATATCACGTCTCGTGACTCGGTCTCTCAAGGGGAAAACGTCAGGCTCTAATAGGCGGCCGATGAGAATTCGATGACTCTGGCCGAGAACCTTCTGGTGGTAGAGGTGAGTTTCGAGGATTTGGTTCACACCGTCGCAAGAACGGCCGGCGGTGCAGGTCTGATAAGAAGGTTGAACGATACATACTACCTGATAGGAGGAAGGGGGGAATTCTTGGAACTTGTAATCGCAAGAGATGGACCCAAGGAGGAGATGGAGCTGATAGAGTACGATTTGGTTCAAAGAAAATGGAAAGGTATCAGGAAAGGGGAGGCAGCCCAGAGGTCGGACGCCATTTACATACCAGTGTTGCGAACAAAGGAGCTCGCCGGTCCCTTGGGTTCAGCACTGAAGCATTACTTGAAGCGATGAAAATCTTTCCGAAAAGGCCCATTTCTTGTGGCATCTTACTCTCATATCGTTGTACCAACGCCTGCAGACACTGCATGTATGCCTGCTCGCCAAATTGGGAAGACCGCTGGATTTCAGAGCAGGATCTCAGAAGGATTCTGGAACAGCTTGCCGGAAGCCTTTGGGGGGAGGGGGAAAGGGTGGGTATAAACTTGGGCTTACACTTTACTGGCGGGGAACCTTTTCTGAACTTTGAACTCTTGTTGAAGACAACGAGCATGGCAAGGGAGCTTCAAGTCCCCTCCGTTTTCGCCGAGACGAATGGTTTTTGGTGCACAAGCGATGAAGTGGTTCGAGAAAAGATGAGAAAGCTTCGGGAGGCAGGAATGGATGGAATTTTGGTAAGCGTCAATCCTTTTACTCTCGAGCACGTACCCTTCGAACGAACGGAGAGAGCAGTGCGCATTGGGAAGGAAGTTTTTGGCGGAAATCTGCTGATTTATCAAGAGATTTTTTACGAGGACTTCAAGAGGCTTGGGGTGAGGGGGACTATGGAGCTGGAAGAGTACTTCTCCAAATCTCCTCAGACTTTTTGGTTTGCCGAGCTCCTGCCCATGGGAAGAGCTACTTACACCCTCTCTCACCTGTTTGAGAGATTTCCGGCAAGACGCTTCTTTGGACAGTCCTGTCTTCATGAGCTCACTAGGGATTGGCATGTTCACATAGACAACTTCTGTAACTATATCCCGGGTTATTGTGCGGGGATCTCGCTGGGTGATGCGAGGGAGCTAGGCAGACTTTGCGAAGAAGGCATAGAGTTGGAAGATAAGCCTGTGTTGGGAGCCCTTGCCACCGACCTAGAAGAGCTTTTCGACTTTGCCGTCAAAGAGTTTAACTATCGGGAGCTCGAAGGAGGATACATTTCCAAGTGTCATTTATGTCTTGATATCCGAAGGTGGATTGCCCTTCAGACAAACGAGGTGGGAGAGCTCAGACCTAGGGAGTTCTACATTCAACTCTCAGGTGATGCTGATTCGGCCGAGTTTGGATAGAGAACCCGGGTCACTTCCAGCGCTTGAGCAGGTTCTTTCCCATCTCCCTGAATTTCCTCGAGGCTGGGCACCTCGCATAGTTTATGACCGGAACCCCGGCCGCGAGGCTTTCCATCACCTTCTCGTCAAAGGGTATGGCCCCGACCACGGGGTAGGTCAGGGTCCTCTTTATTTCAGAGAGGGGGACCTCATACTTCTTCTTCATGATCTTGTTGACCACCACGCCAGCTATTGGAACCCTGTACCTTTGAGCCGCCCTGAAGGTCCGGAGGGTGGTGGCAATGGTTGGGATGTCCGGGTTCGTCACGACCAGGAGCTCGTTGGAGGCCCTTATGGAGGCGATGGTCTCGGCACCGAGCCCGGGTGCCGTGTCCAAAATGATGAACCAGTACTCCTTCCTGAGGGGCTCGAGGAGGGGGCGGAAGTCTATGAAGTGTACCTCCTCCTTCACCCCGATGAATCCGGGAATGAACTTCAGCCCGTAGCCCGTGGTGTAGATTGCCCTCGCTAGGGTCGCCTCTCCCGACAGAACGTCGTGGATGGTCACGGGCGGATCTATTACCCCAAGGTGCATCCCCACGTTCGGGGCAGTTAGGTTGGTCTCGACTAGAATTACCTTATCCCCGTATTTTTCCATGAGGAGCTTGCGAGATTTACGGCGACTGTGGTTTTCCCAACCCCACCTTTGCATGCAACCACTCCGATGATTTTCCCCTTTCTCCTGATGCTTACCTTCACCTTCCTAGGCATCCCCAATTCCCCCAACGAGAATCTATTTCTTTCGTATGCGCCTGCTGACCCTTCTCCATAGCTCCTCGGCAATCTCCCTCGGCTCAGCCATCTTGACCATTTTGGGTCGCCTCTTGTATGCCACTGCCTTCTTGATAGATCCCCTCTTTCTCACCTGCTGGCTGACTCTTTCCCAAAGCTTCTCGATTGTCGGTTTTTTCGGGTGGGTCACCTCCTTCTCACTTTCGAGCCTCTCTACCCTTTCTTCGGGTCTTGGCACTTCCGGCCTCACCTGGCGGCTGACCTTCTCCCAGAGCTCTTTGACCTTGCTCGTCTCCGCCACCCCCTCGACTGTCCTGAACTTCGGCTTCTTCCTGTACACAACCGCCTTCTTGTACCTTTCCAGTATCACCCTTTGCGGGGGCATCGCTGGCCCCAACTCGATGGTCCGCCTCACCCTCTCCAAGACCTCTCTGGGTGGCCTGAAGGCTGGCTTCGGTCTCAGCAAGTGGAGGAGGAACCAGCCACCAAGGCCAATACCGGCTCCCAAGGCAAGACCCAACAAGACGGCGAGAGGCACCCTCACCGGCCGCCTGCAGGCGATGGCGAGCATGGTCACTTCAGAGAGCCGCGGAACCGTGACGTCGTACGTCTTCCCCTCCGCGTTCTCCCCCACGAGTCTTGTCGAGATTTCCTCCCACCTCTCACCGAGTCTGAGCATGCACACGAGCTCCGCCCCAGCCTCCTGCGCCCGGAGCCAGGAGTCCTCCACTGTGAAGCTGAACCTAGCGCTACGGTTCGGAACGTTTGTCCGGACCCTTGCATAGACATAAACCGGGAGCTCCGGAACCGGGATGCCGGGTGGGAGCTGCTTGAGGAATTCTATTATCAGATACGGTTCCGTGACGTTCTCGATGGCTTCAACCTCCACCCTGTTTATGGGTGTCCTGAGATCGGAGAAGTCGAACCTACTGCTGGTGCCGGCAGCCACGAATGGGGCGAACCTGGTTGGAGGCCTGACCTCCAGGGCGAACGTCCCCCTGACTGTTATGCCGTCGGTGTGCGCATAGATGCCCAGCTCGTAGGTTCCGACCTGGACGGAGGCCCCCACCTCAACCCTAAGGACCGACTGGAAGGCTGGGACACCCTCGGATGGCGAAAGGGCGATGGCGGCACCTGGAAGCGTATCCGTCTCCAACCTCACTGGGTTCGTATACCTGCTCTCCACCCTGATAATGGCATAAACCGTTCCTCCCTGCTCAACGCTAGCCCTCTCCGGCGAGATGGAGAGAACGATGGGGAGGGTGCTCGCCGCACTTCTGTCAACTTCAAGCCAGAGGGAAGGTACCAAAGCCTCGCCCTCCCACCTCTCGAGCAGTCCCCAAGCCCCCATTGGAACCATGACTGGAGCAGGGGCTGTCGGAGTTCTCAGGGAGGTGCTCTCGCTTTCAATCCATACCCAGTTCGCTGTCGGAGTTCTCAGAGAGGCGCTCTCAACCTCAATTGATATCCAGCCCACTCTTGACAAGGCTCGGAGGAATCGGGATTCAAGCCACCTCCATCCCCTCTCTGTCTGTGCGCTCGAGGAGACCTTCTCGGCCTGCTTCCAAGTGGCAGTTGCTGCCGTCCCACCCTGCATGCTCTCGATCTGCCTCCAGGCCTCGATGACGGTGCCCGCCTGAAGACTTTCGATCTTCCTCCACCACCCACCCGCCACCGGCCTTGACTCCCAGCTCTCCAGACCGACCCAACCACTCACCCGAACGGTGAAGCAGTCAGACCACGGCCCCCTATTCCCAACGTTATCGACGGCGCATACCCTCCAGTAATAGTCGCCAGGTAGGTAGAGGCTTGTGAGATATAGGTTCTCGACCTCGGCGTTCTCTAGTAGGTAGGTGAATTCTTCTGAGGTCGAGAGCTGGAACCAGTATCCCGAGATTCCGGAAGCATCCGTCACGCTGTACCATTTGAACTCCACCGTTCCGGAGACCAGGGAGCCGTTTTCCGGTGAGAGGAGCGTGACCTTCGCCACGTAATTGTCCGCGCGGAAGTTCTCCGTTGGGGAGTTCTCGCCCACGTTTCCCGCCCCATCTCTTGCGCAGACCCTCCAGTAGAAGAACTTGCCCTCCAGCCCCAGAGCCTCCTCCAGAACGGGCGCCTGCCAGGAGTTCTCTGTCAGCCAGTCGGACTCGTAGACTCGGTAGGGTATACTGAAGCTCGGTTGCTCGCAAACGTAAACCTTGTACTGAACGGAGGAGGGATCCTGAACGCTCCGCCAGCTCAGGACGGGTCTTATGGAAGCCCATGCCCCACCGACGGGGGCCGAGAGAACGGGTGCCGGCGGTGCTTGCGTATCGACCCTGAAGCTAGCCGAGCTCCAGATGCCCAGGTTTCCGGCATTGTCCCTTGCCCTGATTCTCCAGTAATATACGCCGTCAGGCAGGGAGTTTTCTCCCGGAAGCTCGAACTTGTTGTCGAAGATCCAGCCAAAGCTGAAAACATATGGCTCGTTGAAGGTCTGGTCGTTGTCAATTTGTATCCAGTAGGACACAGGTAGGGAGTTCTCGGAAACGTGGAGCCACTGGAACAAGGGGGTGTTGTCGTTTGTGGAAACGTTGACGGGGAAGAGCAGGGTGGGCTTGGAGGGAGGAACGGTGTCGATTCTGAAGGTCCTAATCGAAGACCAGGGGGAGTTCTCGCCCCACCTGAACGCCCTAACCCTCCAATGGTATAGACCATCTGGCAGGCTGACAGTGTAGCTCGTCCCCGTTAGGCTCACCCGAACCTCCGGCGAGCCGAAGTCTTGGTCGTTGTCCACTTGGAGCTCAAAGTTGTCGACCGGTGTCAGGTTTTCCCAGTTCAACGTTGGCGGGGTGTTGGTATTGAAGCCATCCGCAGGCGAAACGAGGCGGGGTGCGGCAAGGTAGGCTCTGAAGCTCCAGACCTCAGAGCAGTTCTCGCCCAGCGGGTTCACTCCCCAGACCCTCCAGTAATACCCTCCGGGCCCATTTAGGGAAGCGGTGTAGGAGTTGTCGTTTGGTGGCATCAGGTAGGTGTTTTCAACAAGAGCTCCGAAATCTGGGTCGGTTGAAATTTCGATTCGGTGGTTGTCTGCCCTCTCCGCCCTCCTCCAGGCGAGGGTTACCACTGTCCAGGTTGGACTTCCATTCTCTGGGGAGAGAAGGACGGGCTGGGTTGGTGGGCCCAGGAGCACCCTGAAGGTTCTGACGATGGAGCAGCTCTCTCCAAACCTGTTTATGGCCCAGATCCTCCAGTAGTAGTTGTCCGGAACATATCCAGGCGCCGGCTTGGTCCAGCTGGTGATGTTGCGGTCGAAGGTCAGGTTGTCCTCTGGACTTGAAAAGTCGTTGTCGTTGTCCACCTCGAGCCTGAAGTTATCAAGGGGTGAGGTACCTCCCCACTGGAAGGTCGGGGTCGGGGTGGTGGTGGAGGCGTTTTCGGGCAGGATCAGGGCGGGTGGCGCTGGCGGGGAGCCCATTTCACCGGAACCCGTTTCGAGAGTTCTCCAGAAGGTGATCGAGCTGAGCGAGGCAGCTCTGGAATCGATGGGGGTCCAGCCAGCGGCAAAGTTCGCGGTGCTCAGCCAAGAATCCAGACAAGTCCAGCGTGGCGGTGCTGAGACAGATCCTTCCAGCTGCTCCAGCCTGAACCACATGGCTGGCATGGAGGAGATTACCGATTCCCAGAGCTCTAGTAGGAACCATCCAGCTAGATTTTCCAAACAGGCCCCGTATCCCTCGACCATCTGCCAGCCGGCTACCGCCCCAACGTCTTGGGTCCAAGCTTCCACTCTTGACCAGGCAGCTAAGAACTGCACGGTTCCAGACCACCTCTCGACGGACAACCACTCTGTTACGGATGTTCCAGCCCCGGCCCATCTGTCTATCTCGAACCATCCGGCAAACGGTGCCGAGGAGGAGCAATCCCAAGATTCCTCAAGCTTCCAGAAGGCCGGAGAGCGGCCGGTTCCGGCTTGAGATTCTAGGGTAAGCCAAGAGGCAGTCGCTGGGAGCGTGCATGCCCACGCCTCCATCCTGAGCCATCCGGCGTAAGGTGCTTGCACCGAGCATGTCAAGCTCTCTCCAAGCCCCCAGAAGGCCATGGTTTGAACCCCTGCGGCCAAGCGGTCGACCGTCACCCATCCAGCGGGTGCGCATCCGACCGTTTCCCAGCTCTCGGTTGCGTTCCAGCCCGCGGGTGCCCCTGCCGTTTCGGTCCATGAGTCTAGGGCCACCCATCCAGCCTGTGATCTAATGGTTCCGGCCCAGAATTCTAGCCCGACCCAGGATGNGGGTCCCTCAATCATTCCTGCCCAACCTTCGCACATCAGCCAGGAGACCTGCGTCAGGATTGATCCTGTCCATCCCTCCACTTCCACCCAAGAGGCCCATGCCTGAGCCGTCCCAGCTAGACGATCCATCGGCATCCACACGGCCNGNGCGCTCGCGTCCTCNGTCCAGGAATCTNTTAAGAGCCATCCGGCGGGCGAGGCTGCAGATCCCATCCAGCTCTCCGTCTCGAGCCAACCGGTTAAAGTGGATCGTACCGTGCAGGCCCAAGCCTCCGTAGTTGACCAGACAGGCGGGGTAGAGGCTGTGGCTTCTGTCCAAGATTCTATACTTGACCAGGTAGGTGTGATCGAGGTTGCGGTACCAGTCCAAGATTCCATAACTGACCAAGCCGGTGAAATAGACGAGGTGACTCCAGTCCAGGAATCTACGGTTGACCAAGCCGGCGGAATCGAGGCCGTGGTGCAGGTCCAAAGGTCTATCGCCGACCAAGCCGTCAAGGAGTAAGTGCCCCCTGCCCAGGAATCTACGACATTCCAAGCCGATGGGGAGAAGGTGGTTCCAGTCCAGGATTCTATACTCGACCAGGCTGGGATTGAGATGGTTGTCCCCGCCCAGGATTCCATAATTGACCAGGTTGGCGGGATGGAGGAGGCAGTGCAGGTCCAGGACTCTACGGTTGACCAAGTCGGCGGAGCGGAGGAAATGGTGTAGGTCCAGGTTTCAAGGGTTTGCCAGGAGGCCGGGTACCTGATCTCTCCTGCCAAGGATTCGAGTGCCATCCATCCTGCAGGCGCCCCGACCCCTCCAGTGCAAGATTCAATCGGTGACCACCCAGCCGCAGAGCGAGCCGTTCCCATCCATCCCTCGAGCCCCTGCCAGGAGGCCCGAGTTTGAACCGTTCCGGTGCATGAGTCGACCGCGAGCCATCCTGCGCGCGCACAGATCGTTCCCGCCCAAGCCTCTACGGCAGACCAGAGGGCGGGTGCTCGGGTTCCACTACTCCACCCCTCGACCTCACACCAGCCCAAGGGTGCGGCGGTGACGGATGCTGCCCAGCTTTCAGTGCCTAGCCATTGTGCGGGTGCCCCTAGCGTCCCCGTCCATCCCTCCACCCCCAGCCACTGCACCGTCGTCTGAGCCGTCCCGCTCCATTCTTCGACAGCTGACCAGCTAGCGGATGAGCGCATCGATACGGCCCAGGTTTCAATCTCCACCCAGCCCGCGGCTGAGCGGAGGGTTCCAGCCCAACTCTCGATTGCTTGCCAGTGTACAGTCGTGCCAGTGGTCCCAAGCCAAGCTTCGACCGCCCACCAGCCGGCCAGCGCCCTTGTTGCTCCCGTCCAGGCCTCAACCGTTGACCAGCCTGCGTGTGAGCTGACGGTTCCCGTCCAAGTTTCGATCGCCGACCAAAGTATCTGGGTTCCAACGGCTTCGCTCCACCCCTCTAAAATCTGCCAAGAGGCTGCAGCGGCAACGGCTCCGGTCCACGTCTCGAGCGCTAACCATTCCACCGGTGATTGCACGGTTCCCATCCATCCCTCTAGGGTCTGCCAGGAGGCGATGGACTGAACCCCTCCTGTCCAAGAGTCCACCCTGAGCCATCCTGCGGTTGCGGAAATCGTCCCCGTGCAGCTCTCGAGCGTCCTCCAGTCCGCCCGAGCGCCTACGATCTCGCTCCATACCTCGATGGACTGCCACCCCACCTGTGCAAGAACTGTCCCATCCCATCCCTCAAGAGAAAGCCACCCGATCGCGGGGGCCCCGGTTGCCCCAGCCCAAGAATCGAGGGTCCACCAAACCGCCACCGTCGACAAAGCCCCCTGCCAACTCTCAAGGAACTCCCAGGTTGCAGTGCTGGCGACCCCGCTCTGCCACCCCTCCAAGGGGCACCATCCGCCCATCACGCTCAGAGTTCCATCCCATCCCTCCAAGGTTTCCCATCCCGCTACCCCTCTTACGGCACCCGTCCATTCCTCTATCAAGACCCAAGCAGTCACCGTGAGGACGGAACCCATCACGGTTTCCAACCCGACCCATCCGGGCACCGTGCAGAGGGACCCACTCCAAAGTTCAAGTTCTCTCCAGGTTGCCGTGGCGCCCACGATGCAGGAGATGCTCTCGATCCCCATCCAAGCAGCCACTGCCTCGACGCTGCAAGAGAGGCTTTCTATTAGGAGCCAAGCTGGTGGGGTGGAACTGGCTCCGCCCGACCATCTCTCTAGGGTTAGCCAGCCCGCCGGTCCTCTTATCTCTCCCGACCAGCCCTCAAGGTATGCCCACCAAGCCTTGGCCTGAGTTATCCCATCCAAGGAGTCGATTGGGGTCCATCCTGCAGGTGCTCCGGCTGTCTCTTCCCATACCTCGAGAGCCTGCCATCCCGTTGCAGGCGCTTGGACGCAGGAGCTCCAGCCCTCCACTGAAACCCACTCAGTGATGGTCGAAATGGAGTCCTGCCAACTTTCAAGCAATCTCCACCCAGCCAATGCCTCCACTGTTTCGTCCCATCCTTCAAGGGCTACCCAGGTTCCAGGCGCTAGGGCTGTTCCCGCCCATGTCTCTATCACCGACCAAGCCGCCGAGGTCTGAATGCTTCCGACCCATCCCTCAAGGGTGGACCAAGAGGAAGGTGCCTGGACCGCCCCTGTGCATGAGTCTGCTGGTACCCATCCTGCGGGGGCATGGAGTGTCCCGCCCCAACCTTCCGAGGCAATCCAAGAGGCGAGCGTTTTTATGCTTCCGCTCCATGAATCAACGGCTAACCAGACTGGAAGGGTGGAGGAAGCTGTCCCTGTCCAAGATTCTACTGCTAACCAGACCGAAAGGACAGAGGAAGTTGTACCTGTCCAGGATTCTACGGCTGACCAAGCTGTTGGGATCGAGGAGGTTGTACAGGTCCAGGATTCTATGCTTGACCAGGCCGGTGGGATCGAGGAAGCGGTACAGGTCCAGGATTCTATTACTGACCAGGACGGTGCGATAGAGGATGTAGTTCCGGTCCAAGAATCTATAGTTAGCCAGACCGGGAGGACGGAGGAAGTGGCGCAAGTCCAAGAGTCTATGGTTGACCAAGCGGTCGGGATGCAGGAAATTGTTCCCGTCCAAGAATCGACAACTGACCAAACCGGTGAGACGGAAGAAATGGCACCTGCCCAAGATTCTACAGTTGACCAGCTAGGTGTAATGGAGGAAACATTACAGGTCCAAGATTCTTCACTTGACCAGGCTGGTGGAACCGAGGCCGTGGTACAGGTCCAGGCGTCCACAGTTGACCAGGCTGTTGGGAGGGAGGCAGTTGTCCCTGTCCAGGAATCCATAGCTGTCCAAGCAGGTCGAACAGAGGCCGTGATTTCGATCCAAGAGTCTATGGTTGCCCATGCCGGCGGGACGGAGGAGATTGTACAGGTCCAGGATTCTATCGTTGGCCAAGCCGTTGGGACGGAGGAAGCTGTTCCTGCCCAGGATTCTACGGCTGACCAGACAGGCGGAATCGAGGAAGTTGTCCCAGCCCAAGAATCAATAGCTGACCATGCTGTTGGGATGGAGGTCGCAGTACAGCTCCACGATTCTATGGTTGACCAGGCTGGAATTGAGGAAGCGGCGCAGGTCCAGAATTCTATCGCTGTCCAAGCTGTTGGGACGGTCGCCGTGGTGCAGGTCCAGGAATCTATAGCTATCCAAGCCGGAAGGACGGAGGAAGCGGTTCCAGCCCAAGATTCTATACTTGACCAAGCCGGTGGGATGGAAAGTGTTGTTCCAGTCCACGAATCTATAGAAAACCAAGTTGGTGGGATGGAGGAAGCTGCACAGATCCAGGAGTCAATGGCTGACCAGGCTGGAATCGTGGAGGCAGTGCCCGACCAAGAATCTATACCCAACCAGAGCGGTGGGACGGAAGCCGAGGTACCTGTCCAAGATTCTATGGTCGACCAAACCGGCAGGGTGGAAGCCGTACAGGTCCAGGAATCCATAGCTGACCAGGTAGGTGGAATCGAGGAAGCCGTTCCCGTCCAGGATTCGAGCTCCCTCCAAACGGCGACCAAGGTGAAGGTCCAAACGTTTTCGGAGCAGTTCTCCCCGTAAGCGTTAACCGCCCATACCCTCCAGTAGTACGTACCGTAGTCAAGCATCGTGGTGGTGTACCAGTTGTCGTCAGGTGGCAGACGCCAGACGTTCTCCTCTGGGCTGGAGAAGTCTGGGTTGTTGTCTATTTCGATTCTGTGGTTGTCCGCATTCGCC
>JGI20130J15133_1002419_pt1 | contig 13871 bp, 15 predicted proteins | sample WasSprMetagenome_FD_15133 | JGI IMG/M metagenome (IMG submission 15133) | reverse complement strand
ACATTATGATGGGAAAGGGCAAATCTCTGCACCCAAGCGAGGATATAGGCGAACTCCGTTTGAGGGGCACGCAGAAACTTCAGGCGAGCGGGGGTATTGAAGAATAAATTCTCTACAATCACCGTTGTGCCCTTGAAAGTCCCACCTCCTTCATATCCACGATCACGCCCTCTATAGCCCTTATTTCCACCCCCAAGCTGTCTTCCTCGCTTCTGGTCAAGAGACGCATTTGGGACACCGCAGCGATGGAGGGCAAGGCTTCCCCCCTGAAGCCAAGGGTGGTTATGTTATGCAGGTCCTCGGCGGAGCGAATCTTTGATGTTGAATGCTTTTGAAGGGCAAGAACTGCGTCCTCTTTGCTCATCCCTATCCCATCGTCCATAACCCTTATGAGCTTCTTCCCTCCATCAACAATCTCAATCAATATATGCTTCGCCCCAGCATCCAGGGAATTCTCAACGAGCTCCTTGACAACCGATGCGGGTCTCTCCACCACCTCACCAGCAGCTATTTTGCCTATGGTCGCCTCATCTAAGACGATTATCTTCCCCATTTCTCCTCCAACCTTGCGACCTCATCCCTCGCTGAAAACTCCAAGGGGAAAACTCCCTCCCTTCTTTTGATTCTAATCCCATAATCCCTCTCCTTTATCTCTCCGATTTCCCCGTAATCTATCTCCTCCCTCTCCAAAAGCTCTCTTACATATTTCCTTTTATCCGGCGAAATAGTGAAGAGAAGCGAGCCCGAGGCGAGCAATCCCAAGGGATTGAGGGAAAGTTTCTCGCAAATCAGTCGGCATTCGGGAAGGACGGGGATAGATTCCTCATACAATAAAGCCCCTTTATCGTTTGCCCTACAGAGCTCGTAAATAGCGGTTGCTAACCCTCCCTCCGTTGGGTCATGCATTGAGGTGGCATAATCTTTTAACAAAAGCGCCTCTTGAACGACCGAAATTCCCGGCTCAAATATCAACTGCTTTGCTCTCTCAAGAACCTCTTTCTCTACGCCGAGGGATAGGAGTTCATCGGCATACTCCCTCGCTAAAAGAGCGGTTCCCTCTATCGCTATTCCCTTCGTCAAAAATATCAAATCTCCTTCCTTAGCTGATGGAACCAGCACTTTATCCGCTGAGCCCAACATCGTTCCAACGACAATCGGTCTCTCCAAGCCCGGCGTCACCTCGCTATGCCCACCTATGACCTTGATGGAGAGCTGCCTACAGGCATCTTCTATCTGTTTCATAATATTTAGGGGAAGAGAAGGAGGAGAATTGGGTGGAAGGAGAAGGGTAACGAGGAGATAGCGAGGAACAGCGCCCATAACCGCTATATCGTTCGCGTTCACCATCACCGCATACCAACCAATCGACTCGCTCGCGAAGGTGATGGGGTCGCTTGCCACGACGAGAAGATTCTCATCCCATCTCACTACCGCGGAATCCTCACCAACTTTTGGACCGATTATTATCCTATCGTCCTCTAAATCCAGCAGACCTATTATCTCTTCAAGGAGCTTATGGGGAATCTTTCCACATTTAAGCCCTTCCTCCAGCAAATTATCACCTCTGGAGGGATTTCCCTTCCGTGGAAATGGCGGGAGCATATGCTATCCTGACTTTCTGCATTTCCTTTATATTAGCAGCTCCGCAAGAGCTCATTGAAAGCCTGAGGGCGCCGACGAGATTCATCGTTCCATCATCCTTTTTAGCTTCTCCAAACAGTATTTCCTTGAGCGTTCCCAAAATTCCCACATAAATCCTCGTCCCCCTGGGGAGCAAGGGATGGAAGGAAGCCATTCCCCAATGATAGCCTCTCCCGGGCGCCTCCTCAGCGGAGGCGATTGGAGAACCAATCATAACNGCATCCGCNCCGCAGGCTATCGCCTTTGCGATATCCCCGCCCCTCCTCATACCTCCGTCGGCGATGACGGGAACATATTTGCCAGTTCTCTTGAAGAAATCATCCCTCGCAGCGGCCGCATCGGCGATGGCGGTGATTTGCGGAACTCCGATGCCCAAAACCTGCCTCGTCGTGCAGGCTGCTCCAGGTCCAACCCCCACCAAGACAGCGGAAGCACCCGCTTCCATAAGTTCAAGCGCTCCCTCGTAGGTGACGCAATTGCCGATAATCACCGGTATGGGCGACCTCTCGCAAAAGGAAGGGATATCAAGGCTGCCCTTAGATGACCTATGACGCACTGTCGTTAGCGTGGATTGGAGGACGAAGATATCCAGCCCAGCGGAGAGGCAGATTGGGAAGAATTTTTCCGCATTGGCGGGAGTGGAGGAAGCGGCGGCAACAACTCCCGATTCCTTAATTTCCCTTATCCTCTTCTCTATCAAATGCTCCTTTATTGGCTCCCTATAGACATCCCTTATCACCTCAATTACCTTTTCCTTTGGAGCGGTTATTATCCTCTCTATAGCTTCCTCTGGCTTCTCATATCTCGTTTGAACTCCCTCTAAATTTAAAACCGCCAATCCTCCCAGTTTTCCCAGGATGGCGCAGATTCTCACATCAACCGCTCCATCCATAGCGGAGGCGAGAACGGGGATGGAAAAGCGAAAATCGCCAATCTGGAAACTGACATCAACCTCGTCAGGGTCAATCGTCTCCTCAGATGGGATGAGGGATATTTCATCAAAGCCGAAAGTCCAATAAGCTTTGCGGTTTCTTCCTATCTCTATTTCCACGGGGAAATACCTCCTTTCTTATGTTAAGATAGAAGATTAACACAATAGCTTATCTATGTCAACCCCGTGTATAATTTCATAACATTTGAGACTCCTTAGAGGATTTCCCATATTGCTTGAGTATAAACGGAATAACTCATTTGCTTATTAAACTCATCTATATCCGTTGAGGGATCCTCTGGAATAGCTCTACATAGCCGTCCTCTTGTAGACCCCCTCAGAAAATCTTCAAAATTCTCCGCAAATTCACTCCCTTGAAATGGAATCAATTTGGATTAAATCTCCGGGTAATTTAGGATAAAAATGTTCTCTTCTCAACTTTTTCTCTTTTTCTTATCTCTTTGCAAAACATATCCAACTTCATCACAAGCCCTGTTGCTTCTACTCCATACTGTTTGGTGAACTCCATTACCTCTAACCTAAACTTAACCATCTCTTCTCCAATATTTTCCTTTCTCTATCTTTATCTATATATTCCAATACCTTTTGGAAATTCTTTATTTGCCATATTTCCAATTTTTCATTAAAATCTTATTGAAACCCTGCTCCTCCCCAAGGGAGGAGCCAAAATGTCCATAGGGAGGTTGATATCGTGGAACATATTTATGAGCTTATGTTCATCTTAGACCCCGATTTAAGCGATGAGGAAAGGGAGAAAATCATTGAGAGAGTGAAAAGCGAGATAAAGGGCGAGGTCCTGAATGTAGAGGAATGGGAGAAAAGGAAGCTCGCCTATAAAATCAATCGCAAGACGGAGGGCTATTATGTCGTCATCCTCTTTCAGACGACTGGCGATACCTTGAAGGAATTGGACCAGTTCCTGAAGCTACAGGAGGGCATCCTCCGTCATATGATTGTAAGAAAAAGCAAATAAAGGAGGAAAGAAATTGGCTAATCAATCGGAAAAGGAGAAGGAAATCCTCTCCGCCCTAAAGGATGTAACCGACCCCGAGCTCGGCTTCTCCATCCTGGAGGCGGGATTAATTGATGAGGTGAAGGTGGAAGGGAATAAGGCTTCCATAACCTATCATCTAACCGCTCCCTTCTGCCCTCCTCCCTTCGCCCTCTTCATCGGCAAACAAATCAAGGAGAAAGCCCTTAGCGTTGAGGGGATAAACGAGGTGGAGGTAACCCTCCAAGGACATATTATGGAGGAGGAAATAAACAGGATGCTGAAGGAGGAGGAATCCCCTTAAGTTCTTATTGTGATTTTTGAAAAACGCCCCTGATTAAAGCCTTCACCTTAAAAAGAAAAACACGACGCCAGTAATCATTAATATCATCCCCGCAATTGAATCCCAGAACCTCCGCTCACCTTTTGTGTAGGTATGGAGGGGAAAGACACGGAAGAAGGGAGTGATGATATAGAGGGGAGAGATGAATGTGCCAAGACATCCGAGAAAGCTGGCAAGGGCAAACATCCCTTTGCTTGAGGGAAATAGAGAATCCAAGTAAAGGCTCGCTCCCTCAGCGCTTTTCCCCAGATAAAGTCCGACCAAAAAACCGAAAAGATAAATCATCCACCCGCTCATAAGATATTCCTCCATAAAGATAACGAGCCCCCTTCTCAGTGTCCCCACCGTGAGGAGGATTAAAAAACCTTCTATGAGGGAGAAAACGGAGATCAAGAGAGCGAAAAAATGCCTTAACTTAGGCATTATTCCCACTATGCTTCCTCCCGAATAGAGAAATAGAAGGAAGACGAAGATGTAGGCGGAGAAATTGCCGAGGAGGAAAAGGGATGTCCAGTAGAAGGAACCCCTCCCACCGCTCAGGCAATAAGCTGAAAGGAATGGCACTCCCCAGATGGAATTCATCAACCCGAAAAGCAAGAGCCCTAAAACGAAAGCCTCTTTCAAGCCACCCATTTACCTTCTTTCCGCGGAGAAGACAACCTTTCCGAAATTCTCCGGCTTGTGGAATGTCTGGCGAGTGGGAGACCAGGAGAGCCAGATGGGTGTTTTATGGTCCGGTCTATCCACCCTACAAAGCTGGATTCGCCAAGTTCTCTCTTGAGGTGGAAGGGGAACCTCAAAGGAGAGAAAATTCCACCAGGGAATGGCTATTTCAACATCCCAGCCGCCTTCCCTCTTCCTAACCGCTGTCTTCAAATCAAATAGGTCCCAATTCAAGAGCCAGCGATACTTGGGTTCTCTTATTATCAAAATATCGTCAACTGCGTTGAGGGGATTCACTCCTAACTCCACATATCTCTTCCCATCTCCCCTTGGGTCTATGAAAACCTCAACCGCCTCCTCTTCCCAGAGGAAGCCATCCCGCTTTGTGATTGTCGCCCAGGGGTCGTTATCCTCACATTCAAAGGAGATGTAAAGGTTCTCGTCGTCCCAGACAACTCTTGCGTAGGTCTTGAGCTTTATCCTTTCCCCTTTCTCTATATCGTAATTGACCTCAACAAAGGGAACTCCCTTCCATTCCCGCAAATCACCATCTATCAGGGGAGCTTTCTCCACTTTATAAGCGGTATAGCTTTCAACTTGGATGGGAATGGTGGCAAAATAAGCNGTTAAGAAAAAAAGCATTTATCTCAACTCCTTTCCTCAAATTCATTTCCCAAATNGGGGTCGGGCTTGAGGAGATAATTGCGGATATAATCGCTTACAGCCTCCTCAAGGGGAGTGAACTCCCTCTCAAACCCTGTTTTTCTCAGCTTGGTTATATCCGCCTGCGTCCAGTACTGATACTTATCCCTTATCTCCTCTGGCATATCTATGAACTCTATATTCGGTTCCACTTCCAAAGCTCTGAAGACAGCCATAGCTAAATCATAGAAGCTTCTCGCCCTTCCCGTTCCTACATTGTAAATTCCTCTTACCTTCTTATTCTCGTAGAGGAAAATCGTCGCCTCAACGACATCTTTTATATAGACGAAATCCCTCATCTGCCAGCCATCCCTGAAATTCGGATTATAGGATTTGAACAGCCTAATCTTCCCTTCCCTTTTAATCTGCTCGTAAGCCTTATGGATAACGGAGCGCATCTCCCCTTTATGATATTCATTTGGACCGAAGACATTGAAATACTTCAATCCCACCATCTTATCCAAAAAGCCATTTCTATATGCCCAGAGGTCAAAGAGATGTTTGGAATAAGCATACATATTGAGGGGACGGAGGGATGGCAGGAGGCTATGGTCATCCGAGAAACCATTCTTACCGTCCCCATAGGTTGCGGCGCTGGAGGCATAGAGGAGACGCTTGCCTCTCTTCAAACACCACAGAGCCAATCTTTTGCTGTATTCGTAGTTATTGCGAAGGAGGAAATCGGCGTCCCTTTCCATCGTATCGCTACAAGCCCCCATATGTATGATGTCCTCAATTTTCCCATCCAGCTCGCCCTTTTCAAGGCGAATTATGAATTCGTCCTTATCCATAAAGTCGCGGAAACGAAGATTGACGAGGTTCTTCCATTTCTCGTCTCTTCCCAAGGAATCCACAATCAGAATATCATCAAGCCCTCTCTTATTGAATCCCCAAACGAGGGCGCTTCCGATGAATCCCGCTGAACCAGTTATGACAAGCATAATTTTATTATACTCCGACGCAAGCCCTCTCTCAACTTTAAAAATCATCTTAAAAAGCCCATTCCTGCGATGAAAAATCGTCCTGACTGTAATTCAAGGCTTCTCTTCGGGAAGTCTTGGCAAACCCCCTTTCTGTCATTGCTATATGGGTATAGGTTTTTGATAAAGGAATGAAGACGAGGAGGCGAAATTAAAATCGCCTTTTGGAAATCTTGTTCTTTCAAATTTTAATTTTAACAGTCTCGCGCCAAAGGTTAAAAGGGTTTTTGAAATGATAGCAGAAAGTGGATTTAAGAAAGCGAAAAGGCAACCTTATTTAAAATATACCCATAGATGCGAGGGCTCCCTACGGGAGCCCCCTGGCAATGACAGAAAGGGTCGGCTTCGCAATGAGAAGATGAGTGTCATACGAGCCCGCCTACGGCGGGCTCGGTAATCCGGTTTTCCCAGCACTCTGTCATTGCGAAGCTTTTCTTAAGAAAAGCTTCGCAATCTTCTGTATTTTTTCCTACTAAGGAAATAAGCTAACCGTTCGCCAGACGCCCTGCTCTTATTCTTCTCCCTAAAGCGCCTCTTATCCCACCAAGCCCCCAACAGATGCCGAGCAATGACATCAGCCAACCGAGAATCGGCATATTTTGAAGGATATAAAAGATGATAACTCCAACCGCCATTGAGAGATAAAGATTAACATCTTCCCTCTTCAAAAGACGCTGTAGTATCGTCAGCCCCAAAGCGGTTCCCACAATAGGGGTTGAAAGATAAATGGCGATGAAATAGATAGCCAAACTCATCAAGCTCAAGGGAATCCCGATGAGAGTTATCGCTATTATTATCGCACTGATTGGCGTCACTATAAGAACGATAAATCCCCATCCAATATTGAGCCAGGGTCTCTCAAGCATATCGCTTCCCATCTCCCTCAAATGTCTTGGGAAAAGCAGGACGAGAAAAGCTCCCGTGGCGATTAAGCTCAATAGCCAAAAGAGCCTCAATGAGAGCGGAGCCCTCATTCTTATTGGTTTGGGAGGCTGGGTAGGAAGGGGATTGAAAATGACCTTGCCCTCTATTTTCGCCTCCTTGGGAATCGTCGCCTCACGAGAGGCGGAATAAATTAGATTTCCCTTTATTTGAGTAGTTGGTAGGACTGTCAGCTCCCGAAGCTTTAACTCAACATTTCCTCCCACAAATCCTCCTAAAATCCCCTCACCTGCTCCTCCTTTTACATCACCATCTACCTTCCCTTCAACGGATAGCCTTTGCGCTCCCGCAAGCAGGTCCCAACCTATCTCCGCCCCCTTTAAAATATTGACATATTTTCCTGCCAAGCTGACATTTTTCCCGATTTTCCCCCTCACATCTATGGTTTCGCCTGCCCCTCTCACGCTTCCCTTGACCTCACCTTCAATCTCTATCCTTTTAGCGAATGCTATCACATCCCCCTCGACAACTCCCCGAACAGCCACCTCCCTACCGAAGAGGATTAGGTCTTTTAAAGCGTGTCCGTTGAAATTAAGGACATTTCCCGTCCATATATAGCTCTCCGAAATAACCTGATTAGAGGCTATAAAGGTGTTCTTCTCGCTATCTAAGGGGAAGGAGATGGAAACACCAAAGAAGAGAAGAAATAAAACCCCGAACAAATAATTGCTTGTTTTCATTTTCGTTCCTCCGTTTCTCTATATGAATTATACAAGGAATATGAAATCGTGTAAATCTTTATTAAGGATAGGGAGATTGGGAAATCGCTTCCCTTCTGGCGATGTCAACTGGATTGACTACCTCGCAAAGAGAATATTCGTTTAACGATAACTTGCAACCTTTCTATAATCTTTATTAAAATGCTATCAAGAATCGCTGTTATATCCTTCTTTATCCTCGTTCTTTCCCTCTCCTTTGCCGGAGAGGGAACCATAACAGCGAAGAGAGCGAAATATATTCCCTCAGAGGAGAAAATAATCGGAGAAGATGTCGTGATAAAATATGAGGATTACGAAATCAGGGGTGATAAGGTCACTTTAAGCCTTGATGAGAACTCTGGCGTTGTTGAGGGGAATGCCCTCCTCATAAAATCGGGAGAGGTGATGAGGGGAGAGAAGCTGTTCTTCAACTGGGAGAAAGAGGAATGGAAGATGGAAGCGGGTAAAGTGGAGGTTGAAGCGAAGAGATTGCAAGGAGCACAAGCGCCTTTGTTCCTATATGCAAAGGAAAGCACCGGCTCATCTAACAAAATGGAAGGCAGAAGCATTTCTTTAACCACCTGCAACCTACCCCATCCCCACTATAGTATCGATGCTAAGGAGCTATTTGTTCTCTTCGGCGACAAGCTCGTTGCGAAAGATGTCTCCTTCGTTGCCCTCGGCAGGAAGCTCTTCCATCTTCCCTATCTCGTCATCCCCTTAAAGAAAACAGCCCAGAGGAGCTTCGTTCCCGAGTTTGGGAGCGACCCATACCAGGGCTATTACATAAAGACAACCTATCCCTATCTCAGCACAGCAGTAGCAAGCGGCATCCTCCACCTTGACTATATCCAAAAAAGGGGCTCGGGACAGGGGATAGAACATTCCTTCACTTATCCCCATTTTAATTCCTCCTTTTCCCTATACCATATTGCTCCCTCCGGTGGGGAAGGGGAAAGCCTTACCACGAATGGTAAAATGGATTGGCAGAAGGGGAGCTTGAGGGCTTCAATCCTGACGGATTTTCAGAAAAACAGCCTCTGGTATGGCGGTTCATCAAGGACTTCAAATCTCCAAGCAACTATAGAACAAAATACTTTTAATAGCAACCTCAACCTTAGCTTCCGCCAGCAAAATGTTAAGGGTTTCTATGAATCCCAAAATATTCTAACTTCTCTCCTTTACAACATCCGCCTTGATGCGAGGAGAAATTTGAAAGTGGATATCCAAGACACAAGCTTATCCTACTCAAATAGCCCAACGGATAAGGAGCTTTATTCTACTTTCCTCTTCAGCCAAGAGGGGAAAGTGGGCATTGAGATTGAAACCACGCGCAGAAACGACTTGGACAAGGATGTTTACACTGGGGATGAAAATTTCTCTTTCCTTGAGAAGATGCCGGAGATAAGGCTAAAAGCTCCCCAGATTCTGCCCGAATTACCAGTAGATGCTGAAATCGTCTGGGGACAATATCGCCAATTCATCACCAAGCCTTTCCTCTCAAGGGCTACTTTCTCCTTCTCGACATATTGGCGTAGCTCCCAAAACATTTCCCAAAGAAACAGACCCTATCTCACCTTAAATGGAGAATTTTTCCAAGGGCTATATGGAGATGGAACAGCCCTCTATTCCTACAATTTCTCTCCCACCCTTCAAGTTCCCATTGGCTCTTCCTCCCTAAACCTCTCTTTTAGACATATCACCTCTCGTGGCTATAGCCCCTTCTATATGGACCAAGTCTATCCCTATAGCTCATTAAATGTAGGCTGGACGCTTACATCTAAAATCGCAAAATTTTCGCTTCAGGGAGGCTACGATTTCCGAAACGATTATCCCTACTCCATCACCGGCAACTTGGAGATTTCTCCCACTTGGGGCAATTTTCTATTTTATCTTGGCTATGAGCCGAGAAGCAAAACATGGCGTGATATCATAGCGAATGTAAAAATTGGTGAGAAGACGAAACCCCTGTGGAATATAAATATAAGGTATGCTACGGAGGAGAAAAAGTTGGCATTTGTGAGAGGAACGGGAAAGCTGGAATTGGGGAAGTGGTGGAAAATTGAAGGAATCTACGGTTATAATGGTTACACAAACAAGCTTGACGAGTTAGACCTCGCCCTTACCAGAGACCTCCACTGCTGGGTAGCTTCTCTACTATACAACAAAAGGAGAAAGGAATTGACTTTTAACCTCTATCTCAAGGCATTCCCCATTCAAATACGACCTCTGGGGTTGGGGGCAGAGGGGCAATATATAGGAACCAGCGTGGGTGGATACTATTGAGAAGGGCATCTATAATTTAGCGAGTCGTCAAGAAGAGCGCAAAAAGATTGACGGACTGCTTGGTATTGGCGAATCTGAAGAATTTTTCAGATGTTCATCATCGCCTTTTTTGTTAAATTAAAAACACGATTAAAAAGGCGTGGCGATCTCCTTTTTAAGAAGAACCCAAATGTCTTTGTTGGTATGGATATAAGAATCCAATTCTTCGAAAGTGTTGAAAAAAGGATATATCATATAATTCAAAATTTCACAAGCTTAATAATAATCCAAGGGTTTTGAAATGAAAAGAAGCCAAATAACCCAGCAAAACCTATACCCATAGATGTGAGCCTGCCATAGGCAGGCGTGACAATCTTCACCACTTTGTCATTGTGAGGGCTCCCGAAAGGGAGCCCGTGGCAATCTCATTAGATTGCTTCGTCGCTACGCTCCTCGCAATGACAACGAGCCGTTTTGTCATATCTGGCATTGGTAAGGGTTTCGCTTAGAAAAGAAATTTAAAAGGGCGTCCTAAAATCTAATTTATTTAAAATGTCCATAGATGCGAGCCTTCTGCAGAGCAGAAGGCGTGGCAATCTCTTGTGGGGAGTTAGGAAAAAGAGTCCGTTTTCTTTAGATTGTAATAACAAGAAGGTAGTGTTTTTTCGCTCCTCCAGCGACAATGCAGATGATGGGAATTATGAGGAGTCTAAAATATTATGAATTATACACTATTTTGACCATCTTCGCTTTAGTGCTATAATTTATTTCAAAGGAGGTTTAATAATGAGAAGAGACCCACTTACATCTGTTCTGTTCGTCTTAGCTCTTTTAGGATTGCTCGGAATAATCAATATAACGCTTGGTGGAAAAAAGCTTCCCACCGCCGGCGAAGAGACGGAAGAGCATCGTCACTCCGCCCTTCTGCCCAGGGAAGAGGAATCAAGGGTTATTACACCCGCCTCTATTGGCGTCCTACAGTCCCTCAATCCCACGGAGAGCTATGGCAATTTAAATGGGAAGGTAATCGTTGACGCTTTTATAGCTTGTTCCGATAAGCACCAAAACGCCCTCCTCTCCGAGCTGAGGGGCTTAGCAAACAGATATCCTGAGCTTTTAGGCGTTAAGGTCTACGATTTGGATACTGAACAGGGGAGGGTGGAAATGTCTCGCGCCGCCGTTAGCGCGCCCGGGATACTCGTTAACGGCGAGCCCGTCGCCTATAAACCGATAGAACAATATACACCTTCCCTCGTTAGGCAAAAAGTTCTCACAGCCCTGAGCAAATAGCGTTTATAAATTTGGAACAAAATAATCCTTCCCTTCGTCTAATTGATTGAAGGGAGGGATTTTTATGGGTGAAAATTTCTCTAGCGAGAAATCCCTTGGAGAACCTCAGCCTCCCAATTACGGGAAACTGAGGGGAACAGTTCTTCTTGGGGATGCACTGAGAGTTTACCGCTCTAAATTCCCCTCATTCCTCGCAGTTATGGGGATTCCTGTCTCTTTCGCCCTGGTCGTTTCCGAGCTTCTATACTTCCTCTTTCATACAAATTTCGTCTACTCCCATCTCTATCCCATCCTTCATTTTCTCTCCCTCGTCATCTCCTTCATCCTATTTCTCCTCTCTTCCATCGCCCTGCTCCTCAACTTCAAGGAAAACATATCCCCATTCAACGCGTATAGAAGAAGCTGGAAACTCCTTCTTTCCTTCCTTCCTCTGGCTCCTCTTCCTTTCAGCGGGAGTAATCCTCGGAGGGCTCCTCTTCGGATTAATCCCCGGCATCCTCTTCGCCACTTGGTTTTCCCTTGCTCTTCCGATTTTCGTCTTTGAAGGAAGAAAGGGCTTCAACGTCCTTTTGAGGAGCAAGCAACTCGTTGAGGGAAATTTCTGGAAGACACTGGGAAGGCTTCTCCTCATATCTCTCATTTGGTCGATAGCCACATCTATCGTCTATCTCGTCTTGAGCTGGAAAATAGATTACATCCCCTTATCCAATCTCGTCGGTTTGGTCGGTTCAGTTGTTATCCAGCTTTTTCTGCTTCCCCTTTTTATCCTTTATCTCTCCCAAATCTACGAGGAGCTTTCCCGAATCAAAGCAAGGGAATTGCTGAAAGCACCCAGCCCCATAGCGGAATTGACTTACTATATACCTACAGCCATTGGGATGACGGTTCTCGTTTTGACAATAGGGTTTTTCTCTCTGGGCATCCTTCGGGAAAGGGACATCCCGCCGATAAATGATAGCGACCTCGTCCTCCCCAAAATTCATATCCCGAAAAAGCAGAATGCCTACTACGAGCTGATGACGGCTTTGGATTGTAAGTTTCCCCCGAAGAATGGGGTTAATGTTCAATTTTGGAATGCGCTTTTCGACGATATGCTGGCGGGCANAAGGCTTCTAACGGAAGAAGCCTCCAGCTTATGGCGAAAAATAAGGAGCTTTACAAGCATATTGAAATAGCTCTACATCGCCCCTACCTTCAAGCACCGGATGTGGAGGACCCTCGCAACTTCACAACAGCCACATCCTTCTCCATATTCAGCCGAATAAGGGAGATTGCCAGATGGGGAGTTGTGAGGGCGAATTACTTGTGGGCGAGGGGGAATGAGAGAGAGGCTATGGAATGGCTTTTAAGGGTCGTGAAGTTGGGGGATATGTTGGAGAACAGCCCGAGACCGATGGGTTTGTTTAATTATATAACTGCCACACAGATAAAGAATATGGGGATAAGACCTATGCTGAAGTTGATTCGCCAAAGCGATTTACCTCCCCAGCAATTGGTGAGGTTCGCAAGGGAATTGGAGAAGATGGAGAGATACAGGGGAAGCTTAGAGAGGACTTTAAAGATGGAGTATGCGTTAAATAGCAACGACATCTCTTCAATTGAGAGGGTTAGGCTCTGGAGATCAGCCCAAAAGGAGCCCGTTTGGATAAGTATGACAAATGGATATTTCCCCTGCCTCCCCTTCTTCGTTTCTTCCTTCACGAGATTCCTCTTCAAGCCAAACGAGACCCGCCTTCAACTCGCCGAACTATATCGGGCATTGATTGGCAATTTGGACAAAACTTATAAGGAAGCGATAGGGGATAAATGGTCAGAGAAGAGGCCGAAAGAAGCGGAGGAGATATTTATAAAGTCCATCTTCAAGGACAATCCCTTAGGCAAGATGATGATAGAAATTCCCTACCAGGATTTCCCCCATATTTTTGTCCAAAAATGCATTGATAGGTTTTACATTGAGGGAGCCTCTTGCCTGTTCGCCTTGAGGGCTTATTATAGAGAGAAAGGGGAGCTTCCCCAGAGCTTGAAGGAGCTCGTGCCGAGATATCTCTCATCACTGCCCGTTGACCCATTTGATGGTGAACCCTTGAGGTATTCAAGGGAGCTGAGGATAATCTATTGTGTAGGTAAAGACCTAAAGGATTCGGGTGGCAGTCCGACGAAGATTTACCAAGCGGGGCAGGTGAGGGAAGCCTTTTGGACGGATATGTCAGACCCGACGATAGATATAGGATTTTAAAAATGGGGCGAGGGGCTCCCGTAAGGGAGCCCCTCGCCCTTCCTTTCTATCATTTCCTCTCTATCATTTCCTTCGTCCTCTCCAACCACTCCCTCGCCTCCTCATCCTTAGCATTGTAGGGCTTCCCCACTCCGATGTTCCTCGGATACTCCAACGCCCTTTCAAAGC
>JGI20130J15133_1002415_pt1 | contig 13881 bp, 20 predicted proteins | sample WasSprMetagenome_FD_15133 | JGI IMG/M metagenome (IMG submission 15133) | reverse complement strand
TTAGTGTTAAGCACTTGAGCCGCGCCTCACATAGATCTTTGAAGCAACACCATAACCTAGTATTATCGAGACACCTCTCAAAGAAACCTCTATCGGTCCATGCAGGGGTGCTACTCTGACAACGGTAACCTTCACCTTTGGGACGATGCCCATAGCCGCAAGCCTAGCAAGTAACCCTCTACCAGCGACTACAAACGCAACCTCCCCGACTTCACCACGCTTCAACTCAGTTAAAGGCACAACTTCTTCAACCTGACCTTTAAATTCTAGAAGGCTTTGGCGAAGGGTGTCAGAAGCCTCTTTATCTAAGCCGTGTCTGGCAAAGAGGTGCTGAGTAACTTCTCCTCTCGCTCCTTTCTTTAACCGCTTAAGCAGCCACGCTAATCTACCTCTACCCCTATGTATGAAGTGGTCGTGGAGATATTCAGCCCTATGTGCAAGAATCTCGTTAGCACCCTTCGGTGTGACTGTAAATAGTGAGTCTTGCTGCTCGATGAAGCCGAGCTCCACACAATTCTTCAGCTTTTCCAAAGTCTTATCAACAGGCCAGCCTAGTCTGTTAGCGATTACGCTTAAAGGAGCGCCTTTCTTCTCAAGATCTAGTGAAGCCACGATCTCAAGCAGCTCTATAAGCTCGCAGCTGATGGACATATTGCTCGCCTCAAGTCAACTATAGGATAGTAGGCTAGCCAACGCGTTCACGACTTCTTTATCCAAAGCGTGCTCCATTTTACAAGCATACTTGTGCGCACGCTCAGAAGGAATCATCAAGAAATCGGTCAGAAAGCGCTCAACTAACCTATGTCGCTTAACGATCTCAGCAGCGATTCGCTTACCCTTCGGGGTCAAAGTTATTCCGCGATAGGGTCGGTGAACTACAAGCCCCTTACGCTCAAGCCTCTCAACAAGATTAGTAACCGTACCTAAAGTGGTCTTTAACCCTTCAGCAAGATCGCTAGTCCTAGCTATACCACGAGAAGCAGTCAACCTATACACTAACTCAAGAAACTCCTCCTGCCCTTGTGAGACTCCCATCACGCCTTTATGCCCCATCATGGTCTACGACACTGTCGTAGGTATATAAGGATTTAAAGTTTGGTAGAGTGTCAGCTACGCCTCTTTAGATGCTGCTATATGAGTGGTGTAGATGGTAAATGCTCCGGGCGGGATTTGAACCCGCGATCAGCGACTCGACTGGCCCCTCTTATCTCGGGGTAAGGCCGCTATGCTTGACCGGGCTACACCACCGGAGCTCATGAATGAGGGGTTTGCGGCTGCTTATTTTTACGTTTTGTTTGGAGCATTAGAGTCGCTGTTCCAGTTATTCCAACCACCCTAAAGCGTAAAGAATATCTTTTACTACGAAAAAGGGTGGAGGGATGCGCTCAGTCGCTATCGTGGGTGCTACTGGTGTCGTTGGGCAGCAGTTTGTAGTGGCCCTTCAGAGGCATCCTTGGTTCAACATAGTGAGGTTGGCTGCTTCGCAGAAGTCGGCTGGGAAGACGTATGAGGAAGCCCTTAAGCGGGAAGGCGGATCCATTGGTTGGTTCTGCGACGAGGAACCTGATCCAGAGGTTTTGAAGATGAGGGTCGAAGACGCCTCCACCATGAGGGTGGATGACTGCGACCTAGTATTCACGGCTCTGGAATCTGAGCAGGCACTATTACTTGAGCCTAAGTATGCTAAGGAGAAGCCTGTTGTAAGCACAGCTTCAGCCTTCAGATACGAGCCAGATGTACCGATACTTGTGCCTGGGGTCAATACTGAGCACGTAGCCCTCTTATCTAGGCAGAAGGAGAAGAGGGGTTGGAGGGGCTTCATAACACCTATACCCAACTGCACAACTACTGGACTTGTTATAACACTTAAACCCATCTACGATAGATTCGGCATCAACAGAGTCCTTATGACGTCTATGCAAGCTGTTTCCGGTGCTGGTCGAAGCCCAGGGGTTTTGGCGCTTGACATCATCGACAACATTATCCCATATATACCTAAGGAGGAGGAAAAGGTTCAGACAGAAACCCTCAAGATACTGGGTAGGCTTGGTGCTGAGAGTATAGAGTACGCACCTTTTAAGGTCAGCTGCACCTGTACAAGGGTTAACGTTAAGGATGGGCATACCGAGTCTGTCTTCGTCTCAGCGCAGAAGCGTTTGACTGTTGAGGCCGTTAAAGAAGCTATGAGCGAGGCTGGTAGCGAACTTAAGAATCTGAACCTGCCCTCTGCGCCGAAAAAGATGATCTACGTTTTAGACGACCCGTTCAGACCTCAGCCTAGGCTCGACCGAAACAGGGAAGACGGCATGGCTACCACTGTCGGTAGGATCAGACTTGACGACGCGCTTGAAAACGGTGTGAAGTATGTGCTTGTGTCACACAATACGAAGATGGGTGCTGCTAAGGGCGCGGTTCTGGTCGCGGAGCTGCTAGAGGTAAAGGGCTACCTACACTGATTATGCTTCTAAGATCGTGCCGTTTACTAGGTAAATGTGCTCAAAATCTTTAAGTTTATTAACCAGTTCCTCTGCAACTAATAGGCGGTGAGACCGATAAATGGGTAAAATCGATGACACTGATATGAAGATCCTTAAGGAGCTCGTTAACGACGCCAGTCTATCCGTTCCGAAGCTCAGCAAAAAGATAAATGTAAACCCATCTGTTGTCTACAGCAGAATAAAGAGGCTGATCAAGAGGGGCTTGATAAAGAAGTTTACAGTTATCGTAAACGAGCAGCTATTAGGCTACAACGTTGACGCTATCGTCGGCGCCAACGTTGATTCAAAACGCAGAGCAGCGGTCATGGATGCGTTACTCGAGCTTGACCAGGTGAGGAGCGTCCACGAAGTCACAGGCAGATTCGATCTCCTAATCTTCGTAAAAACACGCACCCTCGACGAACTCCACGACCTTATCTCAAACAAGTTCGCAGCCATCGATGGCATAACACATACTGAAACATTCGTAGAGATGAGCGGCAAAGCGAGAGAACCAGTCTACACACTACCAAAATAAGCATAAAGAGAGCAGCAAAGGAGCGTAATACGCTAGAGCAGATTCTAAAGGAACTCATCCAGACTGCCTATCCTATATCCAGCTAAGTCGAGTGCTATATATTTGAAGCCTAACACTCTAAGTTCAAAGTGGACTCTATCCAAGATTTCTTCGCTGAAGAATAGCCTACGTTCATCTCTGCCCACCTCAATCCTTGCTACATCTCCGTGTACACGAACCCTTACTTGCATAGCGCCTGTGATCTTCTTGACCCTCTCTTCAGCTTCAGCCACCCTTTGAGCATCATTAGGCGTTATTTTCTGGCCATAAGGGAAGCGTGATGCTAAACAGGCGTTGGAGGGCTTATCGTAGTTAGGTAGCCCCAACGCTTTTGCAATAAGTCTGACCTCCTGCTTTGATAGACCGACTTCTTGAAGGGGGCTTCGTACACCCCTTTCTCTAAACGCCCTCACACCAGGGCGCCTCATCCTTAAGTCGTCTACTACACCTCCGTCTACAAGTGTAACTCCATCCTCTTCTGGGTGTACTTGTTTTAGCAAGTTTGCGAGCTCGCTTCTACAGTAGTAGCATCGGTCCGGCGGGTTTGTGGCAATTTTATCGTTGGCTTCTTCTGAGTATTGAATCAGAATATGCCTGATGTTTACGAATCTAGCTACTCTTTTAGCGTCTTCGAGATCAGATGGCGCTAGCGTTGGGGAGATTCCTGTGACGGCTGTAGCGTTATCCCCTAATGCCAGCTTTGCGAAAGCAGCTACTACAGAGCTGTCCACGCCACCCGAAAGAGCTACAACAACCTTCTTCTTTTCTTTGAACCATTTGAATAGAGCTTCGGCTTTCTCCCTAAGTCGCGGATCTAACTGGAGCACCACTTTGGTCAGATCATTTAAGCCTGGCTCCATATCCTCTAATTATGTTACGGAGTCTCCGCTTATAACCTTAAGTAAAGGAGGCTTGGATCATCTTATGGTCGTGAGCAAAGGAGTTGGAACCTCTCTTTAAGCTGGAGCATCCGGAGGTTCAAGCCCGGATTCCTAAAAGTGTTATGAAGAAGATCAGTTCTAGGTTGAGGTATCTAGACGAGGGGATCAGGAGGGTTGAAAAAGCGGCTGAACTAAGGTACCCGCCTTACTATGTTGAACCCTTTCTACCTGTAATGTCAAGCGAGCTTGAACCTTCGCAGATAGGTGTAGTATATGCTAGGACGCTACCTGTTGAGCTGGATGGTGCTCTGCAGATCGTTGTCCAAGTCACGGCAGCCTTGGTCGCCTATGGTTCTAAAGCAACTATACACGCTGTTTTAGCGCACGAGTTTCTGCACTACGCTTCTCTAGTAAAGCAGTTCAGCAGCAAAGAAATGTTGTCCTCTGAGCTTACGTCGAGTATGTTTGAGGCGGTTCACGTGGATGCAACTGGTTTCTCCTACCTTGAGAGAATTTACAAAGACAGATCTTTAAGGAGGCTTTTGAAGAGGAAGTTTAGCAACGGCTTGGTAGATGAGAGGCTGCATGAGAAGGTGCTGAAGTATTGGCTTGCAAAGGGGCTTCCAACCATCAGATTAACACCAGACAGTAACGTCATCAGACTCTCCCTCCATTCTATCCTTAACTTAAGGTTCGATCAATCTCTCTTAGCGAAGTTGAAGGAGTTGGAAGGGCGGAGCCGATGAGCAGCTCTGATGGGAAGTTCAAGTATGTTAAAGAAGAGGAAGTGAAGGCCGTAGAGAAGGCAATAGCGCCTATAATAGAAGAAAATGAGGCTGTCGGCTTATGTTTATACGGCTCTAGGGTAGCTGGTTACGCAAAACCCGACAGCGACTACGATGTGCTGATCGTGTTAGAAGACTATAAGCCAACCGTACGCTACAGATATGTGCAAGGCGAGGTGCCAGTATCTGCTCTACTAGTGGACGCGAGGGCTCTTGAAGAGGATGCTGAGAAAGCAAAGCTAGGAGAGTTTGTGGTTGGGAGGCTCCTCAATATCTATGAACCTTTGCGAGGCGCAGAATATCTAAGAAGAATCGAAGTTGCTTATAAGAAGAGGGTCATACTCGAAGCGTTAAGAGACCTAGCATCAACTTACGGCGAGCTCTCGACGATACTGCTGATACAACCAGAATACTTCCTCTTCGATAAGCTGAAGAAGAGGGCAGCGGTGTACCCGCCTGCACACTACAGCTACGTAAAAACGTATAGTGGACCTTACGCTGCTAGAAACATCGCAGCGACGCTCGAAGGCTTCAAGGAAGCCTTAAAAGAGATTAAAGAACAGGGCTTGATTACACTAGTGAACGGGATGGTGAGGGTTGAGCGGTCTGGCATTAGGGTTAATCAGATGGCTAAGATACTCTCTCTCCTCACCTACGCGTCACGTGGTATAACCCAATACGCTGTGCACAGCTATGCTGGGCGTGTTGGTTTAGATGTAGTTGGAAAAGAAATCATCTCCAAGCTGAGTAGAAGCTTTTCGGTCGGCGAGGCACCTGATGTCTTAAAGCAGCCTTCTAAAGCACTCAGCGTGAGCGAAGGGAGACTCGTGGTCGAATGCGACGATTGGGTAAAGGATGCGAAACAACACTTCGGCTTCGACAACTCCGCTGAAACCAAGTTTAAAGGCCTAGGTGAGTTCTATAGCACCACACAGCTGCTGGAGATCTCAGACGGAATTAGAACCCAAAAAGCCGTTGTTAAACGCTTTAAGAACATAGTGGCCTTTAAATGGGCCCTTCTCAACATATGGGCGATCCCGACGAAGAGGTTTGAGCAGAACCCTGACGCAAGAATGGCGTACGAGTACACCGCTCTTCTTAAATTTAGAGAACTCGGCTTTAACACCCCACGAGTTCTACTAGTATATCTCTCGGATAGGGTCTTGGTCACAGAGTTTTTGGAAGGCAAGAACCTAGGTGAGATTATCGCAGCCTATTTGAGCGGGGAAAGCGAGGATTTAGAGCCAGTCAAGCTATATGGTAAAACCTTAGCTGAACTACATTGTAGAGGATATACGGTAGGAGACACCAAACCAAGCAACACACTTTACAGCGGCTCAAAGTTATATTTGACAGACCTTGAGCAGGCGACCGAAGGTGGCGATCCGAGTTGGGATATAGCTGAATTCATTTACTATGCGATTAAGCTGACCCCAGCTTCGCAGAGAATAAGGAGCTTCATAGAAGCATTCAAAGAAGGCTATCTCACCATAGGAGAAAAGAGCATACTTGTTACCGCTGCTTCACCAAAGTACGTTAAACCCTTCCAACCCATAATCCTACCAAACGTCGTCAAGATGGTTAGAGAAGAGCTCAGTGGGTAACGCGGTTACCTCTTCTTATACTGGGTATAGCCGCATTTTCCGCAAGTATATCTATCTTCGTGCTCCGCCAAGAAGTAGCCTCTACCGCACCTGGGGCACTCCCTTTTCAGTTTTGTAAGCTTCCCACCTTCAACCTTATAGAACTGCCACACCTTCGGACTCACCTTTCTCTTCGCAGCTTTTTCGGCTTCAGCCATAGATGCTCACCTACTGTTTCTTCTCCTCCTTGGGTTTGCTCTTCTGCTCAGCCAACTTCTTACGCTCCTCCCTTGGCAGTAGGCGTTGAAGGATATGCTTGGGTAGCTGCTTCTTGGCATCCCCAGCATTCCTAAATATGTATAAGGTGACTTTAGTGTCTCGCACGCCGTGCGAATGCTCTATTCTTATCGGGATTATCTGCTCCGACGGTACATTAAGGGTCTGCGACACAGTTTTGACAACATCGGCGCGTGTTATCTTACCAGCGCTACTTGGGAAGAGGCATACAACCTCTCTTCTATTAAGTAAAGGGTTCTCTCTATCCTCTATGACCACAAATGCCAAGTGCCCTCGTAGTAAGGGGGCTAGTCATCCATATTTAAGAAAATGGGTAAGCTAATGTACGGTTTTCATCAACCTTCTTGGCACACCCATTCTCTCAAGAACATAAGTCGCCTTCTCCCTGCACCGCTCCACTTTAGATGCGATGATACCCTCATTCGGCTGACCGTAAAACAAAACCGTTGAAGACGGGTACGTGGCAAGGAAGACAAGAGCCAAAAGATCCTCCTCGCCCTCAACAAGTATCCTCACCGGCTTCTCCAGCGTCGCCGCTCTTAAGACCGCTTTAAACGCCTCTTCAGATATTGAGCCCGGGGGATTTCTCACCTTGATCTCCCTTTTAGCGTTTAAGAAAGGCAAATGCCTTAAACCCCTCTGCTCTTTACCATCTACAACATAGATGTCTGGCTGAAGTGTTAGGTGGCCTAAGGTTTCCGAGGTGGCATCACCTACGGCTACTACAAATTTAGCACCTGAAACTTCTTCTAACAAACGCTGCTTGGAGATCTCGCTACTCGGTATGAGCTTGCCTAACGGCTTCTTAAGATCAGATCTAAGATCCTCGGGAAGACGGTAAATCCCCGATTCGCTCAATGAGTTAACGCTCTCCATTAAGTTACCTTTAAGGCGTATCTGCCGGGTTTGCTAATATTCAGCGCTTTTGCTACCTGTGAGCGTTCCACATCCAGGATTATAACTAGACCGAACCATTCTGATGTTAGGTCAGTTGAGTGGCAGTTTGGGCAGACTTTGCCTGAGGTTAACGTTTTACACTGCCTGCAAGCATATTCTTTGACCATCTCTACCCCTTCTCCTTCTCAACCCCCTTTGCTTCAGGCTTCGCCTCAACTTTTCTCAAATCTTCTTCTATCCAATCCAGAGCGCCCAGGAAGGGTTGGCGGCAAGTTACACCTATCTTGCCGGTGGCTGCACCGCGACCTAAGCTTACTGCAGTAACCCTAACTCTGACCTTGGAGCCTACTGACAGCGTCCTTTTGGACTGCGCTGCTGTTATTACCCCCTGCTTTACATCACAGGTCAAATAATCGTCGGTAATTTGTGATAGATGGAGCAACGCATCCGCTGGCCCTATCCTTACGAAGGCGCCAAAATCTGTAACTTCAACAACCTCTCCCTCTAAAACTTCTTGCAGCTTTGGCAAAAACGCCAACGCCTTGAAGGTAACGTGGTGATAAGTGGCGCCGTCTCCTGGTATTATCTTCCCAACTTTATCCACATCCAAATCAACTATGTAAATTAGGTAGCCATACTCTGGGCTTATGCTGCTCTCATATTTGGCTCTGAGTGCCTCATATGCTACATCCCTTAAAGGTGCGCCGAACTTGGATGGCGGCACCCTAATCACATCCTTTAGCTCCACTATGTAGAACAACTTACACACCCTCACAGCCTTGTAGAACGCTGCAAAGAATCAGATTAAGAAGGTTTCGGTTGCTGCTATCTGTCAACCCATACCCCGTCTTCACGCAGAGTAACAACGACCACACCCTCTTCTTTGAGCCTACTTCTCAGTTCCCGATCTAGAGTTGCGACAGCCGCACTATGCTTTAAAGCATAGTAGAGTATCGCTGAGTCTGCACTCAGCTTTCTATCGTCCAAACTCACAACCCTAACATTCTTTACATATTTTAGCGCCGCGTTAGCTCTTTTAGCTTTGATCCCAGGTTTGGATGCCAACTTCTTTAACTCTCTGACGGTAGGCTCTAAGACGATGAAATCAACCTTCCCTAATTCGACCTCTAGTTCGCCTAACCGCTTAACGGGCTTCGAAACCAGCTCTATAAGAAAACTTGTATCCAAGATTACCTCCAAGGCTGCGCCCTCAGTACAATACTCCCGCACCTATAAGCCGCCAACGGTCTCCGATGCGCCTAGAGATGGCGACCTTAGCCCCTTTCTCAGCGCATACTGGGCGGCGCAGAGCTACTTCAACTATATCATCTCTAGCTGCCTTTACGTTGCCTAACGTCACAGCTGTGCCTATGTTGAGACGCAGAGCCTCACCGCTCCTTATCTTCTCAACCTTAACCAAGTCTGGTGAACCGACCGCTGTTTCGAAGAGCTGGACCGACATGCTTAGGGATTTTAGGATGGGTGGTAGCGTATTAGGGTGCCCTACTACAGAGCCTAGCAGTGAATCTGACTTCGTCAATGCCGGGTCTAGCGCAGTGCCTATCGCTACCAGTCCGCCAGGCTTCACTTTCTCCACAAATCCAGCACTTGTGCCCAAGCTTCTGATCTTGGTGAAGAGCGGCTGAGGTTCCCCATCTACCAGACCTGGTCTTATCTCTATTTCGTCACCCACCTTCAGCTCTCCTTGGAGCAGCGTGCCGCCTACCACGCCTCCCTTGAGATCTTGGACACGTGTACCCGGTTTATTTACGTCGAAGGAGCGCAGGATCTGCATCAACGGTGGCGCGTTCGGGTCGCGTTGGGGCGTGGGTATATATGCTTCAATAGCCTCTAAAACCGCATCTACATTTACTCGATTCTGCGCTGAAATCGGTATAACTACGGCGTTTTCAGCAACAGTGCCAGCAGCAAACCTTTTGATCGCGTGGTATGACTCTAACGCCTTCTGATCGTCAACCAACTCAACCTTATTCTGAACTATTACGATATGCTTCATCCCCAGCATCTGAAGCGCCATAAGATGCTCTCTAGTCTGAGGCTGAGGGACAGGCTCGTTAGCAGCAATAACCAGTACGGCTCCATCCATAACAGCGGCTCCTGAAAGCATATTAGCCATGAGGCTTTCGTGCCCAGGGCAGTCGACGAAGCTCACGACCCTTTGCAGAGTCGTTGGTGAGCCGCAGTTCGGGCACTTTGGGTAAGGTGAGTATCGGTCTGGACTTGGGCAGTTAGGGCATCTGTAGATGGCTGCGTCAGCGTAACCTACCCTTATCGTTATACCCCTCTTAAGCTCCTCACTGTGCGCACTCGTCCAAACCCCTGTAATGGCCTCGACCAAGGTTGTTTTACCGTGGTCTACGTGCCCTGCTGTGCCTATGTTGACTTCAGGCTGCCTTGGGATTAAACGCCCCTTAGATGCCATCAGCTTAGTTAGGTGGTTAGATTAGGTATATTAAAGTGTAGTTTAGCGCTTAAAGGCTGATTATCGTCAAGTCGAGTAATGCAAGATTTTGCTTCAAAGTTCTATCAGATAGTTGAGAACCTCGACTTATATCTCAGGTTTACAGAGTTTACAAACGAAGGTTAGAGTATGAAGAGTCGCTGCATATCCAAGATGACTTGTCTTCTCGTATCCTCGAGTGCATCCTACAAAAAGACAAGCACGAAATTTGTCAAGCAGGCTGACGTTAGAAAACTTCTCTAAGATGTTACGTGCAACAATGGAGGGGAGATTACGAATGGATGCGATGAGATGGGTCTACGTCTCTGTGGCAGCCTCGGCTTCAAAATACGCTGCCAGCTATTCTCACCTGATCGATTAAACTATCTTAACCCCGTTGTTTAGGAGACAATTACTACTGATTTCATACGTATCACCAGAAGGAAGTCAGCAGGCTTAGGCAGAGTGGCTCGAAGGGGTTGTGAAGATGCTGAAGAAGACGTGCGTTCTGGAATATTAAGAGAAGACGGCTTTTATGTAGACCTCTTTCTGAAAAAGTATAGTATAGAACCCTCTCAGAGCTATTTCGATAAATACGCAGACCTCTTTACAGAAGGATTTAAGGTTATTCCAAACATAATGGAGAACTACTGTTAATATGGGAAGTGGCTTTGTTTTCAGCGCTTCTGCTCTGACCAATTTATAAAGAGCAGCCCTATTATGAGCAGTATGATACCCCTTCCGACGGTATCCCATCCTACGTTGAATGGGTCAAACCTCCAGTACCCTGTTACGTATGCGTTACCTATATGTATTCCTGCGAAGAAGCAGATTAAGCCGCCTAAGTATTTGGTGTATCTCCTCCATCTTATTCTTGTCTTCATCGTTTAAGCACCCATCTTTTCACCTATATCTTAGTAGCGCTGCTAAGCCGCCGAAGCTCTTCAACATCTCCCCCTCTTCGCTTCTGGAAGATATTACCTCGACATTGGCCCCTGAGAGGTAAGCTTGATCAGCTAAGTATTCTATGAAATCCTGCTCTGAAACCTCAAATTCGAGCGAACCGCAGTTTCCACACGGTGTGCTAACTAACTTCTGCTTTTCTTGGATGTAGCTTGATCTTGGGATGTTTGCTTCTCTTGTGGAGCCGCACTTTGCGCAGACTAGCTTTATATGGATCCAATCGATGTCCTCTGAGACAAGTATCGTCTCAACACTACCTTTCTGCAGCGCTTCTAGAACGTCTTTGGCGCTGTAGACCGCTAAGCCGTCTGCCGAGTTGACCTCCCTTAGAAACCTTGTTACGAGCTTCTTCTCCTCGATCAGCCTAACATCCTGGAGTATGTCTGCGGCTTTGTCGACGAGTTCTCTTAGCCCCTCTCTACCAGCGTAAGATGTGTCCAACACGGCTAAGATCGTTTTCCGCAACCTGTAGTCGAGGTATTCGCCTTTTAAGAAGGCGTCTTTTGTACCTCCAGGTCCCCCTACTATTAGACCTTGAACGTTGTGATCTTCTAAGAGCGCTTTATTTACGTGTCTCGCCACTCTATGGTAATATTCTGTGAGCTCCATTTCTCTCAACCTCTCAAACCTTCTTGCAGACTGCCCCCCAGCCCTATGTTTGCCGCTTACTCCCGATGTAACCTCGTCCACCACTTCGAACCTTGAGCCAGCTAAGACGCCTATCGCTGCCTCTGTGGCATCTATGGAGAGTAGCCCCACTGTCTTCTCTTCTTTAAGCATATCCTTTAGTATGTCGAGGTGAAAGTGGTCGTCACATCGGTAGAGGTATGTTTGAACAGGCTTGGGTGGATAAACCTCGTATAAGAAGACGGTCTCGCTTCCCGGTCCGTCTGTTGGTAGGGCACCGCAGAAGATCACCAGCCCGTTCTCTGGCGTTGTTTTGTAGAGTTTGAGCCGCTGCATGGTCTTGACGAGCGCATCCATGACGTGGTTTCTTGTCGAATCTGATTTGATGTTCGCTGCTGTGCCATACTCTTCCCTCAAGGCGGATATGACCTCGTGTAGAGCTTTTTTTGGCGGTATGTAGAGTGAAATCAGCTCAGTCCCCCTTCCCTTCTTTTCAGACAGCTCAGCGAGGAGACGCTTTACCCTATAAAGTGCAACAGAGCTTGAAGTAGGCACAACATTCACCTTAAGGTACGATGATGCTGCTCACTCAGCACCTTCAACTCTTTATTCAAAGATGCTTACGAACAACCTTTTATAAACTTAATCCAACTGTCCCCTACTCTCTATGCGAACCTCTATTAAAATGAGGGCGGGCCTGAGTTCGAGTCCTTCTCAGCAAATAGAGCTTCATAGACCTCTTACAAAACCGGATTTGTAATAAGTGCGTTACGCTTAGGCAAATTGAGCAGGCGTTCTCAAGTTCATCAAACTGATCTAAAACGTGCTTAGTTGCAGCGATCTTACCAACTCATAGCTTAACATAGATGCAGAGAAGTTTGTTCATTTCCTTAACAACATCTTGAAGAAAATCCTTGATCGCTTCATGCTCTCTCCCCGTCGATAGTTGCCTCTGGAACGTAATTGTCTGCAAAGACATACAGCATTACCATGTTTGTTTTTAATCGCTCAATAAACTCTAAAGTTTGGGAACACCTTCTCCCAAGAATATTCACGGAGAAGAAAAATGGTGCGAGATTTGTGGTGAACGAAAACTGTTTTTGACCAGTTTTCCAGTTCTGTTATTACTTCGCCTATCTTCCTCATTATATTCCCCCAAATTTCACCAGTTATTATCTTATGAAATGCGTTATCCCTAGTCATAACAAATCGCTTTTCAGCAGCTTCCTCTCGTGGGCTATCAACGGGCTTTCAGGCTTAAGCTGCTCACCGCTTCTAATCCTCGCCTCCAGATGCTCTTTTATGTATGTGCATCCCTCGCTTCCCAGGAATGTGAAGTATTTGTGCCTAGCCTTGCTAAGCGTAGGTCTAACGATCACCATCATAGGTATCTTCTCGAAAACAACCTCACTACCCTCCACCCTCATCTCAGGAAGGTCTTTGAGCATCAAACCATCGCTACCATCGTGATTCCCCAGGCTTTGAGGCCTTAAGCCAGCGAACGCCATTAAGGCGATAGCAACTTTAACTCCTGGAGGCGATACCCTAAGAATCCTAGCCAGCTCTTCCTGAGAAGGAACCTTCTCATTCTCAATAGCTGGCGTGGCTGTAGAATTCCTAATCTTACCTCCTTGTTAAAGAAATGTTGTTGTACCTGAGCCAAGACTTTACCGTCTTTAAGAAGCCTTGAATATAGCCAGCAGACGCACCCTCTGCCTCGAGCTTGCTAACAAAATCTTCTAACACATCTTGAAAGCCCATAATATCTCTCTTAGCCCAATCCAGCAAACCCATAGGATCTGTCTTAAAATGCTCACAAAGCTTACCAAGCCTTCTAACCGCAACCTCACTTGTGATAGGGCTACCCCTCGCAAGGCTCCTAAGCCACCTCTGAAGAGCCTCATCTTCGAAGACATAGGAGTACCTGCTACCTCTCTTAACCAACCTCACCCACAACAGTAGATGGAAGCTCGTATTTGAGGGATTCAGACTTAAGAGCGGGCCCGGTGGGATTCGAACCCACGTTCTCCGGCTCACTCCTCTCCTTTTTGAACCGGAGGCCAGCGCCTTGGTCCACTCTAGGCTGAACTTACTAGGCCACGGGCCCTCAGCCTTTAGATGCTCTGAAGGCTCTGTTATAACCTTATCAAAAAGATGATATAGCATAATCTTTTATCGAGAGGTGTAGGTGTTGAATCCGAAGGCTTTCGCTGTTGATGTCGATGGTACGATCACTGAGGATGGTGGTGTTGTTAATCTAGAGGCTGTTTTCGCGCTGAGGTGGATGGAGAAGTTTGGTCTACGCGTGATCTTAACTAGCGGCAGAACCCCGC